>Ga0307430_1001824_pt1 | contig 14911 bp, 20 predicted proteins | sample SalMarWE160130MG_FD_202159 | JGI IMG/M metagenome (GOLD analysis project Ga0307430, IMG submission 202159) | Salt marsh sediment microbial communities from the Plum Island Ecosystem LTER, Massachusetts, United States - WE1603-130 | ecosystem: Environmental > Aquatic > Marine > Intertidal zone >... | reverse complement strand
TAATAGAGAGAGATATAAGATTTTTTAAGAGGAAAGGTTTTTTTGACTTTGAAAGTCTAGTAATGAAGAATTCTTCACAAAAATTTAGAAACTCTGCAGTAATTCCCAAATAATATAAACTTTTATCCCTTTAATTCTTTATGTCATCTAAGGGGGATATTAGGTTTGAAGTTATAAAGAAAATTGCTGCGATTAATTTTAAGTACAAAAATCTTGATAAAATTGATGCGGTTTCAGAATTAAACACAAATTCTCCGCCAAGTGTTTTTATTGGCTCAAAGCTGAGATATCCCTTAGTTAATGTAGGGATTCTCAGCCCTCTAGAAAAAGATGAAGATGCATGGGTTTATGATTCTCCGGATTATTGGGCAAAGAAGAATTTCAGAATCAGGGATGTTCTTGGGCTTAGAGAAAATCTTCTTAATTCAAGGTTTCAGACAAAGGTCAAAGATGTTAGAATTAGTAACGGAAAAAGCAACCAGAAATTTGTCCAGATTGCTCAGGAACTTGCAATAGCTTCAAAGCCTGTTGATGTTGAAATAGAGCTACGAAGGAAAATAGCTCCAGGTCTAAAAAGAGACAAGGTTTTGTTGCCGCAGGGAATGAGAGCTCCGTTAAAAAAAGCGAGAATCACAAGCAATGTGAAAGTTCACAGAAAGCTGGATAAGGTTATGAACGATGAGATAAAAGCAGTTGAAGGAATTACTGAATTGTATAAAAGCAAGTTTGATGAATATGTTCTAAGCAAAATTCTCAGTGTTGGGGTTCTTGGTTTGAAAAAAGACAAGAAGCTTGTTCCTACACGATGGTCTATAACAGCTATAGATGATATGATTGGGAAACAGCTTTTGGAAAAAATTCGCAGTTACAAATGGATTGAAAACCACGAGTTATTTTTTGGAGAATTCATGGGGAATGCTTACTTGATAATGTTCTTCCCAAATGTTTGGAGCTATGAATTATTTGAGCTTTATCTTCCTGGAAGTTCGTGGAATCCTGGAAACGAAATAAAGGCTGCGACAGATTTTGAATCTTTCTCGGGAAGGAAAACCTATGCCTCAAATACTTCAGGAGGATATTATGCTGCAAGACTACCTATTTTGGAATATCTTACGAAAATTAAAAGACAGGCTTCTGTTCTTGCAATCAGGCTTGAACTTCCAAGCTATTGGGCTTCTCTCGGAGTATGGGTTGTCCGCGAGTCAGTAAGGAAAGCACTAAAAAATAAAAAATTTGAATTTACCGAAATTAATGAGGTGATAGAAAGTGCAAAGAAGATTGGAATGATTAAGTTTGGATTTGATCCTGATAAAGTTTTGAAAAAAAGCCTGCTTTTTGAGCAGATGAAAACGCAGACTACGCTTGGGAAGTGGTTTTAGGAATATTTTTAAGTTTAGTTCTTCTTGATTATTTTAAGATGTTCGGAAAAGGCTTATTTGATGAATGCTTAGATTTAGTAAGAAAGTGGAAACCTAAAAGGGAATATCCAAATGAATTAAAATATCGTGATGATTTAATGGATTTTTTACATGATAATTTGAATCAATCAAATAATCCTTTTTCTGAAAAAAGAAACATAAGAATAAAAAAAGAGGCAAGTAGAAGTTTGTGTGATATTGGTATTGGAAATTCGCAAATTGGAATAGAACTAAAAAAAGATTTGAAAACTAAATCTCAAATAAATAGATTACAGGGACAAATTGAAGATTATGAAGACGATTACAATGAAGGAGTAATTGTTGTTTTGGTTGGGAAAATTGATAAATATGTAGAAAATGATTTATTGCATAAGTTGAATAAACGATTAAATAATTCTATGAATTTTAGAGTTCAACAATTTAAAATTAAACTGGTTAATAAATCTACAAATAAAAATAAAGAAGCTCCAAAAAGAAACAATAATCCTTTCGGAATTGATTTGGGTTTTGGGGTATCTAGTTAGAATGAAAAAACAAATCCAAACTACTTTAATGATTCTTGGAGGAATTTTTGTTGTATTGTTTTTGTTAATTTTAGCTATTTTAATAATTCCTGCAAATTATGAACTTGAATTTTATTTGAATGGTGAATATTTAATTGATGGAGATATTTATTTCAATGGAGAGTTTATGGGTTCTACAAATAATGGACTAATTAAAATCTCTGAAAATAAAATTGGTCCAGGAGAATTAACTTTTGTTGGAATAGATGAACAAGGTGAAGAGTATTCAATTTGTTTTGATATGTATGAAGAAGATTACTATGAGTATTATATTCCTTATACAATCACAGAAGAAGACATAATTTCTTCTCAGTTAGATATTTCTGATATCAATGGAACTTTTTTGAGGAGTTCTATTTTTGATTTTATAAATCTGAAGAGAGATGAATATGGGATTGATAATGTTAAAAGAAACTTTCTTTTGGACTTGGTTGCTCAGGATTATGCTGAAGAGATGATCAAAACAGATTTATTTGCTCATGAGCCATATGAGGGTTATGGTCCTGTAGAAAGATTACAAGAGAAAGAAATTTTTTATTTATCTTACTCAGAAGTTCTTTCTCAGACCTATTTTTATGGAGAAGATACTTTTGCATCTGATGTTGTGGACGGATGGATTTCAAGTCCCAGTCATCGTTCCGCTATTCTTGATGCAGGAAATCCTATCTACTGGGAAAGTTTAGGGGTCGGAGTTTCTTGCAAGGAAGACGAAGAAGGAATTATTTGTTATGTTATAGGACTTTTTGGAAAATTAGAAGAGTCTTATTCAGATGAATTAAGAGAAGATTATTTTATCCCTTATGAATTATATTCTGAAGGATTAGGATTTAGTTATCCTACAAAAGCAAAAATTATTTTTAATTCAACTAAAAGTATGGATTTAATTTTGTTTGAGTCTCTAAAAGAATATGAGGATATGCTTAATAGAAATTCTCATGACGAGATTTTCCATGAAAGAAGGATTAATGATTACGAAGAAATAATTGATTTAGAAGTAGGATATGTTTTGGTACCTCATGCAAGTGTAAGAAATAGCAAATATAACCTAACAATAATTTACAATTAATGACTTCCCTTTTCCCACTTTTCTCCTAGATGTTTTTTTATATTTTCATAAATCATTTTATTGCCCTTGATTTTCTCCCTCTCGCTTTTTCCTGTATTCCTCAATTCTTTTTTTGTTTGTTGGGCATTCGGGATTGAAGCAAAAGACCCATGGGCGTCTGCGTTTTTTTATCAGCATAAGTTTTTGAAAACCACAATCCTCACAAATCTCGCTTGATCTTTTTACAAGGCCGTTAGGAGGCAGGCTATATGTATTCTTACAGTCAGGATAAGAATTACATGAAACAAAGTATCTTCTGGTCTTTTTGGAGTAAGAGATCCTTAAGTTTCCTTTTTTACAGACAGGGCATAAAGTTTTCAGTTTACTTTCTTCTCTCTGTTGATCTATAAGAGTTTGGTTTGCCTGAGAAATGTCTCCTCCTATCTCTTTCTGTTTTTTTGTAAATTGCTTTATGATATTCTTTATGGTCTTTTTTGCCTTTTCAATTATTTTTTCTTCTTTTTCTGTATAATCTTTTTTTGATGTAGAAATAGATTCCATTTCCTGTTCAAACTCTTTGGTTAATAATTCATCAATAATTATGGGGGAATTTTTTTCAAGAGTGCTTATCAATGAGATTCCTAAGGGAGTTGCTTTTATGCTTTGCCCCTGAATATAACTTCTATGATAAAGTGTCTCTAAAATTGCGGCTCTGGTTGCCTTTGTTCCGAGATTCTTTCTTTCAAGAAGCGAGACAAGGGACGCAGGGGTGTATCTTTTTGGTGGCTGTGTTTCTTTTTCTTCTATCTTTAAATCAGAAACCTTAATAGTTCCATTTAAATCAGGAATTTCCTTTTCGTTAATTTTAACAGGGTAAATTTGCATCCATGATTTTTCTTTTATTGATAAACCTTTTGTTGTGAAAGTCAAGCCTTCAATTTCTGCTTTGATCTTTTTATTCTCAACAATCGCATTACTCATAAAAAGGCAGAGGAAACGCTTTGCTATAATGTCATAAATCCTTTTTTCGTCTCCTGATAAAGTTTGGATGTTTGTGCCTTTATCTTCTCCTGTTGGATAAATTGCAGGGTGTGCCGGATCTATCTTTTTTCCTTCAAGAGGTTTTTCTCTTGTTATGAGATCTTCAACATTGTATTTTTTTGCGAGTTTATGGAGGATTTCTTTGTAATTTATTGCGGGGGGAAGTTTTTGGCTTGAGGTTCTTGGATAAGATATAAGACCAGTGAGGTAAAGATTTTGGGCTATTGCAAGTGTCTTTGAGGGATTTATCCCAAAAAGTCTGTAGGATTCTGTTTGAAGTGCTGTGAGGTTGAAAGGGGGATTTGGCGGGAGGACTTTCTCGGATTTTTTTGTTTCTGCCTTGCCTATTTTTCCAATAAGGTCCTCAAACTTTTTTAATTCTTCTTTCCTGAAAATATTTCTATTATGGGCCAATTCCATCTTTGGGTCTTCTAAGGTAATTAAAACCTGCCAGTACTGTTCTTTTTTGAATGCTTGGATTTCTTTTTCTTTTTTCACAATTATTCTCAGCGTTGGCCCCTGGACTCTTCCTATTGACATTATTTTGAATTTTCCGATGGATTTTAAGGATTCCATTAGGGCTCTGGAAAGATTGATTCCGTAGAACCAGTCTAAAAAATGCCTGGTTTCGCCTGCGATTGCCTGTCCCCAATTTAGGGTTGCTTTTTTGTTTTCATAAGATTGGTTAATCTCTTTTTCTGTAAGTGATGAGAATTTCATTCTTTTGGCGTCAGGCTGTGCTGCGATAAATCTTATGATATTTAATCCAATTACCTCACCTTCAACATCATAATCTGTAGCAACTGTTAACATCCCGGCGTTCTTTATAAGTTTTGATAAAGCATTATAATATTTTTTACTAAAGTCGTTTTTTCTCACATAGAAATTAGGAATCCAGACAATGTCAAAGACAGGAATCTTTGAGCCAGAGTTTTTTTGTGCTAGAGTAAATAAATGACCAACTGCACATGCAACAATAATTTTTTTCCCTTTTCTGTCAACTTCATAATAAGGGACGCTGTTAATAGCTTTTTTTGTTGACTTTCCCAGTGCAGAAGCGATTTTCCACGCAGCCTGAGGTTTTTCTGTAATAACAAGCTCATAACCGCCCTTTTTTAGCTTGGTTTTTGGTATCTTAAACTCTTTAAATTTCAGGTTGCTTTTTTTGGTTTTTTTGCTTGTTTTTCTTGATGTAGTTTTTTTTCTGGATTTTTTCCTTTCAGTTTTCTGTTTAGTTTCTCTGCCCTTTTTTTCAATCGTGATTAAGGAGCTGATGTCTAGAGATTTGTATGGTTTAGATATAGCATATTTAATATCTTCAGGATTTACAGGGAAGAAGTTCTCTGCCAGCTTTTCTTCATGAGATTTTTTCTGTTTTTTGGGCATTTTACTTAAAGATTATTTAATCTTTAATTATATTATGGAAACTCTTAATTATTCAAACTCTTGTTACCATTTTAAAATTAAAAATAACAACATTTAAAAACACCAATTGAATATATCTTTTGTAACATAAGTGTTTCAGAATATTCAAAGGAAAAATAACTTATGGAAAGAATAAAAAACCTGAGAAAAACTAAAATTCAAAAATTAAAATGAAAGACAACTTTGACGTTTTTTTTCGAAGAAAGCCTGCTTTAATGTTGGTTTCTTTGAAGAAGAATACACGAATGAGATATGGTAGTATATTGGCTAAGGAAGTTGACTGTACTTATAGCCATGCAGTGAAGATCCTGCAGACTCTTGAGATTTTGAAGCTGGTTAGTTTTGAAAAAAAGGGGCGGATAAAAATTATAAAACTGACCAAGAAAGGGAAAGAAGTTGCAGACGCTATTGAAAATATTCAAGAGCTTATAAAATAATTCTAAACTACTGCCCCGAAATGTTCTAGTTTTGATTAGTTTGGGGTGTGTTCTGAAATCTTAGGAAGTTTTTATCTATTTTGTGATTGTTACTTCTTATGGAAAGTAACACATAGAAATATTTATAAAGTATGATTTTGTGGGGAGATTATGGAAATAATAGTTGATATAAAGTCAAGAGGGATTGAATCAGCTAGTACTATTTGTGCTCCCCTTGATAAGGAACTTAGTGCTTTGACAGAAAAAGGTTATGAAATTATTTCTCTACCGCAAACTTCAAAATTAAGAATTCAGGAAGGATATAGTTCCGACATCTCACAAACAGGAAATTGGACAAGTGAAGGAGTTCTTTACTTCCAAAAAGGAAAGCCTAATAAGATAGTGAGGAATTCACCAACTCTTGAATCAGTAATAAAAGCAACAAAAGTTAATAGGAGATGGAGGGAATTCTATCCCCTGCTCGATCAAATAGAGAAAGCACTTGTAGATTCAATAGACTTTCCAGAAGATCAATATACTTCTATTCCAACAAATAGATTTGGAGATGGAGATTTTAAGATTGGGAATTATAAGGCAGGAAATTTAACAATTTGGGCTTTTGGTGGGGAAAAAGAAGCAAAAGCTTATGGAGAATTCTTGAGGAAATCAGGAATAAAGGAAATGCAGGTTCATGCAGTTAATAAGGATGATGTTAATAAAAAAAACAAACCTTTTGTAAGGCAGTTGTATTTTAGGGGTCTTGGTACTAATTCTATTTTAAGTGGTGATTGGTCACTTGGTCCTCAAGATCATGAATTGCGTGGGATAAAGATTAGTGATGAAGGCATCGTGCTAAAAATCGAGGATGAGGAAGCATATAGTCTAAAAGAAATATCCAAAGCCTTAACTAAGTTAGGATTTTCTGGATTAGACAAAATACTTTTAGAAAAGCTTAGACAATAGTTCTTCAGAAAAGTTTATAACTTATTTCTTCTTAAAACTAATCATTAAAAGAGGTTAAGATGAAAAGAAGAAAAGTTAAAAATGGTCGTGCAAGGAAAAAGCCTGGAACAGGCGGAAAAGGAAAGTATTACAGGATTGTTGTAAGACCAAAGTCAGAATTCTCTAGTTTTAGAATGCAGGATGTCGGAAGGAAAGGACATGTCCAACGGCTCGCAGGAAAAAGAAAGACAGGGGGGTGGGATACACAAGCGTGGCTTATTGCTAAAACTGATGCAAGTGTTTCTAAGGGAATTTTAGTTGGAAAAAGTGCTGGATCAAAAAGTGTTATCTCTAAATTGGGTGCAAAGCCAAGAAGAGTCAAAGGAGATATTTTTAAGGCAAAGCCAAGAAAAAATGTTTCTGAAAAAGCAAAGCCAACATCTAAGATGAAGAAAGCCCGGAAAAGAAATATCAAAAAAGCTCAGGAAGCACGAAGAAAAAAGAAAAGGTAATGGTTCTACAATACAAAAAGAAAGGAGAAACCAGGTGGAAAAAATATCCTGGAAAAGATAAGATTAAAGGAAGCGTCAGCCAGTATGATTTCAGGCTGTTAAATGAATCACAGAAAAAAGTCCTTGTTGAAAAAGGGAGCTATGATAAAGTTATGAAGAGGTTTAGGCAGATTGAATTTTTTAAAAATAGGGGATAAAAATGGCCCTGGAGGGATTTGAACCCCCGACACCTGGATGTCTCCAAGATATTTCTAAGAGTCCAGTGCTCTAACCAGACTGAGCTACAGAGCCTTCCTTGGCTTCATAATTCTCAGGCGGTTTATGCGTTAGCATTTTAACCAGACTGAGCTACAGAGCCATGATTTTATTAGAACAAATTTGTTTAAAAGATTATCTGTAATCTCTCCAGGTAAAACTGCACTTTGTGCATTTGAAAAATTTTGTCTCAGCTTCATCTGTGGAGCGGGTTTGCATTGTCCAGAAATACGCTTTTTTGTTTCCGCATTCAGGGCATTTTTCTTCTATCACAGGATGAATTTCAGAATCTTTTTCAGACACGACAATAATCTTCTTTTTTCCTTCGATTTTTTCAGTAGTCTTCAGCTTTGTCTTATTCTTTGTTGAGTATCCGCATCTTGGGCATACATTTCTCTTCTTTTTTTGGATAAGGATAGATCCACACTTTTGACAGAAATCCATTTTTTATTTTTTGTTTAATTTTGTTTTATCTGAAAAGAAACTTGTTTAAATAGTTTTTTGTTTTTATTTTCAGCAAAGACCTTTCTCTGAGGGCGGGTTTCTCCAGTCATAAAAAATGAGTTTTACCCAGCCTGCGTAAGGGGCTAGTTTGAAAACTGCTTTTCCGACTAATAGGTCTTCAGTTATTTCTCTTTCGAAAAATTGTACCTGTCCGACATTATCTCCCATTGTTGTAAAAATTTTTCCATTTTCTTGCTCTTGTATCTTTACTATCCTATGAATTACTGGATGGCCTGATCCTCTACTAAAAATTATTATATCACCTACTTTAAGTTTTTCAGGATTTGCCCTGACAATAAAAAGAATATCTCCTTTATTGAATCCGCCTCTTAAAGAGAAATCCATGAATTCTTGTTTTTCAATCCCATATTGGGAATATCCCTGTTCGTGTTTTTCCCACCATTCGTTATAATCTGAAAAGAAGTTCCCTTCATGAATCATGCTGCAGGATTCTACAATTGCTAGAGGCAGTGCCGTCCCTGTTATTAAAGCCAAAAATGGAAAAAAGATGAATTTTATGAATACAAACAGAAACACAACTGAGAAAATCCAGCCTTTGAGACTATCATCTTCCCAAAGAGTCCACCATAATTTTTTAAGAAATTTTTTTGTTTTTCTTTTCACTCTTTTTCTTTCTTTCTTTCTATTTTGAGTCATTATTAAGAATAATTCTTAGCAGTTTTAAAATGTTTGTTAGGAGTTTTGGATTAAAATTTATTATAATAATTTTTATAAGTATGTAAATACCCTAATGTTTAATGGAAGTTAAAGAGTTCGTTAAAAATATATTAAAAGAAGTGACTGAAGCAGTAGATGAATCTAATGATGAAAGGGCTGGTTTTCATCTTATGAATTCAAGTGCAGAAGGGATCGATTTTGATTTAGCAGTAGTTTCTAAAAAAGAAGGGAAAGGGAAAATAGGAGCAGAAGGAGAGTTGTTTTGTCTGAGAAAAGATATTTATGATAGAGATTTAGCAAAATAAAATCCAACAACTACAGAAACAATTGAAATAAAATAATCCGGAATAGATACCTCATCTGGTCTAAAAATTAATTGATATAATAAGATTACTAAAAAAGAGATTATTATTATGAAAGCAAGTACATGAGTAGTTTTATGCATCCAATCCTTTCTTATCTCTTTTCTCTCTAAATTAAAATATCTTGATGGAGGATCTATCTCAGGTAATATGAACTCCTCCTTAGAAGAATCAATAACATAACTCATTTTGAAAAACGAAAAATAATTTTATTTATGAAAGACTATTGTTTTTTCTCCATTAGTTTTCCTATTTCTAAGAACAATATCATTTCCTCTTTCTTTTTCAAGCTGCAAAAATCTATTTATAGATATGCTGCTTCTTATTACCTCAGCAATACTTGGCAAATCCAGTTCTTTTTTTAATTCTTCCAGTTCTTTTACTGCTTTTTCCGAAAGAGTTATGTTTATCTTCTTAGCTTTTGTCATTTTGTTTAGAATACACCTCCTTTTTTAAGCTTTTTTATAATGTATCATAATAATACATTTTTTGTAGTTTTTTTGTATTGTAATTATGAAACCATAATTTATAAATATATCTTTTTCTTACAAGCTTAATGGATGTAGAAGACGAAATAAAAAAACTAATCTGTGGTTTAAAGGATGTAATGAGGAAGGGGGAAATAATTGCTATTATATACAATCCAGAAAAAAAAGAGGGTATGCAAGAAAGAGATTGTGATTTTTTAAATGCTTTACTGGATAAGGTGAAATATACCTATCCTTTGATTTTGTTGAGTGGTCATGGAGGAGATTTTAGTACAGGCTTATTTTTTCCAACCTTAATAAATAAAAAAGTGGAAAAATACAGGGTATTTATCCCACGTGTTTGTGGTTCGGCTCTTTGTTACACTATTTTAAAATCAAGAGAATTATTCATTGGGGAAAACACTTATATCAGTCAAATAGACCCTCTTTTTGAGTATAATGGAAAAATGGTAAGGGCAATAGAACATATCCACAGTGTTAATGATGATCTTAAAGGGAAATCCCGTGAGGTTTTTGATGTAGCCCAAAAATATGTAAAAGAACTTAGTAAAAAACCCTCAATATTCAAATATAGAGATATGTCAGAAGACGAATTTCAACATGTAGAGTTAATAGTTACTAATTTTATGAATAAAGAAGACCATATTAGGGAAGTTACTCCTAAAGACCTTGAAGAATTAGAGGTAAATTTAACAAAGGTTCATGGGAGTGATGCAGATAAAATTTCAAATAATTTAGTAACCTTATGTCAAGATTATACCATAGAGCAAAATGCAAGAGTTATTTTTGTAAGCTCTATTCCCATAATCCTAGAAGGTAAAGAAAAAGGGTCTTTTATTGCTAGATTAGATTAATTTTCTCTCCCGAAAGATTTTAATAAAATATGTCTATCTTACTTCTATGACTATGTATCCAAGAATACTGGAAAACCAAATTAATGAGTTAAATAGGAATCTTGAAAATTTAGAAAAGTCAATAAAAAATTCCTCTGAAAGTTCTAATTCTCTTCAAAAAAGACTTGTATTTTGGACAAAAGTTATGGCTGGAGCAATTATAGTTCAAGCAATAGCAATAGGGGTTCAAATTTACTTAACTTTTTTAAAAAATCCTTAATCCTTCAAATGACAAATTAACAAGGTGGCAGTTCATCTAGGTTATTTTCTGTTATTCCATCCCTATGAGAAGTAAGATACTTTGTTCCATCTCGTCTCTTACGCGCATAAACCTTTGCACGAATTCCTCTCTCAAAAGTGTGGCATTCTCCCTTTCCTCCATTAATAAAATCCCAGACTTCTAACATTGTAAAAATCCTTTGATTCTCAATCTTTACATGAGTAATGACTTGGTCTTTTGGATTATTCCATCTTTTAGCAATTATTCTTAATGACATTTTTACCTCCATAATTTAGTTAAAAGAGGGAATGATAACAACTATATAAAGAATTATTTTTACTCACAAAGAAAAACAACCTTTTGATTAAAAACATTAAAATTAAAAAGAATAGAACCTCTCTTTCTTTTGTGGAGACTAAATGGTTTTCAGTAAAAAGATATGAGTTTCAGTCTTTAATAATTGGGGTAGGCTTATTGGTAGGAAGCTGGTTTTTATCAAATAACTTTGGTGTTTCAGATTTTATAGTTGGGGTAGTCGGTATTCTTGGGCTTATTATTACCCTAATTTCGGGGGTATTTATAGTGCTTAGTTTAATTTCCCTTTTCCTTTAAATGATTTTTGTGCAACTTTACTTTCCATTGTGCAACCTGCCCAAATTTGTGCAAGGCATAAGCCGCCGAAATATTTATAAAGTATATCCGTGTGTGTATACACAAGAGGTATATCCTCACCTACTCTTTTTAAAAGAAGAGTCACCTCTTTTCAACCCAGCCGTGTCTAAAGACACGGTTGTTCATACTCAAACAAAAAATGATAGATATATTTGACAACACAATTCTTTGCAAAAAATGCAATGTGAAAATGAGAAAGGCGAAACTGGCTAAGAACGGATTTATACTCAGAGCCATGGTTTGCCCAAAGTGCGGTTATAAAATTATTCATCCTGCAGATGAGCAAGAGTACCACAAATTTATAAATCTTAAGAACAAGGAATTCAGAGTAAAAATGAGACTAGTGGGAAATAGTTATGCTGTCTCAATCCCAAAGGAAATTGTTTCATTTATCAGAGAACAGGAGAAAATTATGGATAATATGGTAAAGCTTTGTTTTGAGGACATTGGGAGGTTAAGTTTAAATTTTGGCGGATTAAAGGAGAAAAAATGACTGAAAAAAAAGAAATTCAGCTTAAGGTTGTTGAAGCGCACCAAGATGATGCTTACAAAGGAATTGCCCGGATAGACGGAGAAGTCATGAGGGGCCTTGATATTAAGAGGGGAGATGTTATAAGAATTAAGGGAGGCAGAGAAACAGTTGCTATTGCTGACAGAGCTTATCCAGCAGATGTTGGTGAAGGCATTATAAGAATCGATGGAATTTTAAGAAGAAATGCAAAAACAGGTATTGGTGAAGTTGTGAAGATTTCCAAGGCAGAGATTAAAGAAGCAAAAAAAATAATGATAGCTCCTGCACAGAAAAATATAATGGTCCAGGCAGGTCAGGATAGTCTGCGTCGCGGATTGCTTGGGAGATCTGTTGTTAAAGGGGATGTTGTTGTTCTTGGAGGTGTTCAGAGGCGGAGAGATTTGTTGTCTGATGAGTTAGGGGATTTAGGAGATGTTTTTGGAGACATGTTTGGTAGTATGGGACTTGGCCAGCTCGGAGGATTTACACAAATTAAATTCTTGGTTGTAAGTACAAACCCAAACCAACCAGTAATAATCACAGAAAATACTCAGGTTACCTTGAGTTCAAAAGCTGTTGAAATGACAGAAGAAAGCATACCTGAAATAACTTATGAAGACATTGGCGGCTTGTCTGAAGAAATAAGAAAAATAAGAGAGATGGTTGAAATTCCCCTAAAGTATCCTGAGATTTTTCAGAAATTGTCAATAGAACCTCCAAAAGGTGTTCTGTTGCACGGTTCGCCGGGAACAGGAAAAACACTTTTAGCAAAGGCTGTAGCAAATGAATCTGATGCAAATTTCATTCTTCTTAATGGTCCTGAAATTATGTCAAAGTTTTATGGGGAGTCTGAGAAAAAAATAAGAAATATTTTTGAAGAGGCAGAAAAGACAGCTCCGACAATTATATTTATTGATGAACTTGACGCAATCGCTCCAAAAAGAGAAGAAGTTACAGGAGAAGTTGAAAGGCGTGTTGTAAGCCAGTTGCTGACCATGATGGATGGCTTGAAATCAAGAGGGAATGTTGTTGTGATTGGGGCAACAAACCGTGTCAATTCAATTGATTCTGCTTTGAGGAGGCCTGGAAGATTTGATCGTGAGATTGAAATAAATGTTCCTGGGAAAGAAGGAAGGCTTTCAGTTCTGAAAATTCATACAAGAGGAATGCCTTTGACGAGAGATGTTAAACTTAATGAGATTGCATCTGTGACCCATGGTTTTGTCGGTGCTGATTTAGAGGCTCTTGCAAAAGAGGCTGCGATGAGTGTTTTAAGAAAAATGCTCCCTAAGATAAAACTTGATGAGGAGGAGATCCCCCCGGAAATTTTAGATAAGCTGGTAATAAGACATTCTGATTTTCTTGATGCTTTGAAAGTAGTAAGACCAAGTGCAATGCGTGAGGTTTTGGTTGAAACCCCAAATATTGGATGGGAGGATGTTGGAGGATTGGGCAAGGTTAAACAGGAACTTCAAGAAGTTGTAGAGTGGCCTTTGAAATCTCCAGAAGTTTTCAAGAGAATGGGTATTAAGCCTTCCAAAGGTATTTTACTTTACGGTCCGCCGGGAACAGGAAAAACACTTTTAGCAAAGGCTGTAGCAAGAGAATCAGAAGCAAATTTCATTCAGATTAAAGGACCTAGCTTGTTAAGTATGTGGGTTGGAAAATCAGAAGAAGGAATGAGAAAGGTTTTTGAGAGAGCAAGACAGGTAAGTCCTTGTATTGTTTTCTTTGATGAAATTGATTCATTGGCAGGAAAAAGAGGCATGTCAGATGCAGGAGGTTCAAGGGTTACAGAACGTGTTTTGAATCAATTGCTTGCAGAAATGGATGGTCTTGAAGACCTGAACGATGTTTTGGTGATTGGAGCGACAAACAGACCTGATATGCTGGATACTGCTTTATTAAGACCTGGAAGATTTGACAAAATTCTTTTGGTTGGAGCTCCTGAAGAAAAAGGAAGGAATCAGATTTTAGAAATACACACAAAAAACATACCTTTAGGTGATGGCAAAAAACCTTTCACTAAGGAAAAAAGAAAGATCTTCTTGAAGACTATAGCTAAGAAAACAGAGGGATATACTGGTGCTGATATTGAGGCTCTGGCAAGAGAATCTGCCTTGATAGCTTTGAGAGAAAACAAAGATACAAAATTTGTCAGATCAGAACATTTTGATGAAGCTCTTAGAAAAATAAAGCCAAGTGTAAGCAAGCCTGTCCTTGAAGTTTACAAAAAAATGGAAGATAAGTTTGTAAAATCTGCAAAGACAGCTGTGCCAATTGAAAGCAGTTATTATGGATAAATTTATAAATGGTAATTCTTGAATTTTGAAATGGCAAAGAAGACAATTTTAATTGCAGATGATAATAAATTAATAATGTCTCTGATGAAAATTCATTTTAAGACTCATTTTTCTAATTATAATAAAGAATATTTCCCAGATGGAACCCAATTAGATAAAAGATTAAAAGAAAGACCTGAGGGATTAGTAGCAGTTTTGACTGATAATGATATGCCAGGAATTAGAGGACTTGAAATTATTAAAGAATATTGCAATAACCCTAATTATAAAGACATTCTCTTTTTTCTTTATTATGGGGGGGAAAGGGAAATAGGGGAACAGGCATTGGAGAATGGAGCTAAAGAATATTTTCTGAAACCTACTGGATTTTCTGAAATAACAGAGAAATTAAAAGAATATATAGAAAATAGAAAATAATTATTCTGTTGTTACAATAACACTGCCATCTTCATTAATAAAGATTGTTTCTTCTGTCTGACTTACTTTTATTCCTGCGCCAGAGATTTTTTCAACAAGCTGGGGAAAGTTATGAAGATTCCCGTTTTCTTCCAGTTGTTTTAAACCAATAAGTGCGCGAGTTCCAAGTTTTTTAACAATCCAGCGGGAACAGAAAGGAAGTGTGTTATATTCTTTTATTACAAACTTAAGAACTTCCCGTGCTAT
>Ga0307430_1001823_pt1 | contig 14912 bp, 23 predicted proteins | sample SalMarWE160130MG_FD_202159 | JGI IMG/M metagenome (GOLD analysis project Ga0307430, IMG submission 202159) | Salt marsh sediment microbial communities from the Plum Island Ecosystem LTER, Massachusetts, United States - WE1603-130 | ecosystem: Environmental > Aquatic > Marine > Intertidal zone >... | reverse complement strand
TGATGATTCAATAATTAGAATTGCTAAAGAAGAATACGATGTAAATTTAACTAAAAAAGATCTCGAAGAAATGAAAAGGGATTATACAAGATATATGCTCAAATATAAAATGTTGCTTTAAGAGGGGAGTAAAAAAATATGTTAGACAGTTTTAGGTTAAAGACAAAAGAAGAAATTAAAAAGATGATTAGTGAATTTTGGGAAGATCTCGAATACCTTGTAAAAATTAGGATTCTTTTAAAGGCCTATCCTGATTATTCTATCACTAAATTAGAAGAAAGAGGGATCTCTAAAATGTGGAAAGCGGTTAGCTTAGAGAAACAAAAAGATATCTACAATAATCAATTTAGATATGTTTTTACTCAATAAGGTAAAAAGATACCAGAGGGACCAGAGAAATGCCTTTTAGAGGGTAAATTTTAAAGATTTGAGGGTATTCTAGTAAATTATAATGCACGCAGGGGTAAATGGATCCTTCCCTGCTTAACCTGGCTGGTGATAGAGAGTTGGCCAATCCTTTCACTCTATCGCTAGCCAGGATCGAAAGGGTTGGTAATTATATATGGACAAAGCAGAATATAAAGAACGACTGGACATTGAAGATAAAAATTTAGTAGCTTTTAATCCTGAATTGAATCAAAGTAGCTGCTACGACAATGAAGGCAATTTATTGCCCGAAGATAAAAGAGAATCTTTTAGCTATTTGCCTAATGGTTTTATTAATTCAGGGCTTTCTCGTATGCTTACTAAAAAGGATAAAGATATCTATGAATTTTTAGCAAGTAAATGTAACCTGTATAGAAATACCAGGAAAACGAATCCAGATATTACTAAGGAAACAGGAATACCGAAAATAACTATTGATAGATCTCTAAGGAGATTAGAATTTTATCATTTTATTAATAGAAGGCTATATTCAATGGGTCCAAAATCAAAGAGGCGAATTATAACGCTTCTCAGGTGGAATACGGCCTATAAACTATTAGTTAGAGAAGAAAAGATCAAAGCTATATCAGATAAAGAAATAGTTTTTATCACTCCATATTTACCCGATAAATTCAAAAAAGCGACCTAAAATGATAGCATTAGTAGGCTCGCAGATTTTATGAGTTTAGAAAAAAAGCGACCTAAAATGATAGCATAGGTTACTATCACTGGTGATAGCATTAGTAGGCCTTTAGAGAATGGTTATAGAGGGTGTATCTTCTCTCTGGGTATTTCTTAATCTTAATACTTCTTAATCTTATCTTGATAATAGGTATTTTAAAAAGAGGCAATTCCAGGAGAGAGAAGATAGAAAAATAAAAAGAGGAATTTCAGGGGGGCGAACAAATGCTTTATAAGGAAGGGGGTTTTGAAAATGCAAAAAAAGTCTTTGGAACGTTTAGAGCAAATACTAAAAATATTAAATAGTTATGACTTCGCTTTGACACTTCGACAGATTTATTATCAGTTAATAACACGACAGATTATACCGCAACCCGTAGACGGAGAAGAAGCTAAGAGGGTTTATAAAAGATTAAGCAATTTATGTGTAAATGGTAGAGATGAGGGGATATTACCAGAAGAAAAATTTACAGACCCGACCAGAATATTTGATAAATTAAGCTCTTGGTTCGACCTCAAAGACTTCTTAGATACAGTTAGAAGATCATACAATAAAGATAAATGGGATAACCAACCTAAGTATTTAGAAATATGGACAGAAAAACAGGCGTTGCAAAAAGTTATAAATACAATTACTTATAAATATGATGTTGGTTTACAAATAGCAAAGGGGCAATATCCTCGAACTGGGATATATGAAACTTCTAAGAGATACGAGGCTCAGAGTTATAAAAAATGCCTTTTATACTATGTTGGAGATTATGACCCTTCGGGCTTGGCTATTTATAATTCTATAAAAGAAAGACTTATAAATTATGGAGTAAAGGTAGAAATCCCTGATAGGATAGCTCTAACAAAAGGACAGATAGAAAAATATAAATTACCATCAGACCGAGCTAAAAGGAAAGACCCAAATTATAATAAATTCGTTGAGATAACTGGCTCAGATAAGGTAGTAGAACTTGATTCACTCCCTCCGGATATACTCCGAGATATTATTGAAGAAGCTATAACAAAAAATATAGATTATGAACTTTTGGGACTAGTGCAAGAAACGGAAGTAGAAGAACAGACTAAATTAAATAAGTTTATAGAAGGAAGGTGATCTAATGTTACCGGACAGATTATATTTCTTAAATAGATTTGATAAATTCTACCAGGGAATAGTTAATGCTGTTAAAGAAGATAAGGTCAACGAAAGGGATTTTTATATCATTATCGGGGCTAAGGTTAAGAGTATGAACCGGGAAAGATTAACTAATAATAACAAAATAAAAGTGTAGAAGGACTAAAAAACCGGCTGTCAGAGGTCAAAAAAATTTTCGAGTCCACTCGGGACTAAATAAAAATAATCACTCGAGGGCCTTAAATTTAAACTTTTAAAAGAATAATAACAAAACACAAATATTTTATTAAAAAAAGTATAGCCTGGAACTATTATAAACAAAGACTTTTTAAATTATATGCTTTTCTATATTGTTATACTCTTAACATTAAGTAACAAAACACTTGACAAAAAATAACCTATCCTTTATACTATAAGCATAAAGTTTAAAAAGAGGTGTTAAAAATGAAGGCAATTAAGCGAATCCCTAAATATCTTAGTATTGAAGAAATAAATCTTTTACTTGATCAGGCCTACCAGGAAGGAATAAAGGCTAAAGAGGAATTGAAGAAAAGAAGAAAAGATAAATCATACTGGCTAAAGAGATCCCGGAATAAGCTATTTACTGCTAAAAGAGATTATGCAATCCTGAATTTATTTTATTCCTCAGGGATCAGACTCAATGAATTAGTTAACTTGAATCTAAAGGATCTTGATTTTAAGAGGGGAATCGTAAAGGTCTTAGGTAAAGGTAATAAAGAGAGAGAGGCCACATTGACCAATGAAGCAATTAAGATATTAAAAAGTTATCTAATAACTCGAAATCTTTGGAGAGGTAACAAAGGCAAGGCGGTATTTTTAAGCAGGACCGGGACCAGGATAACTAAAATGAATATTCAACGAAATATTGAGAGATACGGAAAAGAAGCCGGGATTAATAAGAAGGTTACTCCTCATATGCTTAGACACTCGATAGCGACTCATTATCTAAATGCCGGTATGGACATAAGAAAAATACAGAACTTTTTAGGCCACGAAAGCCTGGCCTCGACTCAGATATATACTCACTTAGTAACTGATGATCAACGAGAAGAACGGAATAAATTACATCCTCAGAATAAAATGAAAAGAAAATTAATTTAAAAGCTGGTGAATATTTTATATGATAAATGAAAGGTTAGAATCGGCTTTAGCGTGGTGTAAAAAAAATAATTTAGATCTGACCAGGGTAAAAAAGTTTAACCGGGAATCAAAGAAGAAGCGATCTAAAAAGAAAAGCCGGAATTTTTTAACCGAAAAGGCCAAAAAACGCATACAATCGTAAAGGCTTTAAATTTGAGGGGTCTTAAAACGCTTTATATTGCGGTTTATTTTTAGCCTAATCAACGAAAAAGCCTTATATCCTATAACTTTTTGGTTATTTTTAAGATTCTTAGTAATGAAAGGGGGTTACAATCATACGTTAAAGGTAAAAAAAACGCTAATCAGGCTATTCAGGAACGTTTTTTTGGGCTATTCTGAGCAAGTTATTAAATAATTTTAGGGGCCAGGGAAAACCCTCGAACTAAGATCATTTCTTATCAGGTCATAATCTCAGTTTTTGGGGATTCCCCGGACCCCTCTATCTTAACAGATTGGGGGTTAAAATGAAAATGTTAGCTTATATTTTGTTTATATTGTTTATCGGAGAAATAGCCTATATCCTTTTTATCGAAGGAAGGCCTAAAAGATACCGCTTCAAGCAGGTAATTTATAGACAGAAAGACAATAAAAAAATGTATCGGATAGACCATTTAAGAAAAGGGCTAAGGTGGTGATTTATTATGCCTTATTATAAAAAAAGAACTAGAGAATCTTATCTCGGCAAAACCCCGGAATCAGAGGCCAGGCGTTTGGCTAATATAAAACGAGGGGATAGAAAAAAGACACCGGAAGAAGCTAAAACAGAGGCAATTAAATATCGGGAAACTAAAAAGAAACTCCAGGATCTTAATATTATCGAATTTGCTACCGATCCTAATTTTTTGGATTTATCTTTTAAAGAGAGACCGGCTCAGGAGGTTATTCTCAGGGTCATTTATGGCTTGCCTTTAAATGATGATCAGTTGAAAATTTATCAAAAAATTACTAAAAATAAGAGGGAATTTGAGGCTGGCCTGGAAAAAGAAGAAGCGATCTTAGTTTTAGGGGCCAGGTCCGGAAAGAGTTTAATCGCAAGTGTGATCGCTCTTTTTGAATCTACCAGGCAAAAATGGCAAAAATATCTCAATAAAGGAGAATCCGGTTATGCAGTAATAGTAAGCACTCGACAGAAACAATCTGAGCAGATCATTCAGGCTAATTGTTTGAGATTAATGCAGAATTCTAATAATTTAAAAGGCCTTATTAAAGATTTTACGATGTCAGAACTGACCTTAAAAAACAATATGAAGATCGTTAGTTCCCCTTGTTTAAGCGATTCATACCGGGGAGTTCCAATTATTTTTTTGGCTTGTGATGAAATTGGCCATTTTTTCGTAGAAGGACCAAAAGCCGATTCGGAAATTTTAGGGGCTTTATTGCCTCGAATGTCTCAATTTTATGGTGCTAAACTAATTTTGGTTAGCACTCCGGCGGGTAAACAGGGAAGCCTTTGGAGTTATTACGATAAAGGATTTAAAGAACATAAGAGATTAACCGCTCAAAGTGATTCTTTGTTTATGAATCCCTTAATCAATAAAGACTTTTTAGGTAGAGAAAGGAAAAGGGATCTTGGAAATTACAGGAGAGAATTTTTAGCTCAATTTAGCGAAAAAGTAGAAGCCTTTTTTGATTCTGAATTGATAAAGAAACCCTTTACCCTGGCCGGGGATCTACCCTATAAATCAGGATATTGTTATTCCCTGGGGCTGGATCAATCCGGACTTAGTGGCCTGGATCGCTTTGCTTTGTCTATATCACACAAGGAAGGGGATATAGCGATTGTTGATATAGTTAGAAGCTGGGAAACGAAGGATTTAGATATTATTTTGAATGAGATCGAAACCATGGCGAAAACTTATTTTATAAGTGAAGCCTCGATAGATAAATATAGCAAGGGATACGTTGAATATTTTTTCAAAAAAATAAATATAGAAATTAAAATCAGGCCTTCTTTGGCCATTGTATTTGTCAACCTAAAGGCTAAAATGATTCAGGATAAACTGCAATTACCGGACCGGCCGGACCTGAAGGAAGGGTTAAAAAATACTATTGCTGTTTATGGAAAATCCAATCAATTAACGATTTTTCACGAAAGAGGACCGACTGGCCATGCGGATGAGCTAGACGCTGTTTGTGGGTCTATTTTTGAGGCTACCAGGGAAGGGGAACAGAACACCGGAAAACTGCTTGACGATATATCAGAAAATATAAAAGCTGATCGAAGAATGGGCAGAAATAGAAGGCTATCATCTCAATATGATGAGGAAATGAGAGAGGAAGCTGATCAGGATTGGAACGGGCCAGGGGACCAGACTACTCCGGATTGGTAAAGTTAATTTGACAAAATATATACATATATGTAATAATACCATAAAAGGGGGTTAACTTTATGACTATAAAAATTGATGACGAGATCTATTATACGGTTAAAGATTTAGTTAATCTTTTATCTCTAACCGAATTGACTATTAGAGATTATTTAAGAAGTGGTAAACTTAAAGGCAATAAACCCGGGCAATTTTGGTATGTATCACAAGTAAATTTAAAGTTATTTTTAGAAGGTAATAAAAAGAAAAAACGATTTTTGGGAGTATTTTAGAAAAAATAGGGGGATAATCAATTAAATGAAAATAAGTAAAGCGGTTAGTTTTCTCTATAAGCTGGCCAGGAAGGCTAACGATGTTAAAGCGGTAACCTCAGGAGATCCTAAAAAGATAGCCAGGAGAATCAAAAATAAATATATTGGCAAAAAGCTCATTAGAAAAATATGGTAAATCAGGAAGGAATTTTTAATAATTTGCAATCTAAAATAAATTATATTATAATGAGAATTGATAAAAAATCAAATATCGATACTTGCTATTATGGCGCTGATGGCGTTGTTAGAAGTTATTAGAATAAATAGCCTTTGACAACGTCTTTTCTTTTTTTTGAGACAAAATAAAAAGTGATCCGGACCAGGAAAGACCAGGATCACCTTTTAAAAAGACATGCGTTTTCTACCTAAAAAGAAGCTAACTCTATAAGAGCCATTAGAGCTTTTTTATAGGGTAGATAACCTTTTTTATATATTATCAGAAAATTAAGATTATCGCAAGTAAAAGAAGGTGAATCAAGTTGAAAGAAATTGCTGTTTTAGAGGTTACTGATAATAAAAAATTAGTTTTATCTATCGGTAAATTTAGGAATGAAGAAAGGGTAGATCTTAGGCAATATGTAAAGGTGAAAGGTGAAAATTCAAAAGAAGAATTTATTGCTACTCGAAAGGGGATAAATTTTAATTCTGAATGGTTACCTGATTTTGTGAAAATGGTTAATAAACTAAATGATGAGTGAGGAGATTAAAATTTATGGACCATAAAATAGTTTATATCGGGTCTATCCGGGAATATTTAGAGATTGAAAAAAAGAAATTTAAAAATCCTAAGAAATATAAATCGATTATCATAATTGTTGATATGAAAAAATTAAAAAAAGAAAGGAGTAATCTAAATTATGACTGATATAAAAGAGGAATATCATCTAAAAAATATAAGTGGATCAGACGCGAAAAGAATATTAGAAATTGCTGATCAAGAGGATATCGATATAGAGGCAATTATCGACTTTATCAATAAATTAAAGGGGGTGAAAAAAGAGATGACTGATAAAAAAAATTTTACTGAAAATGAGCTAAAGATAGAGGAATACCAATTAAAACATCCGGAAGTATCTTACCGGGATTGTGTTTTAGCGGTTTTAGATCGGAGTGAACCGGAACCTAAAAAAGAATTTACCGAAGAAGAAAAGAGAGCAAAAGAAGATAATAAAGCGGTAGAAGATTATATAAAGGATCATCCGGGAACTTCGTATAAAGACGCGGTAAGAATTGCCTTAGATAGAGAAGAATTGACCCTGGAAGAAAAGGTTGTTGAGGAATATATCGAAAAAAATAATTGCAGTTATAGAGAAGCAGTTTTAGCAGTTTTACCATTAACTAAAAAAGAGGAATAGTTTAAAATTGTTGGCTCAAAACTTAGGCAGAAACGAAAAAAGGGAAGCGGTTAAACTTCCCTTTAATCGGTAACAATCACAGAAATAGAAGTTTTGAGAAAATTGGATCAGAATAAAGATTTTCTCGTATAACGAGAATTAAAACCCTTATTGATGATCACTGCTCAAAGACTAATTTATTATAGCATACTTTAATAAAAAAGCAATATCCCGGTCAGATCGGGACGCTGGCCGGGTTTACCCGGGGGAGTAATCAGGGCTTTAGGCCTGATATGTGCCTTTCTTTCCCCTGGTTACTCTACCGGGATTTTATAAGAAAGGAGAAATATTATGGCAATTACTGGCGCTAAATATGAGGCCTATCATTCAATTAGAGTAAATAGCTCGCTGTATGAAACGAAGGATAAGAAGCTAACAGATGATTCAATTATCAGAATTGCACTTGAACAATACGACGTAAATTTAACTAAAAAAGATATCGAAGAAATGAAAAGGGATTATACAAGATATATGCTTAAATACAAAATGTTGCTTTAAGAAGGGAGTAAAAAATATGTTAGACAGTTTTAGGTTAAGGACAAAAGAAGAAATTGAAAAGATGATTTTTGATTTTTGGGAAGGTGCCGAATATCTTATGAAAATCCGGATTCTTTTAAAGGCCTATCCCAATTATTCTATCACTAAATTAGAAGAAAGAGGGATCTTTAAAATGTGGAAATCCTTATCGTTAGAGAAGAAAAAAGATATCTACAATAATCAATATAGATATCAATTCACTCAATAAGGTGTAAAAAATACAAGAGAGGGCAAAGAAATGCTTTGTAGGGGGTAAATTTTAACGATTTGAGGGTATTCTGATAAATTATACCCTGGCAGGTGGGTAATCGATCCTACTTGCTTTTACCTGGCCGGTGGTTAGAGAATTTTGGTTATCCTTTATATCTAATTTACCGGTCAGGATTTAAAAAAAAGGATAATATTATATATGAAGAAAAAAGAATTTAAAGAAAAAATGGATCTTGAAGATAAAACGCTAATTAATTTTCATCCGGAATTAAATCAAAGCAGTTTATATGATAATGAAGGCAATCTATTGCCTAAGGAGAAAAGAGAAAAATTTGACCTTATACCGGATGGCTTTATAAATTCAAGACTCTTCTATAAGCTTACCAAAAGAGACACGGATATTTATTTTTTTTTAGCAAGTAAATGCAATCGGTGGAGAAATACCAGGAGAACAAATCCGGATATTACCAGGGAAACCGGGATACCGGAAGTAACGATTAAGCTATCTTTAAGAAGATTAGAATTTTATCATTTTATTCACCGGAGAGTATATTCAAGGGGGCCAAAGTCAAAGAGGCGAATTATAACGCTTTTAAGGTGGGATACTGCTTATAAGCTATTAGTTAAAGAAGAAAAGATCAAGGCTATATCAGATAAAGAAATAGTTTTTATCACTCCATATTTACCTAAGAAATTCAAGAAAAAGGATAAGCACTTATACCTATAGTAGGCACGCATATTTTATAATTATAGGAAAAAAAGGATAAGCGCTTATACCATACATAGGGATAAGCACTTATACCTATAGTAGGCCTCTAGAGAGTGGTGAGTAGAGTATCCTTCCTTCCCTGGTGTTTAATTAAGAGTATTCTCTACCGGCTCAGGTATTTTTTAGGATCAGAGAGATAGGAAAATAAAGAGAGGATTTTTAGGAACGTATGTTCGCTTGTTTAGTCTTTCTCTTTCTTAGTATTTCTCTTAGTATTTTATTTATAATCTTAGTAACAAGTAAAGACTAAGAGAAAGACCCGAGAGATAGGAAAAGTGGAGAGAGGATTTTAAGTTAAATAAAGTAGCCGGTTGAGGGTAAAAAACGGGATAAAAGGTTTTATCAAAAATAGGGTTTTTTTGATTTTTTCTTATTTGATTTAATTAGTGTTATGTATAATATCGGAAAAGCTAAAAGCTGAAATCGCTGTAAGGCCTTTAAATATCTCAAATCCTTCGTGTGGCTCGGTGTGATTTTTTGTTTAACGAAAGTATCTTTTTGAGTTATAAAAGATAAAAATAAAAAGACTGTCTAAACTTTTTATTTAACCTATTTCTGATTTTATGTTAGATAAATTAAATATGATATTTCAAAAAGTGAAAAAAGGCCAAAAATCCGAAAAAAAAAGTCCTTTGTTTTCAATGGTTACAGGATATTGATTTTCACTTCTTGGTGTGGCTTGGTGTGGCTCCGGTTCTTGGTGTGGCTCAGAGGGATTTTTCAAAAAAAAGGGGATTATTAGGGGGTATAAGATTTTTTTAATTTCTTGGTGTGGATCGATCCCCGGGCCTGATCCGGAGAAATCCCTATTTAACACAATGTATATTCTGTATAATATAGAAAGCTATATAAAATAAGGGTTACAGAATAATTAAATCTATGATCAATAAATACTTGACTTTTTATTTAACCTATATTATAATTTAGTCAGTTAGATATAATAAAATATAGGGGGTTAAAAAATTATGAATATCGTTGAGCCAATCAGATCAGAAAATCAAATAAAGCAGATCCGGGGGAATCTATATCGACAGAAAAATCCCCGGGATTATTTGTTATTTGTCTTTGGTATTAATTCAGGCCTAAGGATCGGGGATATATTATCTTTAAAACTTTCAGATGTTAAGGATAACCAGGGGAATCTAAAGGACCATTTAGATATCAAAGAGCAAAAGACCGGAAAGACCCGGAGAGTATTTTTCAATAAGCAGATCAAAGAGGCCTTAAACTTTTACCTGGAAAAGACCGGAATATTTAACCTAGATCAATATCTATTCACTAACGAAAAATCAAAAAAGAATAAAGCAATTACCAGAATCAGAGCCTATCAGTTAATTAATAAGTGGTGCCGGGATGTTGGAATTAAGCATAAAGTTGGTGGCCATACACTTAGAAAATCATTCGGATATCACCTGAGAAAGCAGGGAGTTAGTATCGAAAGGATCTCTAATCTATTGAATCACCGGAATATCAAAGTAACTTTTCGGTATATCGGGATCAATGATGATGAGAATAAAGAGATCATTAAAGGATTCGGGATTTAAAAATTACATTTAAAAGCTGGTGAATATTTTTATATGGTAAATGAAAGATTAGAAAATGCTTTAGCCTGGTGTGAAAAAAATAATTTAGATTCTACCAGGTTAAAGAAATTCAACCGGGAGCATATCAGGAAAAAGCGATTTAAAAAGAATAGACGCAAGTTTTTAACTGAAAAGGCCAAAAAATAGGTATAAACATAAAGGCCTTAAATTTGACCCTACTTAAAAACGAAAATAGAACGTTTTATTTTTAGCGAAATCGACTAAAAGCCTTATATCCTATAACTTTTTGGCTATTTTAAAGATTTTTAATAAATGAAAGGGGGTTAATATCATACGTTAGAGATCAAAGAAATACTAACCAGGCTACCAGGGAACGTTTTTTGGTGGTATTCTGAGCAAGTTATTAAATAATTTTAGGGGGTTGGTATGTTTCAAAAGGTAAGCATTAAAGAAATTAAAAATATTAGAGAGAGGTTAGAATCAGAAATAAAATTCGGGGATCTACCATATCGGAGAAGTGAAGAAGTTAAATCACTTATCTATTATCTAAATACCTGGTTAGAGTGGAAAGAATATCGAGAGCGTGAACATTACCGGGAAGTGATTAAAAGCGAAAGCTAAAGAGGGAATTAAATCAAAGAGGACAGGAAAGATCCTTCCGGTTAAAATATCATAACCTGTAAAAACAATTTTAGCCTTCGGGATCTTCCCCGGTGCCTCTATCTTAGCATTTTTTAAAAAGTTAAGAAAGAGGGTAGTTATGAATATTAAAAATTTTATAATCAAACTATACAAAGTTATCGCTGATTTTATTTTAAAGCATTTACATAATAAATTTAGGTGGTAATTAGATTTTAAATAAAATAAAAATATCTCGGTGATCCGGCTATTATTCCAATTCCCCGGGTTGCCGGAATCCCTGCTCCCTGGTTTTTTTTAGTATTTCTTCCGGGGAGCGGGGTTATCTTTAAAAATTTAAAGGTGATAAATTATGAAAAGAATAAATAATTTAAAAATAAAATCCTTAGAAAAAACTAAAAATTTTTATCTATATGAATTGAAGAAAAAAGATCTAACAGAAAAACGAAGGAATGAATTTTTAAAAGCAAAAAAAATAATTGATAAAATCATTCGAGAAAAAGAAGAATCCTTAGAAATAGAAATTGAAAGAGATAAGCATTTTAGCAAGTTAGGGGGTTATTAAATTATGGCTAAAAATGTAAAAAAGAGATTGAAAGAAAGTTATCGAGCTAAGACCCGGGGGTCAAAAAAAAGACAAACCGGAGGGCTCAAACAAAGACACAAAGAAAAATTAAAGACCGGCAAAAGTGAAGGCTTTTCTATCCGGGAATATGAAAGAGATATAATTCAATTCTCAGAAAAAGAGATTTATCTACCGGAGAAAAAACAAGAACTGATCAGGCTCGAAAAGTGGGAACGAAAAGTTTTTACAGATTGCTTTTATAAAAATAGACCTCGATTGATCTTGATATCCCTGGCCAAAAAAAACGGTAAATCTACATTTTCGGCAATGGTTTTAAACTGGTTTTTAATTACTCAGGAGCCAGGAGAAATTTATATTTGTAGTAATTCAAAGGATCAATCGAATTTTATCACTTATCGGAAAATTGTTTCTATGATTAGAAAGAATCCTGAACTTGATAAAATGTGCCGGGTCTATAACGATTATATTGAGAATATTGAAACCGGAACGATTTTAAGATGTCTAAGCTCATCTTATCGGTCAAGCGCTGGCCTTAATTGCCTATTAATTTGTATAGATGAATTATCCTCATTCGATACGGATTCTCTAAAATTCTTTTTTGAAGAAATGCAATTATCCCCAGTATATAAATATCCATTAATCCTAGTAACTTCTACCGCTGGCCGGAGTGAAGAAGGGATTTTGTGGGATCTGATTAAAGAATCAAAAAAAGGCAATACTCCGGAAAGCTATTTTTATATTAAGCAGGGGAAAGAGGCCAATCCTTCTTCTTTTGTAACTAAAAAATATTTAGATTCTCAGGAGCATAAACCGGGAATGAGGCCTAATTTATTCAAGCGGTTGCATAAAAACTTGTGGGTAAGTGAAGAAGATTCTTTTATTACTGATCAGGAATATAGAGCTTGTATTGATTATAGCCTGGTCAGAAGGCCGAAGGTAAAAATCCCGGTATGGGTAGGCCTCGACGTGGGATATCGAAACGATTATACCGCGACTTGTGGAGTAGGAAAAATTGATAATAAAATTTTTTCGGTAGATCACAAAATTTATATACCGATTTTAACTGAGGAATTACAATTTGATGACGTTAAAAGATACCTGATCGATTTATCTAAAATTTACGATATCCAGGGGGTTTATTTTGATCCCTACCAGGCTATTCAATTGGCTCAGGATCTCAGAAAAGAAGGTATTAATATGGTGGAATTGCCTCAGACTCAGGGGAATTGTATTGCTTTTAGTCAATGCCTTTTTAACCTGATTAAAAGCCAGGGGATAAATTTTTATGAATCGGAAGAACTCAGGTTATCTCTAATTAATTGTAAAGTGGTTTATTCTACCAGGGGTTGGAGAATCGTCAAGAAATCCGGAACTAAAAAAATTGACCTGGCTATTGCTTTGGGAATGGCCAGTTATGGAGCGATTACCGCAGAAGGAGAATCGGATACCAGTAAATTGCTCGATGATATGAGTGAAAATATTAAAGCTGATAGGAGAATGGGCCGGAGTAAGCGGTTATCCGCTCAATACGATGAGGAGATGAGAGAAGAAGCTGATCAGGATTGGAACGGGCCAGGGGACCAGACTACTCCGGATTGGTAAAATTAATTTGACACATATATAGATATATGTAATGATACTATAAAAGGGGGTCAATCTTATGACTATAAAAATTGATAACGAAATTTATTATACTGTTAAAGATTTAACTTCTATTTTAAATTTAACCGAATTGACAATTAGAAATTATTTAAGAAAAAAAAAGCTTTTAGGTTATAAACCCGGGCAATTTTGGTATGTATCACAAGCAAATTTAAAGTTATTTTTAGAAGGCAATAAAAAAAGAAAACGATTTTTAGGGGTATTTTAAAAAAATAAAGGGGGCTTTAAAAGTGGGTAAATTAATATCTTTTCTTTTTAACCTGGCCAGGCGTTTAACCGATATAAAAGCGGTGGCCTCAGGAGATCCTAAAAAGATTATCCGGAGAGCTAAAAATAAATATATTGGTAGAAAGCTCATAAAAAAATTATGGTAAAAAATCTTAACAATTTGCAATCCCAAAATAAATATATTATAATGAGAATTGATAAAAAATTAAATATTAGAAGAGCGCCATCAGCTAAAAAACAGAGCGCCATTTAGGAGATATTAAATAGCCTTAATGGTGCTTTTTTTGTTATTATAAAAAAATAAAGGGAATGCCTAAAACCGTTTTATAAACATTCCCTTTAAAAAAAATATAAACCGGGAACTACCGGCCTTTTTTATGATAACAAATATTTAAAAAAATTGCAATTATAAGAAGGTGAATCAAGTTGAAAGAAATTTCTGTCTTAGAGGTTACCGATAATAAAAAATTAGTTTTATCTATCGGAAAATTCAGAGGTGAAGAACGTATAGATCTGAGGCAATATGTAAAGGTGAAAGGTGAAAATTCAGAGGATAAATTTATTGCTACCCGGAAAGGTATAAATTTTAATTCCGAGTGGATCGATAAATTTATAAAAATGATTAGAAAGTTAGAAAATGTATAAAGGAAATTAAAAGTTTATGGATCAGAAAATAGTTTATATTGAATCTATCCGGGAATACTTAGATATTGAAAAAAAGAAGTTTAAAAATCCTAAAAAATATAAATCGATTATCATAATTGTTGATATAAAAAAATTAAAAAAAGAAAGGAGTAATCTAAATTATGACTGATATAAAAGAGGAATATCACCTAAAAAATTTAAGTGGATCAGACGCGAAAAGAATATTAGAAATTGCTGATCAAGAGGATATCGATATAGAGGCAATTATCGATTTTATTAATAAATTGAAGGGGGTGAAAAAAGAAATGAATGATAAAAAAAATTTTACTGAAAATGAGCTAAAGATAGAGGAATATCAATTAAAACATCCTGAAGTATCTTATCGGGATTGTGTTTTAGCGGTTTTAGATCGGACCGAGCCGGAACCTAAAAAAGAATTTACCGAAGAAGAAAAGAGAGCAAAAGAAGATAATAAAGCGGTAGAAGATTATATAAAGGATCATCCGGGAACTTCGTATAAAGACGCGGTAAGAATTGCTTTAGATAGAGAAGAATTGACCCTGGAAGAAAAGGTTGTTGAGGAATATATCGAAAAAAATAATTGCAGTTATAGAGAAGCAGTTTTAGCAGTTTTACCATTAACTAAAAAAGAGGAATAGTTTAAAA
>Ga0307430_1001822_pt1 | contig 14915 bp, 10 predicted proteins | sample SalMarWE160130MG_FD_202159 | JGI IMG/M metagenome (GOLD analysis project Ga0307430, IMG submission 202159) | Salt marsh sediment microbial communities from the Plum Island Ecosystem LTER, Massachusetts, United States - WE1603-130 | ecosystem: Environmental > Aquatic > Marine > Intertidal zone >... | reverse complement strand
AGGGAAAATTGCAGAGCCCACAACAGGCCGAGCAGTGGGCGCAAAAGTGGTTACAAAAGCATAAAACAGCGGAAGAATAATAATTGATATTGGAGGATATGCTTGTGAAATTATATGGTTTTCTAAACGGGCATCAGGTTCTTTCAATAGTGACTATCATCATCTGTTTTGCGTTCGAGCTTTTTGGGAAACCGCTGCCGGAACATGGTTTGCAATTCGAGAGTCCTTCTCAAACCTGGGACGAAGCAATACCGCTGGGTAATGGATTGCTTGGCGCTCTGGTATGGGGTGACGGTGGGCCTTTGAAGGTATCTCTCGACAGGACCGATTTGTGGGACCTTCGGCCGGTGCCGGAATTTCATACGAAAGAATACTCCTACGAAACGATGCGGCAGTGGGTTAAAGAGGGCCGATTAGCAGACCTTCACCGGCTTTATGATGTTCCTTATGGGAATGCGGGTCCGACGAAGATACCGGCCGGTCGTATCGAGCTGACAATTGGTGATAATCCGGTCTTTGAGAAGGCATCGCTGGACCTCGCCAAGGCGATGGCGACGGTTCAGTTTCAGGGCAAATGTAAAGTGCGAGTTTTTATCCATGCGGGAGAGCCTGTCGGTATGATTCATATCCGTTCGGCTGAACCTTTTAAGCTCAAGCTAATAGCTCCGCCTTTTGCGGGTGAGATTACGGATGAGGCCGGACCGGGCAAAATCAGTGCCGGTGACCTGGCAAGCCTGAGATACAACGCACCGCTCGAATTTAGCGGTAATAACTGGACAGGCTATCTGCAGGAAGGGTGGGGCGGATTTAAGTTTGCTGTGGTCATCGCCTGGAAGGACAAAGAAGGTGAATGGCTGGGGGCCTGGTCGATTACAACGTCGAACGAGTCAAAGGAGCCTCTGCAGAAGGCCCGTGAGAATTGTGAAAAGGCTCTTAGAGCTGGATTTGCTAAATCAGTTATTGCGCACCAAAAGTGGTGGGACTCGTTCTGGAGCAGGTCTTCGGTAAGCGTGCCGAATTCCATCATTGAAAGGCAGTGGTATCTTGAGATGTACAAATTCGGTGCAGCGGCCCGGCCCGACACGCCGCCAATAACTTTGCAGGGGCCGTGGACGGCCGACAACGGTAAGATTCCGCCCTGGAAGGGAGACTATCACCACGACCTTAACACCGAGTTGAGCTACTGGCCAGCTTACAGCGGCAATCAGCTTGAAGGGGCGCTCGGATTTGTCAACTGGCTGTGGGATACAAGAGAAAACGCGAGGGTCTGGACCAGGCGGTTTTTTGATTTGCCCGGCCTGAATGTCCCTATGACGGCAGACTTAGAGCAGAAACAAATCGGCGGCTGGCACCAGTACACACACTCGGCAACGACGGCCGCCTGGCTGGGACACCATTTTTACCTGCACTGGCGATATAGTATGGACAGGAAATTTCTGCGGGAACGCGCTTATCCGTGGCTGAGAAATATGGCTATCTTTCTTGAGGCGGTTACGGAAAAGGGGCCGGACGGCAAGCGAACACTTCCTCTTAGCTCATCGCCTGAGATTAACGATAACCGACTGGATGCGTGGTTCCCGACGATTACGAATTACGATACTGCGTTGATACGGTGGGCGTTTGAGGAAACGGCCGAGCTTGCTGATGAATTGGGTGAAAGAAAAGAAGCTGAGCGTTGGCGTAAAGTGCTTGGTGAGATGCCGGATTTTGCGATTGACTCACAGAGTAAGAAGATGCTTATTGCCAAAGATTATCCATTGAAGGGGTCACACCGTCACTTTTCACATCTGATGGCCATTCATCCGTTGGGATTAGTGCGCTGGGAGAACGGGCCGGAGGACCGGGCTATCATTAGAGCTTCTCTTGCCGACCTTGAGCAAAAAGGAACGAGCTTGTGGTGCGGATACAGTTTTAGCTGGCTGGCGAACATAGCCGCGCGGGCGCGTGACGGCGAAAGGGCGGAAAAGGCACTGGAGATATTCTCCACGGCATTTTGTCTGCGGAGCAGTTTTCACTGTAACGGTGACCAGTCCGGCAAAGGATATTCGAATTTTCGTTACCGTCCGTTTACTTTGGAAGGGAATTTTGCCGCAGCGGCCGGTTTGCAGGAGATGCTTTTACAAAGCTATAGTGGGACTGTTAGAGTTTTTCCTGCTATCCCGGCTGCCTGGAAGGAGGTTTCTTTTAATACGCTCAGGGCCGAAGGTGCTTTTCTTGTATCGGCCGAGCGGCGCGATGGACTAACAAGACGTGTTGAGATAATTGCGGAGACAAAAGGGATGTGCCGTCTTGAGAATCCGTTTGCGAGATCGCAGTTCAAAGTCGAGGGTATCGCAAAGGAGCAGGTGCAGGAAGCTGACAATGAGCTTCACATACGAATGTCACCTGGTAAGCGTGTTGTACTTGTTCGGATAGATTAGAGACAATGCAGCCATTTACTCTTTTAATCAAGCCATCCGGTTCGGACTGCAATATTGATTGTGCGTACTGTTTCTATAAGGACCGTGCGTCGGAGTTTGGCCGGGGCAAACAGCGAATGAGCGATGAAGTGCTCGCCAAACTCGTCAAAGATTATATGCAATTGGGCTTTGGAGTTGTCGGGTTTGCATGGCAGGGGGGTGAGCCAACGTTGATGGGAGTGGATTTTTTTAGAAGGGTGGTGGAATTACAAAAAAAGTACGGCAGCAACGGCCAGGAGGTAAGTAATACCCTGCAAACCAACGGAGTCTTGCTTGATGATAACTGGTGCCGGTTCCTGCACGAAAATAAGTTTCTTCTCGGCATAAGTATCGATGGGCCAAAAGAATTTCACGACCAGTATCGTGTTGACCATTCCGGCTCAGGCACTTTTGACAGGGTAATGAAAGGCATCGAAAACTGCAAAAAGCATCAGGTTGAATTTAGTGCCCTTGTCTTGCTGAATAATAAAAACGTCGAGCATCCGGAGACGCTTTTTGATTTCTTGATTGAGAATGAACTGACTTATTTACAGTTTATTCCCTGTGTTGAGACAGAGCCTGCGACAAAAAAAATTGCGGATTTTTCAATTACACCTAAGCAGTATGGTGATTTTTTGTGCAGGCTGTTTGACCTCTGGTACGAATACGGGCCGGAGAAGCTGAATATTCGTGAGTTTGACTCATTAGTAACCTATTATGCACGTACAGTAAGCAGTGTGCGGGTTTTGTTGTTATCGAGCATACGGGCGAAGCCTTTTGCTGTGAGTTTTTTGTCGAGCCGAAGTGGCGATTAGGCAATATTTTAGAAATGCCGTTAAAGAAACTCGCCGTCAGCAGTAAAAAGCGGGCCTTTGCCCGCAAGAAGCAAAATCTTTGCAATAAGTGCCTTCTTTGCAGCCACCTTGATATATGTCGCGGCGGGTGTATGAAAGACAGAGTTCGCCTGAACGCTGAGGACAGCAGCACTCAAAGTTATTTCTGTGAGAGTTATAAGCAGTTCTTCGAATACACAATCCCGAGATTCATGCAAAACGCAGCGGCCATTGAAGATGGTTCCGCCGCCAGACACACTCGTTCAACTGATAAAATCAGGCTGCGAATCCAAAAGTAATTGCGTTTTTTCTGTTCTATGGATAGATTCGATTGGTTAAAATATCCTATGACAAGCAGTGCAAAAGAAACGCAGGATGGGTAGTATAGAAACTTAAGGAGCGAGAAAAAAATGAAACCGATACAGCTTTCATATTTTGTTTCGTTAATAATATTTGCTACTGTCGGTTGTGAGAACAAATTAAATAAAATACATGAACCAACCAAGCCAACAGAACAAACCGAACAAACTCAATCGCGCACTGAAGCCGCTCTTGCCTGCGCGGAAGCTGAAGAACTGGGAATAATCATTGAACGCAATGTTCCTGTTCCGATGAGGGATGGGACTATTCTGCGGGCGGATGTGTATCGGCTGGACCGTGGAGGTCCTTATCCTGTGTTAGTGTGTCGGACACCTTATAACAAGAGTACGTACGCGGGCAGATACAATAGATTTGTCAAGGCAGGTTATATCGTTGTCATCCAGGATGTTCGCGGCCGATACGAATCGGAAGGCAAATGGAAATCTTTCATACGCCCCAAAACGCGTGAAGGTGAAGATGGTTATGACACCGTTGAGTGGGCCGCAAAGTTGCATGGATCAACGGGTAAGGTAGGCACGTTTGGGGGATCGTATCACGGCCTTGTTCAATGGCGTCTCGCACCTCTGTGTCCTCCTTCCCTTGTAGCCATGTCGGCCAACGCTACTGCGGCCCGACACACATATTATCGAAGAAACGGTGTCATGCTCCCTCATGAGCTGGCAGTGTGGGTATGCGCTTTCAGTCCAGAAATGCGGCGACGAGCAAACCGACCAGGAGTTGTCTGGGAAGTTGGCAGACTATGGAATGGGGGTGAAAAAGAGAAGTGGTATAATTTCCTTCCGAGGCTCGATTTACCCGAAGAGATTTTTGAGGATGAAACCGATGTTATGAAGGATTATATGGAGAATCCACACTTCGATCTGTTTAGATTGGATGAGGGCTGCAGGGAAATATCTGTCCCCAATCTCGAGTTTTCTGGTTTTTACGATTTTAGCAATGACAATTTGCTTATGTATAGAACAATGGTCAAAGAAGCTAAAACCGAAATCGCTCGGAAAGGATCTCGTATAATCATAGGGCCATGGGGCCATGTATCGTACCCCAGCCGGTACGGCAATATTGACTTTGGCCCTGATGCTGTTTTGGATCTAATCGCTGGACAAATCCGATGGTTCGACTACTGGCTCAAGGGCATACAGAACGGTGTCGATAAAGACCCGCCAGTGAGAATATTTGTTATGGGCGACAACAAATGGCGGGATGAACAGCACTGGCCGTTGCAGAGAGCCAAGGATAAGGTTCTCTATATCACCAGTGACGGATACGCAAATACACCAGAAGGTGATGGGAGAATTGTTGAAAAAAAACCAGTATCTTCCGATACCGATGGATACACTTATGATCCCAACGATCCCGTGCCTAACCCAGGGGGACGTCGCCTGATACCTTTCGATCAGCGTCAATTAGCTCACAGGAAAGATATCCTTGTCTATCAGACTGAACCACTTGCCGAACGAATTGAGGTAACGGGCAGTCCGGTGGTAGAGCTATATGCCTCTTCTTCTGCACCTGATACAGATTGGTTCGTTCGGCTGATTGATGTTTATCCTGATGGCCTGGCCTTTAATGTCGCTCAGGGTGTGATACGCGCAAGATATAGGAATGGCCTGGACAAGCCCGAACTGATCAGGCCCGGCGAGATCGTCAAGTACACGATCACTATGATGCCCACCTCAAACGCATTTTTGACGGGTCACTGCATCCGCCTTGACATCACCAGCTCAGATTTTCCTAGGTACAACCGCAATCACAATACAGCTGTAGATCAAAACGCGGATGCTACCTTCGTTATTGCGAAACAGACAATCTATCACGGCGGTGAACGGACAACCCGGATCATCTTGCCCTGGATACCAAATCCGGTGGGGGCGGAGCCAACAGCAGAAACAAAGCCCGAACCTGAGCCGAAGAAACAGATGTATCCCCTTCATCAGGTTGCGGCTGATGGTAATACCGAGCAGATTAAGCTGCTTCTTTCCGGGGGAACCGATGTCAACACAAAAGATAAAGAGCAAAAGACCCCTTTACACTATGCAGCCGAGAAAGGGGAGATGGAAGTAGTGCGGCTACTCGTTGAAGCAGGCGCTAATGTCCATGCAATAGACAAGGATAGAGTTATGTCCCTGCACACTGCCGCAAAGTTCGGCAATAAAGATGTTGTGGAAATACTAATCGTCAATGGCGCTGATATAAAAACGAAAGATAAATGGCTCTGGTCACCTCTGCATTATGCAGCTTGGTATGGACATAAGGATGTGGCGGAATTACTCATCGCCAAAGGCGCCGAAGTTAACGCTAAGGATGATAGTCAGTTTTTACCTCTGCATTATGCAGCCCAACAAGGACACAAGGATGTGGTGGAATTGCTTATTGCCAAAGGCGCTGACATAGGCGCTAAAGATAACTGGGGTGTCACGCCTGTGGGTCATGCTCTTTCCATGGATTATCATGATGTCGCAAAATTGATCTTTGCAAAGATTACAGATTTTGCCGCGAAAGATGAACGTGGATTAACCGCTTTGCATACTGCGGCCGTGCATGGATACAGAGACATCGCCGAACTTCTTCTGCGCAAAGGCGCCACTGTGGATGAAAGAGATGATAATTATGAGTTTACAGCTCTGCACTACGCGGCCAGGTTCGGCAAAGCGGACGTCGCAGAGGTCTTGATCGCCGGCGGCGCGGATGTTAACGCAAAGGACAAATGGGATTACCAGCCGATACACTGGGCAGCTTATCACGACCGTGCGGATGTTGTTGAATTGTTAATATCCAAAGGAGCTGATATTAATGCCAAGACTTCATTGGATCAAACACCAATGCAGTTGGCACAGGTGAGAAGGAATACAAAGACTGTCGAACTGCTGCATAAGCAGGGAGCCAAAGAATGATGTAGTCGCGAAAAGAGTAAATCGCGTGAAAAGCCTGGTATAATCGGTGCGTTCCTGTTATCATTTCAGCTTAAAATCGAGGAGAAACTTATGCTTAATAAAGCCGGCATTATCAAATCTTTGGTTGTTGTGTTGTTAATCTTCTGGATTGGATTGACCGAAGCCGCCTTGGCGAGCAGGACATCATCAACGGATAATACGGCTAAAGGTTTTTATGTCGGGGTCTGTACGCACTTTAGTCAGGACAAAGGTATAGTGGAGATGAACATCGAGAGTATGAAAAATGCTGGCATTGGGGCAATCCGTGATGAGGCGACCTGGTCGAGCTTAGAACGGGAAAAGGGCAGGCTCGTTATGCCGGAGCGATATAATCAATATGTTCGCCGTGCCAGTGCCGCCGGACTTGACGTTATGCTCATACTCGACTACGCCAATCGCTTTTATGATGACGGCGACCGTCCGAAGTCGGCTGAGGCTATTGAGGGTTTTTGTTGTTACACTGAGTTTGTGGTTCGTCATTTTGGGAAAGATGTTCGTCTCTATGAGGTATGGAATGAGTGGGACATAGGAATCGGCATGAGAAAGCCGTACAACGTTGGTGGTTCTCCGGAGGATTATGTCAAGCTGCTCAAGGCGGTTTATCCGCGCATTAAGGCTGTTAAGCCGGGCATAACTGTCATAGCCGGCGCATGCACAAGCGGCGGAGTAAGAAAAGGATGGTTTGAAAAGATTATTCAACTCGGCGCCCTCGATTATTGTGATGCCGTGTCAATTCACAGCTATAACTACGGCAGTAAATTCCCCGAGCGCTCTCCGGAAACCTGTTCGGCATGGATGGATGATGTGCAGGAAATGCTGCGTAAATATAACAATGAAAAAGATGTCCCTTTCTATGTTACCGAGATGGGCTGGCCTACTCATATCGGCAAGCGGGGCACTGAGCCGGAACTATCAGCTTCATATCTGGCGAGGCTGTATTTTCTTGCACGCACGTCAACATCTTTCCGCGGTATTTGGTGGTATGATTTCCAGGATGACGGCTGGAGAGCCGAGTACAATGAAAACAACTTTGGCATTGTTCGGCCAGATCTGACTCCTAAGCCTCACTATCACGTGATGGCGGATATATCCGACTTAATCGCAAGGGGTAAGTATATTGACCGTTTGAAAACCAAAGATGATGATCTTTGCGTTCTACGATTCAGGCACAAACAGCGTGATTTCTGGGCCTTGTGGTCTTCGGATGACAAGACTCGTCAGGTTATTTTTCATACGAAGTCGCCATCCAGACCTCTGACGATTCATCAGCTTGGACACAAGCCTTACCAAAGCTCATGGGGATTTCATGACTGGGTTGGCAGAAAAGGTAAATTTATTTCGGACAGACTTTCGATTGTCGTAGGGCCCCGGCCTTTTTTGATTAGCGGTGATTTGGCGGGTGTCTCGGTATTGGAAACAATATCAAGGTCATTCGAAGGTGATTATGCGTATGAATAGAAATGAAGAGGTTTTAAAATGAACGAAAATTTAAACCGTCGAAACTTTCTAAAAGCTATGGGTCTGGGGGCGACTGCTATGACTTTGCCGATGCATTTGTTTGCTGCGGGGCAAAGGTACGCCGGCAATAAGAGACCTAACGTTCTATTTATTGCCGTGGATGATTTGCGTCCGCAGCTTGGCTGCTACGGGCATAAGCAAATGCTCTCTCCCAACATAGACCGGCTGGGTAATGAAGGTGTCATCTTTCTGCGTTCTTACTGCCAGGTTCCCGTCTGTGGTGCCTCGCGTGCCAGTCTTATGACAGGAGTTCGACCGACAGCAAACAGATTTCTCAGCTACGACGTATGGGCACAGAAGGACCTGCCGGGTGCGCTTAGCGTTGCGAAACACTTCAGGAACAACGGCTACCACACCATCTCGAACGGAAAAATATTCCACCATCGCACTGATTGTCTGGATAGCTGGAGTGAAGAGCCCTGGCGACCGAAAGGCACCTGGAGGAATTATCTGTTGAAAGAGAACATCGAAGTCGCAGCCAAAGGCCCCAAGCACGCAGGCCCGCCTTATGAAGCAGCCGATGTTCCCGACAATGCGTACTTTGATGGAATGATTGCGGATAAGGGGATTTCAGACCTTCGCCGTTTAAAGGATATGGATGAGCCGTTTTTCCTTGCGCTTGGGTTCTTAAAGCCACACCTGCCTTTCAATGCTCCCAAGAAATATTGGGATTTATATAAGAGAAAAGAAATTGACCTTGCGGACAATCCTTTCAGACCCAAAGGCGCCCCCGACGCGGCTTTGCACAACTGGGGCGAATTGCGAGCCTACCACAGTATTCCCAAGAGGGGGCCGCTGTCGGATGAGATGGCTCGTACACTCATTCACGGCTATTATGCGTGTGTCAGTTACACCGATGCTCAGATAGGCAGGGTATTGGCGGAGCTTGACCGTCTGGGCCTGCGGGATGATACGGTAGTGGTACTCTGGGGTGACCACGGCTGGAACCTGGGCGAACACGGCTTGTGGTGTAAGCACTGTAATTTTGAGACATCTTTGCATTCGCCTTTAATCGTAAGAGCGCCTGGAATAAAAGCCGGCAGTCGAACAAATGCCTTGACCGAATATTTAGATATTTATCCGTCTCTCTGTGAATTATGTAATCTGTCCCTGCCTGCTCATCTCGAAGGCAAAAGTTTTGTGCCGCTTTTGAAAAATCCGAACCTTCCGTGGAAGGAGGCGGTATTTAGCAGATATTTCAGGGGTGATTCGGTCAAGACAGACCGGTATCGCTACACAGAATGGCGTGACAAGAAAGATAAAGTATATGCACGAATGCTGTATGACCATTCTGTTGACTGGGTCGAGAATGTGAATATTTCGGAGAGGCCCCGGAATAGAGAACTGGTTAGAAAATTAAGCAAAATGCTTCAGGGACTCAGAAAATAATGCAGCCGTTTACCCTTTTAATCAAGCCGTCCGGCTCAGATTGCAACGTTGATTGTAAATATTGTTTTTACAAGCACCGAGCGCCCGAAGTCGGTCAGGGCAGACAGCGAATGAGCGATGAGGTGCTTGAGAGGCTTGTTAAGGATTATATGCAATTAGGTTTTCCGTTGGCAGGTTTTGCCTGGCAGGGAGGTGAGCCGACACTGATGGGTCTTGACTTCTACAGAAAAACTGTGGAGCTTCAAAAAAAATACGGCAGTCCCGGCCAGGAGGTTGGCAATTCACTGCAAACCAACGCCATCCTGCTTGATGACAAATGGTGCCGGTTCCTTCATAATAATAAGTTCCTTGTCGGCGTTAGTATCGACGGACCTAAAGAAATGCACGACTACTACCGCCTCGACCATTCCGGCTCAGGGACATTCGATAAAGTGATGCGGGCCATTGAAAACTGCAAGGAATATAAGGTTGAATTTAATACGCTGACTTTGCTGAATGATAAAAATGTGGAACATCCTGATGAGGTGTTTGATTTCTTGGTTGGGCTTGGGACAAAGTATTTGCAGTTTATTCCCTGTGTGGAGGTTGACTCTGCAACGAATAAAATTGCGGATTTTTCAATTACAGCAGAGCAGTATGGTGAATTCCTGTGCAGGATATTTGACCGGTGGTACGAATATGGGCCGCGAAAGCTGAGCATTCGCGATTTTGATTCGTTCCTGTCGTATTTCGTTACGGGCAGGCACACGATTTGCACATTCGACAAACAATGCAGTCAATACATTGTTATCGAACATACCGGTGATGCTTTCTGCTGTGATTTTTTTGTCGAGCCGAGGTGGCGATTGGGTAATATTTTTGAAACGCCGATAGAAAAACTGGCAGCAAGCGACATAAAGCGAACCTTCGCCCGGGCCAAGCAGAATCTCTGCAATAAATGTCTTGTCTGCCGACATCTGGCAGTCTGTCGAGGCGGGTGTATGAAAGACAGGGCTCCGTTTGACAGGGATAACTTTGGCAAGGAGAGCTATTTTTGTGAAGGCTATAAGCGATTCTTCGATTATACGATACCGAGATTTATGCAGATAGCGGCTGAGATTAATGCCGCCTCGGCGGTTAAAAACCGTCCCCGTGTCTGACGGGATTCGAGGACAAGATACTTAGATATCGGCGTATTTAACAGCGCCGGCAATTTGTAATGAAAAAAAATAATATTTGGAAGGACAAATTATGAAATCGATTAAACGCAGAACATTTCTTAGCCGTTCGGTCGCAACGGCTGCCCTTGGTCTTACTTCTTTCTCATCTACTACCCAAACGTTCGCAGGGGAGAACGTTGCAAAATCACACCGTCCCAATCCAATAGCAGTCTCGACCTACTCCTTCTGGCAGTTCAGACGGAACCAGATGATGTCCATCGAAAAGTGCATCGAAGAAGCTTCGCGAATGGGCTTCGACGGCGTGGACATTCTGCTCAGGCAGATGGAACGCGAAAAGAGAGAAGAGAATAGTTACTGCCGGAAAATCAAACGCACGGCTTTGATCAATGGCGTCGATCTTTGCTGCATGTCCACGCATCAGGGTTTCGTCTCGCCGGATAAAAACAAACGCCGCGATAACATCGACTTGACGAAACGACAGGTCGAGATAGCCTACAAGCTTGGCATTCCAATCATACGCATCAATACAGGCACATGGGGCACTTCGAAAAACTTCGACGACCTTATGGCCAATCGCGGCATCGAGCCTCCTGTTGAAGGGTACACTGAGGAAGACGGCTTCAAATGGGTCATCGACAGTATAGAGAAATGTCTGCCCAAAGCCGAAGAATGCGGCGTAATCCTCGGATTGGAGAATCACTGGGGCCTGGCCCGAACCCCGGAAGGTCTGATGAGAATCGTCAATGCGATTGACTCGCCCTGGCTGAAGGTCCTGCTCGATACTGGTAATTTCCTCGAAGACCCCTACGACAAGCTCGAGCAGTGCGCCTCGCAGACCGTCTTTATGCAGGCCAAGACCTACTATGGCGGCGGTATATGGTACGCACTCGATTTGGATTATCCGCGCATCGCAAGGATTATGCGCGAGCACAACTTCCGGGGCTATGTGTCACTCGAATTTGAAGGACACGAAGACTACAAAACCGCTATTCCCAAAAGCCTTGCCCTGCTGCGAAGTGCTTTTAGTTAAGCTGCCGGTGAAGTAGGAAATTTTTTTTCAATTTTTCTGGTAACACCTATCTATCGCTGCGCACTGTATTAGTAGAAGAAGAATTTGCTTGCGAGCGATAAGGAAAGCGACCAACGGTATGAGTATGCACTCGGTCTTCATCAGGCACATCGAGCGGCTCAGGCGGCTCGTGGTCGCAATGGGACTGAACGTAGAAGAAGGGCAGGACATCTTGCAGGATGTGTACGTTGAGGCTGTAAAGCGACCGCCGAAGTATCGCGGCGATCAGGAAGCATTGCTGTGGCTGATGCGAGTGACGGCAAACCGGTGCCTGCTGGAGTTTCGACAAAGAAAGCGCCATAACCGGGCTGCCAGCGAAATTTTGCGGCAGTGGGCCGAACTACAAAGAAACTCTTCCGGGCCGGACAAGCAGGCGATTCGCGCCGAGGAAGTAGAGACGATGATGCAGTGTTTACGCGAAATGGATGAATCGCTCCAGGTGCCGTTGGCTATGAGATATTTCTGCGACCTGAATTCGACCGAAATCGGCGAAATCCTGGATCTGGAACCCGGAACCGTCCGCAAGCGCCTCTACAAAGGCCGGATAATCTTGGGTGATGCCCTGCTGCGGAAAGGAATTAAGCTGTGAAAAAGCACAATTGCCAGGTTGTTTCCAAAGATGAACTTGTCGCTTATGCAGATGGTGAACTGTCACCGAGCGAAGCCGGGCGGATTGCAGAACACATCGCAACCTGCCCGAACTGCCAGGCTGTAACCGAAGCATTGAAGCGCTCCCTGCACGTAACGCAAGCAATCTGGCAAACCGGTGAAGCCCAGTGGCCTAAAACGCGCCCGCTGGAGCGGTTCCAATCGAGTAAATGGTCGCTTAGGAAAATAGCAGCAGTTGCAGCAGGCATATTACTGGTATTGGGTGTGGGAGCAGTATGGCGAATGCTGTCCCGGCCGACTGAGCGAACCGGCATAAGTCGAGAACAGGCCCTGGCAGTTGAGATTAAACGCAGGATATCCGAATCCGGCGATGCCGCCCGATTGTTAGCTGCGGCCGAATTACTCAGTAAGTATCCTGAAGCTGAGGATTCGGTGAAACAGCGATATCGACATATAGTCGAGACATATCCTGAGACGATCGCAGCGGCAAAAGCAAGACAAAAGATACAATAATCCAGATAAGGAGACTTAAAAATGATTACTCCGAAAAAAATGCAATTAGCCATTGGTTTGACGTTGGCCTTTACGTATGCTTCGGCGATAGGCTCGGAATCCGATCTGCCGACAATAGAGCTCGAATTTGTAACAAGAGGTTCATCGGAAACTGAATTTGACAAGCGACCGCCGATCATACCTTCATATGAAGCGGTCTTTACAGTACAGTGGCGCTTCGAGCAGACAAATGAGCCGAACGCTTCGGACCTGCTGAAGACATCTGCCGGGAAGACTCTGTCCGCCCTTCAGAGGGAGCTTCTCAAAACGGAACAGGCCTTTTGGTTGGACTACACCGTCAGTAAAGCTCAAATAATGGGGGACGACATTCATTTCGGTTCTGCAACCTATGTATCCCGCGCGGTCAGCAAGGAGGACGCAAAAAAGATGGCCTATGCCCTGGTTGAATTTCTTGTTGAGGATGAAAAAGCAAGCACACGGCGCATGAAGAAGAACCATATTGAGAAACTATCGGTGATGCAAGATGAACTTAGAAAGAAGATGGAAAAAGTATACAAGGAAATTAAGGCAAAAAAAGATGAAGTGCCGGCTGCGTACCAGAAGTTTCTGGATGCTGTCGAAAATTCCCCATATTCGTTGCACCCCCGCTCCGACAAAGTTCCTGACGAGGTTCGAAAGACTATATTTGAAATGGACAAAATGCTGGATGTGCTCAACATAGAAATTGCGGGGATTCAATCAAAGCTATCGGCCATCAGGAAGTACTCATCTGAAAGAGAGGTACGCGATAGTGAGACATTATCGACCACCCTTAAAGAAATGGCTATTCGTCAGGAGATTGAGCTGGTCGGCGCCGAAAGCCGAAGGCAGGCGATAATGGGTGTCAAGAGACGCGAGGAAGCTCTGTATCATCAGTATGAGGCATTCCGTGATCTCAAAAATGAGATTGGAACTTTGGAGTATAGCGTCGATCGGGACGAAGAGGAGCTGAAGCGGTTAGACAACAAGATTGACTTCTTAGGTCCGGGAGAGCGAACGTTTATCATAGAAGGTGCAGCAAATCTTAACCAGGTAGTCCTACGGCAGCTTCATATGAGTATGATGGGAGAGATGCAGCGTCTTCATCGAAAGTGAGCTTTCATTCGACAAAAGTGTAGTATCAAATGATATCTGAGCATCTCAGAATTACGCTTTTATTTCTTCGGCAGTTGTTTTAGCCACTGTTCATGAAGGCTCGTGAGTCGCTGGACTGTTTCCGGATATGTTTCGGCCAGATTCTTCGTTTCGGTGACGTCTTCGGCCATATTGCTCAGGAAGTTCTCGGCTTTCGGAAGCTTGCGTCCTTTGTAATCTGTTGCCGGGCCGTTGTGGACGAGCTTCCAGTTGCCTTGTCGTACCGCCCAGTGTTTGCCTCTGCTTGTCTCCCAATGGAGGACTTTATGGGGAGTGGGGGCATCGGGTGATTTGATAACCGAGACAATGCTTTTGCCGTCAATCTTATGTTCTGGGGGTTTAAGGCCGCAATACTCTGCGATAGTTGGCATCCAGTCGATGCTGATTGCCATCTGGTTGCGGACGGCGTTTTGAGGGATACGGCCTGGACAGGAAGCAATGCAAGGTACGCGGATGCCTCCTTCCCAGAGCGTAAATTTATGCCCCCGGAAGTCTCCGGAGCTGCCGCCGCCGGAGAAAGTTCGCTGCTCTACGGAATGGCCATGGTCGCTAAGGTAAATGATAAGGGTGTTTTCGCGCAGGCCCGATTCGTCTAAATGCCTGACGACCCGACCTACCATTTCATCCATTGTGGAAATGAAGGCCGCGTACATTCGGCGGGGGGCATCGAGGTGCTGATATTTTTTTCGCCACTTTTCTGTTCCCTGCAATGGATAGTGCGGCATATTAATAGCCCAATAGAGGAAGAAGGGTTGGTTTTTATTCTGGTTGATGAACTTTTTGCATTCATCGACCATAATGTCGCCGAAAAACTCTCCATCGTGCCAGACTTCTTGGCCGTTGCGCCACAGGTCGTGCCGGTTGGGGCCCGACCAGTAGAAAAAATGAGAATAGTTATCGAT
>Ga0307430_1001816_pt1 | contig 14941 bp, 9 predicted proteins | sample SalMarWE160130MG_FD_202159 | JGI IMG/M metagenome (GOLD analysis project Ga0307430, IMG submission 202159) | Salt marsh sediment microbial communities from the Plum Island Ecosystem LTER, Massachusetts, United States - WE1603-130 | ecosystem: Environmental > Aquatic > Marine > Intertidal zone >... | reverse complement strand
CCTTAAAACATTATCAAGATATCCAGCATGCTCTCTACCCCGCGGTTGAAAATGATAAAGGTCAAGATAGAGCTGCAAATTAGAGGCAACATGGAATTCATTTATTACCTGCGAATTAAACCGTAAGCTTTTTTTATAATAGGGATTAATTATGTAAACATTGCCTCCACTCACGAGTTCTTTAAGGTCACATTCTTGTCGCAATCTCAGAATATCTTTCTCCCAATTTTTTGAAAAAAAATAAAAGTAAACATTATCCGTCTTAACATAGGATGTGATTAAATTCGCTCCAGAATGTAGAGTGAGGGCATATTTATCTTTTGTTAGAATAGATTTTATTTTCTTCAGAATATCTTTCTCCGGAGAATAATATAAATCGACTTCATTAAATTCGAATTGATAGTAATTTTGCCAGGCATTTATGAGCTCTTTCTTATTGGTGAGAACACTATAACTTTTAGGTCCTTTTTTAACTCTTTCCACAAAGCCCTGCCTCGATAATTCTTCCAAAACCTCTTGGGCAAATCCTAAACTCACTCTATTTTCACCAATAAAATCTCTGACTACCCATTTTTTATTTGGAGATTGAAGCATCATCCTTAATATTATGGACGCTTTATCTGCAAAAATATTCTTTCTTCTTTTCATGTTTTTCATAATGTTCACAATTTAACTTATGTTCACTAAATTGTGTACAATATACTATAAGCGAACATTATTGTCAATAAAAAGGGATAAGACAGATAAAGAGTTTCAGACAGGTTATCTTTGTATAGAGATGGATCGGTCCAGCGCGTTATAAGATGACCAAGATGAGCATAATCATCATTTTCCGGGCATCTCTGCGACTTGTGAGACGTTTCCGCCCACCAGGAGCAGTTTTTGATTGATTGACTCTGGTTTGGAAAATTGATATGCTTTCGTCTAAATCAACTCGCCTGTTGAAGAGGGACAAATGTCAATAACATGCCCGAAGTGCAAGCATGAAAATCCTAAAGATACTGTATTTTGCGGGAAATGCGGTGCCTCATTGAAAGCAGACGAAGGACTTTCCAAAACCAAGACCTTTGTTTCATCGCCTAAAAGCTTGCAAAAAGGTGCCCTCCTTTCTGGACGATACACTATCATCGAAGAACTGGGAAGAGGCGGCATGGGGGTGGTCTATAAGGCCGAAGACACCAAGCTTAAAAGGACCGTGGCGCTCAAATTTCTGCCGCCTGAACTCGTCCACATTCCGGAGGTGAAAACAAGGTTCATGCGCGAAGCCCAGGCAGCCGCAGCTTTGGACCATCCCAACATCTGCACGGTCCATGAATTCGACGAAACTGAAGAGAAACCTTTTATTTCCATGGCTTATGTCGAAGGCCAGAGCTTGAAAGATAAGCTCGAATCGGGACCGCTTGATCTCGAGGAAGCCCTTAGGATAGCAGAACAAATGGCCGAAGGACTCCAGGAAGCCCACAAAAAAGGCATTGTCCACCGGGATATCAAGAGCGGCAACATCATGTTGACCGACAGAGGTCAGGCAAAGGTCATGGATTTCGGGCTGGCCCGAACTGCTGACAGGACGCTTCTCACCAAAGAAGGCTCGACCATGGGGACTGTGGCTTACATGTCGCCTGAACAGACTCAGGGTGAGGAGGTCGATTTCCGCACTGATATCTGGTCACTCGGTGTGGTGCTTTATGAGATGCTCACCGGAGAGATTCCTTTTAAGGGAGAACATGAGCAGGCTGTGGTGTATTCCATCCTCAAGGAAAAACCTAAGCCGTTCACGGAATTCCAGGAGGGTATCCCTGAATCCATCGAGCAGGTGGTGAGCAAGGCTCTAGAGAAAGACCCGGACAAGCGGTACCAGAAAATTGATGAGCTCATGGATGATCTCAAATCCATATCCGCAGGGATCGTTCCCGAAGATATCAGAACCAGGATAAAAAAGGAAAAGCTGCGCAAAAGAAAACGAGCTTTCCTTTATGGAGGAGCCGCAGGTTTGGTCATTGTTCTGGTTGCTACAACCTTAATTCTTTTCACAGGTCCGGCCAAAGCCATTGATTCCATCGCGGTCCTGCCGATGGAAAATCTCACCGGGGATGCGGACCAGCAGTATTTTGTTGATGGGGTGACGGATGAGCTGATTGGGCAGCTGGGACAGATCAGCGGTTTGCAACGGGTCATTTCCCGCACATCGATGATGCGGTATAAGGATACGGATAAATCCCTGCCGGAAATCGCCCAAGAGCTAAATGTGGATGCCTTAGTTGAGGGAGCGGTCTATCAAATCGGTGAAAATGTCAGCATCAAGCTGCAGCTTTTCGATGCGCTTCCTGAGGAGCGAAGCCTCTGGACACAGAGATACGACCGTCCGGTATCCGATGTGTTGGTGATGTACGGAGAAATAGCCCGCACCATCGCCGAGAACATCCAGATTAAACTAACCGCTGATGAAACAACACGTTTTGCCGGAGCCCGCCAGGTCAACCCTGAGGCTTATGAGGCTTGTCTCTTGGGATGGTCCCACTGGTACAAGCTATCGCCGCCGGATTTGGAAACAGCCAAAAAGTACTTCGAATCCGCCCTTGAGGAGGATCCGGATTACGCCTTGGCCCACACAGGGATGTATCTAACCTTGGGTACATATGCGCAAGTAGGACTGGTTCCGCCAGGCGAGATCCTGCCGGAAGCAAAGCCTTACCTCCTAAAAGCCATGGAATTGGACAATACCCTTGCTGAAGCTCATTTCGCCATGGCCGGCTTGAAAACTTGGTTAGAATGGGATTGGACCAGCGGGGAAGCCTCATTCCTTCGGGCTATCGAGCTCAATCCCAACTATGCGATGGGCCGGGTATACTACTCAAACCTGTTGTGTTATCTGAATCGTAACGAGGAGGCAGCAGCCCAGGGAGCGTTAGCCCTGGAATTGGACCCCCTTAATTCGCTTATCATGAGTATCTATGCCACTACTTTGTTATACTTGAGAAGATATGACGAAGCCATCGATCAGGCTCGCCAATCACTCAGGACATCACCCAATAACCCATATGCGCATGGTGTTCTCTGGGAAGTGTTCCATTTAAAGAATCAGTATGATGAGGCGCTGGAAGAGGCGAAAGCATTTTATGCGGCATTGGAGCTGACGCCGGTCGTCGAGGCCATTTCGAGCGGATATGAAACGGGAGGCTATCCTGGAGCGATGCAGGCTGCAGCGGAAACACTGGCCGCGATCTCGCAACAAGTCTATGTCCTGCCTTCTTTCATTGCCTCTCCTTATGCCGCAGCCGGAGAAAAAGCAAAGACCCTGGAATGGTTGGAGAAAGGGTTTGAAATCGGGAATCCCAACATGCCTTATATAGGAGAACCCATTTTTTTCGATCTCCTTGACGACGATCCACGCTACCAGGACCTGCTCCGGCGAATGAACCTTCCAACTGAAAAATAAACAATAAGTTCAAATAGGCCAGACAATTCGGTCCGCAGTTTTGCCCTGCTTTTTTACACCTTCAGCCATCTTTTGAAGCTCGACAAGAATATGAATTTTTTCCTTGAAGGATAATTCGGACAGTTCTTTTCTTCTCTGTTCTTTTCCCCTGATAATCTTCTCTATAGCCTTATTTTGTATCAAAGTAAACTTCCTTAAAAAGGACATATTTATCATAAAGTCCATACTTCTTAAGAATCTTATTTAAAAGTTTTAGGTCGATTTTCGCTTCTTCAAAGACTTTTATCAATCTTTCCCTGTCTTTGGGTCTGTTTGTCTGAAGCATAACAGCGATAAGATACTCTAATCCCAAAACTTTCGTTTTTATTCTCCCGTATTTAACTTCTTCAGAATGCTGAACAGCTTCCTTCACAAGATCATTGTAAACAGGGATGAATTGTACGGGGATCCCTTGGATCAGAACATGCTCCCCCTTGGTCTTGAAGCCTTTTTCTTTCAAATGTCTATAGATGGGGGCAAGGGCATCGATACTGTCTTTGCTGGGGATAAAAAGAATATCTAAATCATATGTCAGGAGAGGTTCGATATAGTATAAAGCCGCAATCCCTCCCCCGATAGAAAAGTCTTTTAAAACTTTTTTTTCTCTCAGTTCCTTGATGATTTTGAGAGTTTTTTCCATAGTTTACTTTATATCACAGCATCCGTATCCGTTCAAGTTAGAGGGGATCTTTGGCTTTCTATTTTAGGTTTATGAATAAATTCGGGCGGCGCAAGATAAATCTATCGATGGAGAAATAAAAAGAACCGGGCCTGTTTTTTTATTGACACCTTTTTTATTCCCTGATATTCTTTTTTTAAAAATATTTAGGGGTGAATGATGACCATCAAATGCCCGAAGTGCCGGCATGAAAATCCTGATAATAGTGATTTTTGCAGCAAATGCGGTGCTAAGCTAAAAAAAGACGAAGGATTTTCTAAAACCAAAACCTTTGTTTCTTCTTCTGAAACCCTGCAAAAAGGGACCATTCTCTCAGGAAGATACAGAATCATCGAAGAACTGGGAAGAGGCGGTATGGGTGTGGTCTATAAAGCCGAAGATACCAAGCTCGAAAGGATGGTGGCGCTTAAGTTTCTGCCGCCGGAACTGACACATATTCCAGAAGTCAAAACAAGATTCATGCGCGAGGCCCAGGCTGCTGCGGCTCTGGATCACCCCAATATCTGCACCGTCCATGAATTCGACGAAGTGGAAGAGAAACCTTTTATTTCCATGGCCTACATCGAAGGCCAGAGCTTGAAAGATAAGCTCGAATCAGGACCGCTCGATCTTGAGGAAGCCCTTAGGATAGCAGAACAAGTGGCCGGAGGGCTTCAGGAAGCCCATAAAAAAGGCATCGTGCACCGGGATATTAAAAGCGGCAACATTATGGTGACCGACAACGGTCAGGCAAAGATCATGGATTTCGGGCTGGCCCGAACAGCTGACAGGACGCTTTTAACCAAAGAAGGCTCGACCATGGGAACTGTGGCCTACATGTCCCCTGAGCAAACCCAGGGAGAAAAAATCGATCAGCGCACCGACATCTGGTCATTCGGTATCGTTCTCTATGAGATGCTCACAGGAGAGCTTCCCTTTAAAGGAGAACACGAGCAGGCTGTGGTGTATTCCATCCTCAAGGAAAAACCCAAACCAATCACAAGCATTAAAGCGGACATTCCCCTATCTATCGAGCAGGTGGTGTATAAAGCGCTCGAGAAAGATCCGGACAAAAGATATCAAAAAATAGACGAACTCATAGACGATCTTAAATCCATATCCGCAGGGATTGTCCCGGACGAGATCAGAACCAGGATAAAAAAGGAAAAGCTGCGCAAGAGGAAAAAAGCCATTCTTTATGGAGGAGCCGCAGCTTTGGTTATAGCCTCAGTCATGATGGTACTGCTCATTTTCACCGGTCCGGCTGAAGCCATCGAGGCCATTGCGGTCCTTCCGCTTCAAAACCTCACAGGCAATGCGGAGCAGCAGTATTTTGTGGACGGCGTGACCGATGAGCTGATCGGGCAGCTGAGTCAGATCAGCGCGCTTCGTGTGATTTCGCGACAGTCTGTGATGCGGTACAGAGATTCGGACAAGCTCCTGCCGGAAATCGCCCGGGAATTGCATGTGGATGCTGTCGTTGTGGGTTCAGTACAGCAGGCCAGCAACACCGTGCGCATACGTGTTCAGCTGATCGATGCCCTCCCTGAGGAGCATAACCTTTGGGGACAGATGTATGAGAAGCCCATGACCGAAATATTAGCCATGTACAATGAAGTGGCCCGGGCCATTGTGAATGAAGTCCAGATCACACTGACACCGAACGAAGAGTCGCGCCTTGCGAGTGCTCGCCAGGTCAATCCCCAGGCCTATGAGGCCTATCTCAAGGGCATGTCTCACCTTTACAGGTTTACTCCCCAGGAAATCGATGCTGCGCTGCACTACTTTGAACAGGCTCTGGAGGCGGATCCTGATTACGCTCTGGCCTATGTGGGAATTTCCTTTGTCTGGGGCTGCCGCGAACAATTCGGATTGGTCATTCCCAGCGAGGCGACACCGAAAAACAAGGCCGCGGCACAGAAAGCCCTGGAACTGGATGACACATTGCCTGAGGTCCACTATAAGTGGGCCGGCATCAAAACATGGAGCGACTGGGACTGGGAGGCGGGAGAGCAGGCGTTCAAGCGGGCCCTGGAGCTCAAGCCCAACTTTGCGGAAGCGCTCGCCTACTATTCGAACCTGCTGTGTTATATGGATCGCCTGGATGAAGCGCTGGCCATGGCGGAGCGAGCCCAACAATTGGATCCTGTCAATTCCGTGATCTTGTCTATTTCCGCAACCCCCTACGAATATCTGCGACGATATGATGATGTCACAGAAATATATCAAACAGCTCTTCAAACGTCCCCCAATGATTTCGTAGCGCTTGCTTCGCTCTGGGCTGACTACTATTTGAAGGGAATGCATGAGGAATCTCTGGAATCAGCCAAGGCGGCTTTTACGGTAATGGGCATGGCTGAGATCGCGGACGTCATGGCCCGGGGATATGATGAAGGCGGTTACCGGGGGGCGATGACCTCCACGGCGGAGACCTTGGCGGAGTTATCGAAGCAGACCTATATTTCTCCTTATTTCATTGCCGAGACCTATGTTTTTGCCGAGGATAAAGATAAGGCCATGGAATGGCTGGAAAAAGCTCATGAGATGAGAGATCCCATGATGCCTTACGTTGGTTCGCCTATTTTTGATCTCCTGGACGACGATCCGCGCTATCAGGACCTGCTCCGGCGAATGAACCTGCCTGTGGGGAAATAGTCAACCGATCTGAGAAAAGAAAGGATTTTGCGAGCTCACTATCCCCTCCCTCTCTCTTGTTGGTTGCTTGTTGACTTGTCCTTTTTCCTATAATCAATCAATATCTAAGGACAATATACTCTCTGACTCCATTTGCCGCTCCTATTTCAACCGTGAATTCGCTTCCGTCCACCCGCCGGATGTTTTCTTTCCCCGCCAGGAAGGGTTCTACAGAGTAAGGGAGGTCGTCGAAAGCCTCAGTCTTGTAGTGCATCGGAAGAACAATCCTCCTCACGCCCAGCTGGTTTACAATAGTGTCTGCCTCCGCAGCGGCTATCGTGAACTGCCCACCCACGGGAATCATGAGTATATCGATCCCCCCGATGGCTGTGATCTGATCGTCGGTCAACACCGTGCCGATATCACCCAAGTGAGCAATCCGAATGCCGTCGCACTCAAACACAAAAATCGCATTCACGCCGTGGTGTCCCGGATCATGAAACGACGGTACGGTATAGAGCCTGACATCTTTGACGGTCGTGTCAATTTCATTGACCGTGCTCAGCCGCTTGTCGGTGCCGCGAAAAACGACTGGAGTGCCTGAGACTGCATCCACACAATTATGATCCGGATGTTCATGGGATACTGTCACTATATCTGCTGAGAGATTGGGCGGCATATGGTATCCCTTGAATTCGATCGGATCAGTGACAATGATCGTACCGCCGCTTGTGGTTATCTGGAAAGAGGAATGACCGAGCCACTTGATCTTTAGCGCCGCCTTTTTGGGTTTGAAGGTCCGGGTATGATCATACTTATGCACTACGGTGTAACCAACTGTAAAAGCTCCTGGGGCGGCTGACGGCCAAATCTCAGGCCCACCCTTCATAGTGCCCGAGCCGTCGTGGAAGTCAATATTAGCTGGGGAACCAACCTGCTGTGCGACTATACGAGGAGCTAGCATTGCAGAAAACAGCAATACACTGATGATACATATGTGTTTTTTCATTTTGAATCTCCTTTATTTCAGTTCTTCCGCTTTTAATTCTTTTATGATTTTTGAATCCACCCAGTAGATATCCCATTTGTAGCAATAAAACAAATACTTGCCATCCGGGGATTTATTCTCCTCTTCTGGATGAGCCCCGAATCCTCAAGTCCAAGAGGTGATAGGATGCGCTCGTGCAGGTTTTCTTCAAGCGTTTTCCCCGTCACCCTCTCGATGATTTCCTTCAGTAAATAAAAGCCGCTGTTGGAATACCGGTATCGGCTCCCGGGTTCGAACAGAAGATCACCGCACAATTAGATATCCTACGAAAGTAAGTTTTTCATCTCTTTTCCCTTTTATGAATCTGATCCCTTGAGGTTGTCCAACACTCATTCAACTCCATATGTCCATTCTCGAACATTTAGCGTACACATCTGAACAAAAATAAATATTCCCTGTATCAATCTAGCTCAAAGGTATAGTTCAGATGCAATAAATTCCTCGGCTTTTAGAAAAATGCTGACCTAGGGATTGCTGAGCTTAATGACATGAATCTCTCTAAGCTATTGATAATAAAAAAATTGAAATGCCGAATGAGGAAATCGAGATTCTCTGATTTTATAAATCCTTTAATCCTAAGGGGCATTAGATTTTGACGCCGAGGGCGTCGATCTTGTTCTTTTCCAATTTGATTCGGCAATTCTTGATCCGACCTTGTTCATCGCGAATGAACTGAACCTCGAGCCTGCCCGCGTCCTCCTCCGAATTGTACTGAAAGGTTAAAGAACCCTGCTTGAGAGGATGAATCCGTGTGGGCGTTTGAATATTATTGGAGGCTCTCATCCAGAGCGTTCCGCCGCATCGATAGAAATTTATAACATTTAATTCTTTAAAGAAATAGGAACCGGGAATCTGAATATAGGGAGAAACATCGTCATGGCTTTCGAAATCAACATCCTCGGGGATTAGCAATCGAGACAAGATTAACTGGGCATTTTGATTTTTTGGATTCAGGTTTACAGCCCGGTTCAAGTGCTCCAGGGCCCGCTTCCGATTATTTGCATAAATGTAAGCCTTGCCCACGCACTCCTGGGCGATCGATGACGACGGGTATTTTTCCGCTTGGATGAGAAAGAAAGCAAGGGCCGCGGCTTCATTTTTTTCTCTCAGGCCTAAAATTCCCAGAGCATTGATCACGGGCTCCTCTATTTTCAACTCTTCCGGTGTGAGCCGCTGGAATATTCTTATGGTTTCGTGATATTTTTCGGCAATCAGGCCGGTATCTTTTTCCTTGACTAGCGCTTTTAGGCTATCTTCCACGTGACGCATGAGAAAATTCCAATGGGCATTGGTTGATTTAAAGATCAAAGGGAGATCATAAATCATGGCTCCTTTTTTCAGCTCTTCTTGAAGATTGAAAATAACTGGATTTTCAAAATCATGATAATTGTATATGTAGACTAGACCAGTCCTCAAATCACATATGTTGGAATAAACGGTCGTGGCTCGCTTCGTTTCTCTCGCCCCTTCATAACGAGTTACCGATAAGATATGCCGAATCAGAGGAAGATCGATTTGCTTCGCTTGGCCCAATAAGGCCTCTGCCAATCGATAGCGATTGCAAGGATAAGAGCCTTTTTCGAAATCGGAGATCACGAAGTTCGTCGATATCTGATATCCGCCTGATTTTCGGTTAGATCGAAGACCATCTTTTCCCCATTCAATCACGGCCGAGGCCCCCGAGCGGTCGGCGACGGGAAACTTGGCCCGACGGAGATAAGGGATATTATATTTCTGGAAGAAGTCCAGGACATCATCGACAGTCGCGCATTGGGCAAGAATCAGATCCAGCATATTTCTTCCTTCCAGATCCGGAAGAGACGGCTTATTGGGATCTGTCATCCATCCGGTTTCAAACGACAGGGCGTTGCCGTCTATAAAAAGGCCCTGGTCATTCATCCCTCCCTCGGCCGGGCGTTCAAAACCGAAGCAAATCCGGCCGAATTCATTTTTGGAAGCAGGGATAATCCAGATTTTAGCGAACGGATCATTGTGATCCTCATTGTTTCCCACTAAAGCGAGTTTTTTCCCTCCCACCATGATAATTGTGCAAGGATGAAGATGGGCCGTAAGAAATACAAGGATAGTGGCGATTAAGGCGCAGATCTTGGAATTCATCATAGAACCTCCTATAGGCCATGGAATAAGCTGGCCGAAAACCAAATTCTTATTTCTATATGAAAAATAACTCACCAGGATGCAGTTGTTCTGCATGCTACAGGAGCAAAATTCAAATCTTCATTCATATCTCAAGGCATCGGCCGGATTGGCCAAGGCAGCTCTGAAGGATTGGGCGCTTAAGGTGATGACCACTACAATTAGAGCGGCAACTGCAGAACCTACAAATATTAACGGGTTCATCGCAGTGCGGTAGGCAAAATTTTTCAGCCAATTGTCCATGATGAAATAGCCTGCAGGCCAGGCAATGAGATTGGCCAGAACCACCAAAATCAAGATCTCTTTATTAAGCAGGCTGACGATCCTGAAAACCGAAGCGCCGTGGACTTTCCGGATCCCAATTTCCTTGGTTCTCTGCTGCGTTAAAAAAGCTATAATACCCAGGAGCCCCAGACAAGCGATCAGGATGGAGATCAGGGAAAAGTAGGAAAAGCCGCGTCCCAATTTTTGATCTCTATTATAAGTCCTATCAAATACATCTTCCATGACTTCATAACTAAAGGGATAGACGGAATCGAGCCTTTTCCATTTGTCCTGTAGCCGTGAAATGAGGCCGGCGAGTTCCTGTGTTTCCACCTTAAGGTTGATCAAGTGGAACCGCTCCGGCCTTACTCTCAAGATCAACGGAGCGATTTTCTCCTTGAAGGACCGGAAATGAAAATCCTCTATGATCCCGATCACCGGCCCCTCGGCTGTTTCTTCATTTTCATTTGATCCAATGGCCTCGATCTGCTTTCCGAGCGGAGAACCCCATCCGAACTCCTTAACAGCCGTTTTATTCAAGATATAGCCGTACTTAGCATCCGCCGGGTTTTCCCTCAAGAAATTCCGGCCCTCTGCCAGCTTGATCTCTAGAGTAGACAGAAAATCGTAATCCACATACAGGGTCCTGACAAAGATCATATCCTCCTCTCCAAAGCCTTCCGGCCGGTAAGCCCTCAAATCCTGATTTAGCAATGGTGTGAAGCCTGAGGCCGCGGCCTTGACAACTCCGGGCACCGTAAGAAGCTCGCTTTTGACTGTTTCATAATTCTTCTCCAATTCAGGATTATTCATAAACACCACCAGAATCTTTTCTCTATTGAAACCCAGTGGCCGGTTTTTAATGAATCGCATTTGTGTGTACACCACTCCCGTTCCCACCATAAGAACAATGGTTACGGCAAACTGAAAGACAATGAGTATCTTCCCCAGGATTAACCTGTGAGATCCTCTCATGCCTGCCTTTCGAAACAGCGATACCGGTTGGAGAGAAGAAAGATAAAATGCGGGATAAAATCCAGAGACAAGACCCACCCCCATCACGATCCCGATGACTTTCAGTATATTCCCTCCCAGATACATCTTCCCCGCGATCAAAAGGCCAAATACAGGATTCAAGAGCGGGACTAAAAGCAGTGCCGCAGCCAAAGATAGACTGACTGAAAGGAAAGATTCACTCTGGAACTGCAGTATAAGATGGAACCGGTCTGCTCCCATGACCTTTCTAATCCCGACTTCCTTCAGCCGGCGTTGATATATTGCTATAGTCAGATTGATAAAATTGATACAGGCTACAATCAGGATAAGAAGTCCGATTGCCGATAAAAGATAAATCTGGGAAAGCTCGGTAAGAGGCGAATATTCGCCGATAAGATTGGAATGAAGATGGATGGACGCGATGGGCTGCAAGTGATAATAGAAGCGATCTTCTGCCCAATCTCCGATGTGCCGTTGATTGACTTCTTGGATCTTGCCTTCGAGAGCCTCGGCCTGGGTGCTGTCTTGCATGACTACATAGGAGTATAATCCAAGATGTGTCCAATTTTGACTTTCAAATATTTCGGCGCCCACTGATGAGATAAGATATTGAAACTGGAGATGAGAATTAGAGGGAGGATCCTTCATCATACCGGTAACCTTATAGGTTTCACTATTTAAGATTAAGGTCTTGCCTACAGGATTTTCTTTACCAAAATATCTAAGCGCCAATTCCTGAGTGAGTATTATCGAGCCGGGATCCTTAAGAACATTCGACGGATTTCCGATAAGCAGGGAAAAATCAAAAACCTCAAAAAAAGATGGATCGGCATAAAAGCCCCTCCTTGCGGTAAAATCTTTATCCTCGACCTTAAAATTTGCCCTGGGCTGTCCGCACATTCGGACTGCGGTTTCGATCTCAGTGTAATCTTCAGCCAGTGTAGGTGCCAGGAGGGGAGAAGTATATACAAGATCCTTAGAGTCTCCTTCGTTGAGTGTGACGGTATTGAAGACCCTGAAAATTCTGTCTGATTTAGTGTGGAATTTATCAAAACTTAACTCCTGCTCAACCCATAGACCAATGATGATGAAACAGGACATGCCGACAGCCAGTCCTGTAAGATTGAGAAAGGTATAAACCTTATCCCGTTTCATGTTGCGGAATGCTGACTTGAAATAATTTTTTAACATGACTGAACTCCTTAAAATACAATATATGAAGTTGGCGGGAATGGAACTCAGTACTTGCCGCCATTATCATCTATCAAGGGTGATATTTTCTGGCTTGCTCCATTGCCTGTTGATCATCCTCATCTGGTAGATGATTAAAGCCGTTTTAATCATCAATCTTTACAACCTCCGTTGTACTCCCACGTATCGTCTGAGGGGCCATGTTCGGTCATTCCTCCAAAGAGTATAACCACGTTGCGGCTACTGTCATAAGTCATCGAATGTTGATACCGAAATGATACAAATTATATTTTTCATGATTACCTCTTTTATTTCAATTCTTTTGGTTTTAATTTTTCAATGACCCCGGCATCCACCCAAAAGGCATTTCCGGGGCCGCCGGAAAGAGGCTTTGTATTGAGTACCGATACTCTGCTGCTGTTAAAGAATAGATATTTCCCATCGTAAGAAACGAAAGGCAATCTGTCTCTTCCCTCTGAATTTACTTTTGGTCCCATATTCCTGGGTTCTGTCCAGGTGCTGTCTTCGCCGTTAAAACTGATATAGAGATCACTGCTTCCATAACCACCCGGCCGGAAGGAAGAAAAGATCAAATAACTCTCATCAGGAGCAACATAAGCTGGCCCTTCATGATTATTGCTGTTGATATCCTTACCCAGGGATTCTGGTTCAGTATAGCAGCCCTTAATCAATGCAGAGCGGACAATACCCTTTGCATTCATATAATAGAGTGTGCCGTCATCGGTTACACAAGAGCTGTACTGACTTCTGGCACCATTGATGACTGGACCCAGGCTTACTGGTTTTGACCAGTTGCCGGATGATCTTTCCATCTTCCAAATTTCATAATCCTGAGTAGTAAACAACAGCGTTTTACCATCAGGTGAAAGAAAAGGCGCAAGTCCCCTGCGCAGAGATTTAGGCCTTGTCCACCGACCATTTTCTTCTTTCATGAACATGATCGTATGCTGCGATTCTCTGGATATTGAATAATACACTTCCTTTCCATCCGCTGAGAAATAAACACCGCTGTGCAGATCGCAATTGGAAATAACGCCGGGCATGAACAACTCAGGGATGTCCCCAGGTGACTTCAAGCCGAGGTAAGGTCCGGTGAGCTTGGGAAAATCCTTTTCTTGAGCCATAATGCTTGTTGCTGCAACTAGTAATACACTGATGATACAAATGTGTTTTTTCATTTTGGATCTCCCTTATTTTAATTTTTTTGGTTTTAGTTCTTCGATGACTTTTGCATCCACTCAATAAATATCACTCTTATTACAAGGAATACTCCCTCTATATAGATATCAATGTTATTAATACTATTGATAAAACTGTTTCGTTTCAGCTAAATTCGGACCATTCATGATGTTTCTTAAGCGATGATTTGCGTATAATAAAATCACGCAAGGAGAAATGCATGAGTACCAAGAAAAAGTCATATTAATGAGCAAATCCGATGCGCTTGCCAGCATAATCAAAGACTAGAATCTTGAAGTGGGAGAGTAATTCTCCACCGATAGTTCCTGCTGTAAATCGATTCGATGTTGCTCCTTTATCCGTTCCGGCGAAAACGACCCTGAGATTTTCAATTTTGTACCCAGCCATCTCAAACCATTCTATATATCCTTGAAAAGCGGGAATTTCTCCCCCAGCACCCTGTAAAATCACTTCACTGAGTTCTCTTCCCTCAAGCAGGTTGTTTTTTATGACAAAATCCCTGTGAAAGGAAACATTTCCGGAAAATCCCGTATCGATTTCGTATATACCCTCAATTCCGTTACTTAATCTACATTTTAAAGCAGGAATATCACCACAGAAAACAATTTCATGCCATTTTATATTTTTGTTATTATAAGTACCTGGTTCATATACATTGACAGTATTCTCATGGATATTTACTTCAACCACAGCACGGTAAAATAAATCAAATCCAAGGATGCCTGCTACCTGGTCTCGATTTGATTTTTTATTATATGGCCAATAGGATTTCACAAAAATGGGATTGGTTTGTTCAACTGAACCCAATATAAGGGATTCTCCCTGAAGAAATGTAATAGAAAAAGTTCCCCCCACACCAACGGCCTTTCCTTTTCCAAACTTTTTCATATCCAGTTTTTTCGCATAGTCTATATCTATATCATAACAACTGGATCCGGTATCCAGGATAAACAAGGCGTCATCACAGCCATTGATTGTGGGGCGAACCAACAGACCTCTATTGGTAAAATTTGACCAAATGAATGAAGAGGCATTGTGTCTTATACGAGTGTCCGGTGCTTCACCATCATAAGATTTGCATCTTCTCAAAGATGCTCTTGCCATTTCACCGATATCTTTAAATCGAATATCAATCTCTGTTCCATCTTCCATAATGTATATGTGATATGGGAAATAGAAGCTTCCGATTATTTTATGCTTTTTTAACTCAACAAAATTCTCATCGGAATAAATTTTCCAGGTTAATTTTTCAGGAAAATAATCATCCGTATTAATATGAATCATAGCTCCAACAACG
>Ga0307430_1001812_pt1 | contig 14951 bp, 13 predicted proteins | sample SalMarWE160130MG_FD_202159 | JGI IMG/M metagenome (GOLD analysis project Ga0307430, IMG submission 202159) | Salt marsh sediment microbial communities from the Plum Island Ecosystem LTER, Massachusetts, United States - WE1603-130 | ecosystem: Environmental > Aquatic > Marine > Intertidal zone >... | reverse complement strand
TGCCATTGAAAACTCTCCCGACCTTGAGACCAAAGTGGAACCAGCTGGTTCCCATCGCGTTTCTCTTGCTCCAAGTATACGGAAATGCTCGCAGATTTCAAATCAGAAGCCAAAACGGGAATTGCTGTTGTTCTCGTGACCTACTCTGTTCTTGTGTCTTGTGACAGCGCGTACCACGCGAGGTCGCGCAGGTTGGGCCGCCTGACGATCGCTCGCCCGATGTTCCGCCTTCTATAACACTGGCATATCCGGTTCGGTGCGCTCAGGTAATGGAGCACCCCCGGCGGCATGGGCCAGTGCCTCCGCCGACATAAAGCGCCCCGTCTTGGGCAGACACTCCAGGTTGGCCGCCAGCAACGAGGTCGGTACCAGGCGACAGCGACGCAGTAGGCCGGGGTCAGCCAATACCTCAGCCGGCGGGCCGTCCCCGGCGATCTGCCCCTCGTGCATCAGGATGACCCGGCTGGCGTAGCAGATCGCCAGGTCGAGGTCATGGGTGATGAAGAGGATGGCCTCAAAGCCCGGCATCTGGAGGATGGAATCCATGAAGGCCATGTAGTTCCAGTAATCCTGGCCAGCGGTGGGCTCGTCCATCACCAGGATTCTGGAGCGCATCGCCAGGATGGCCGCAATACTGACCCGCTTCTGTTGTCCGAAGGAGAGAGCCAGCGGTGGGTAGTCCTCCAGTCCTTTCAAGTTGACGATCTCCACCGCCCGAGCCACCCCCTCCGCGATGCTTTCTTGATTGTAGCCCAGGTTCTTCGGCCCGAAGGCCAGTTCTTCCCGCACAGTCGGCGCGAAGAGCATGTGGCTGGGGCTCTGGAAGACGTAGCCCAGTGTGTGGGCGATCTGTGCGACGCTCATCTCCCTCGTGTCGTGCCCTTCGACCAGCACGCTGCCCTGGCGGGGCTTCAGCAGGCCGATGGCGTGCTTGACCAGCGTGGTCTTCCCTGCGCCATTGGGGCCGAGGAGAGCAATGACGTCACCCCTGCGGATAGCCAGATTGACGTCGCGAACGACTGTTGGCCCGTCCTCCTCGTAAGCGAAGGAGACGTCCTCGAACGTCACCAGGGGTTCGCGGCCGTTCGGCTGAATGACCGGTTCAAAGGTAGGAGGTGGGGCACTAACCGCACGCTGAATCACAATGGGAGCCGGCATTTTAACCTGTCGGCAGTCCACCACCTCCGCCAGACCATCCGACGGGCCGCAGTAGGTGATCTCACCCTCTTGCATGAAGATCACCCGGTCGGGGTGGATGCCCAGTACGTCCTCAACGCGGTGTTCGACGAGGACAATGCTGACTCCTTCACCCGCCAGGCGGCGGAAAAGGGCCAGGGCCTCCTGGGCGCTGGCGGGGTCGAGGCTGGCCAGAGGCTCATCGAGCAGAAGGATGCTGGGATGCATGGCCAGCACACCAGCGAGGGCGATCTTCTGCTTCTCGCCGCCGGAGAGGTAAAAGGTCTCTCGGTCACGCAGGTGGGAGATGCCCAAATGGTCGAGCGTCTCATCCACCCGCTGCCGAATCTCCTCGCGGGGCAGCCCCAGGTTCTCCAGTCCAAAGGCCACCTCGGCAGAAACGTGGGCACCCAATATCTGCCGCTCCGGGTCTTGCAGCACGGTGCCGACGATTTGCGAGATGCACGACAGGGAGGACTCCACTATGTCCTGGCCGTGGAGGAGCACACGCCCGCTCAGTTCTCCTTTGTAACTACGTGGGATAAGGCCGTTGATGCAGCGAATGAGCGTCGTCTTGCCGCACCCGCTGGTGCCCGCGACGAGGAGCAGTTCGCCGCGCTCCAGTGTCAAAGAGACCTCGTGAAGCGCTGGCTCGGGGCGGGTGCGATAGCGAAAGGTGAGCCCTTCAATCACCAGGGGGGCAGCGGTGTCCTGTTGGTCAGGCAATGTCTCTCTCCCAATGAGATAACCCCCTCGTCACTACGGCTGGCGCTCCCTGGGCTGCCTCCACTGCCTCTTCCTCTCCTCTTGGCACAGGCCAGATCTTCTCCGAGTCTTCGATGTGGTCAATGAAGAGGATGCCATCGCAGTGGTCAATCTCGTGCTGAAAGACGCGGGCCAGCAGCCCTTCCGCCTTGATGCGCACGGGCCGTCCCCGGGGATCCAACCCTTTGACGGTGACGGCGCGATGGCGCAGGAGTTCCCCGACCAAACCAGGGATGGAAAGGCAACCCTCGACGCCGTCCTCCATGTCGCGGGACTTGCGCGCCAGTTTGGGATTGACGATGGCGTAGAGCCTGCCGTCCCTGGGGTTCTCCTCCTCGTCTTCTTCTTCAGGCAACTGCACGACGATGACGCGCTCGGGTACGCCGATTTGAATGGCGGCCAGGCCGATGCCGTTGGCCGCGTGCATCGTTTCAGCCATGTCGTCAATAAGGTGCTGCAAGGCCGGGCTCACGCGCCGCACGCGGCGCGATTTCTTGCGTAGCAACGGGTCATCGTAAAGCACAATCGGACGCCCAGGCATAGACTCAAGCCTCCTGTTGATGCGAAGATGATAGTGGGGTTGCAGATGCCGCCGCGTGTTGAACCTGGTCATAGGCGGTGAACCAGTCAAGCAACTCGGCCTGACGGCGCTCGGCCTCCGCCTGGCGCTGCCGACGTTGGAACTCCTCTACGCGGTGGAATATCTCGGCCTGAACCCTACGCGGGTCTTTGACATGCTCAAAGGTGAAGGCCCCGGCCCCGGCCGTTTCGATGGTCACCGACCCATAGTTCAGCAACTTGCCCGAAAAGCCGGGGACTTCCATGCTGACGTTCTGGATCATGCCCAGGCTGGCCTCACGGCGCTCCTCGCGCAGATAGAAGGGCAGCCGCTCGACGTCAATGATGCGCGTGGTCGTCACCTGGTAAACGTCGTTCTGCCAGTCGTCGAATATCCATAGCCACCAGGGGAACAGGAGGACCAGCGCCACACCGTAGCCGATCAGTATCAGCGCCGGGCTGTTACCATCTCCAGGCGAGCGCTCTCGATAGAGCAACTCGCCAGTGATGAGCGTGGCAATGATTATGAGCGTTGTGGGAAGCCAAATCGGCTTGATTAAGGCGACCCAGTGTTTGCGCCAGGTGATGGTATCCCCCTGCTCATAGCGCAAGGGGGGCAGGAAATAGCGAAACAGACGCAGGGACGCGAGAGACCACGACAGGAGGGCCAGTTTGAGGCGGTGCTTCGGACGCGACGTTTCGGGCGCTGGCGAGGGCGCTTCGGGAACGGCGATGCCGAACTGACGGCACAGCGCGTCACGGATGGCGGCCCGTTCCTCGGCCCTGGCCCCCGCCTGTACGCGCCGGATTTGCTCAAAGATGGCATCCCGTGTCTCCGCTGAGTTCGGTATCTGGCGAAAGACCACGTGCCCACGTTCCCCGGCCGTCTCGACGATCAGGTCGCCAAAGTCGCATAACTGGGCCAGCAACCCTTCCTGCGACTGCTGGATGTCCTGGACGGTGCGCAAGGGGGCCTCGGCACGGGACTCGTACACGAGGGGGACGCGCTCCTCGTGCACGACCCGCTTATTCGTTACAACGTAGTTATCGTTGTAGTGATCCACAGTGATGTACAAAGCAAACAGCAGCGGAAGCAGCGCCAGGAGTGTGCCCGCCACCCAGGCCCAGGAGGGAGAGGATCCCGTTGAGTACCAGTAGCCAAAGCCACCCAGGTCCACCAGAAGCATGAAGGCGGGGAGGGCGAGGTTGCGGATCAATACCGCGCTGTGCTTACGCAGGCGGATGACGATGACTTCGTCCGGGTCTTGCCATTTGAAGCGCTTAGCGCGGCGTTTCTGAGCCACGTCGGGCCGCATCTGCAATGCCTTGAGCACCGAAGGTCGCTCGTGTAGCAATTGATCGAACTCGTCCTTGTTCAGGTACAGCAAGGTGGCGTCCTGGATGACTGCGACGGTGGCGTCGCGCGGCTCGCCCAACATGAGCGAGGTCTCGCCGAAATAGGCGCCAGGCCCCAGGTGGGCGACCTCGCGCTCGAGCCCCTGCGGATCAATGTGCAGGACGCGCAGTTCGCCGCTCTCGACAGCGTAGGCCGTGAGGCCGAGTTGTCCCTGGTGGCAGATCACGCTCCCGGCCGGATATTGCACACGCTTGACCAGTTTGGCGACCGCCTTAAGGTCATCCCGGCTGAGTTCGGCAAATAGCGAGATTTGCTTGAGTTGCTTCACCAGGTCGTTGGGCATCCCGACTCTCCTGCAGTTCAATTGTAGCACATTATGGCGGAAGGGGGAAGGGAAGGATATGACGGCGGGCTCGTCCATCTCCAGCCAGCGGGGCAGGTGCCCAATGAGGGCGGCAAACTCGGCGTGGTAGGGGTGCGACCCGGTTGCCGGATTATTCCCACCCCGCCAGTGCCTCGACGGGGTAATGGGTGGGAAGCACGCCGGCCAGTCGCTCCCGCTGTTCCCGGTCCAGGGTGATCAGGGTGCTGCCGAAGCGCAAAGCGACGGCAGTGTAGACCGCGTCGCCGCCCCGTAGTCGGTACTGTGCCGCCACATCGGCGGCCTGCTGGGCCAGGGTGGTGTCCAGTGGGATCAGCACCAGGTGGGGCAGGTGGCTCAGGGCGGCGGCGAACTCGCGGGCCAGGTCGGTGTCCTGCCGGCCCCGACCGATGGCGGCGGCCACCTCCGGCAACAGCAACGTAGGCACGACGATGGGAACTGCCTGCTCTTGCAGTATGGTCAGCAGACGACGGCTCTCTTCGTGTCCCTCCTCGTAAGGGTTGAAACCGTTCAGAAAGACGCTGGCATCCACAGTGTAAGTGCTGGTCACAGCCACCTCCTACCGGCGCATTTCCGACAAGAGTTCCGTGCTGGTCAGAGGTGAACGCCATCCCCGGCCGATCTCCTCACCCAGCCGAGTCAACTCCTCCCAGGCCGCCGTGGCTGGCTCTCCGGCAGGGGACAGGTCCGTTGGCCTGGCTTCCTCCAGCGGCATCAGCAGGCCCACCGGTTGCCCCCGATAGGTGATGACGTATCGGGCGCGCCGCTCCCGCACGTCTCGGACAATCTCCGAGGCACGGGTTTTCAACTCTCGCACACCAACATCAGGCATATAGCGCCTCCTACGTTTGCCAATGTAGTCTCTTGTGTGACCACATTATACTCGGATAGGCGAGATTGTCAACACGCGTGGGGTGTAGGGAGGTTCGCAATTTGCCATTCAGCCCACTGCGTCCTGGTATGCAGCCAGCGTCTCCCGCGCGGTGCGCTCCCAGGAGAAGCGGGCGGCCTGGGCCAGCGCACGGCGGCTCAGTTCGGCGCGGCAGGTGTCGTCGGTCGCCAGTTGGATCAGCGCACCTGCCATCCCCTCGGCATCGTCCGGCGGTAGCAGCACCCCCGCACTGCCCACGACCTCGGGGATGGAGGAGACGTCGCTGCCCACGACCGGCGTGCCGCAGGCCAGTGCCTCCAGAACCGGCAGGCCGAAACCCTCGTAGCGGCTGGGAAAGATGAGTGCCACCGCGCCCCGGTAAAGTGCGGGTTTGTCGGCCTCGTCCACGAAGCCGACGAAACGCACGAACCGCTCGTCTACCTCCTGCTCCCGCGCCAACCGGCGCGGATCGGGTGCGAAGGAGGTGTCCCGCTCTGGCAATCGTCCGGCGATGACCAGCGGGCACTCCTCGCCGATGGCTGGCCCGGCCCAGCGATAGGTGCTGAGCGCTGTGGCGACGTTCTTGCGCACGTCGAAGCCACCCAGGTAGAGCACGTACCGCACCCCCCTCCGGCTCCCCCCTACGAGGGGGGAGGGTTCAACCCCCCTCCGGCTCCCCCCTACGAGGGGGGAGGATTCGGGAGTGTAACGTTCGTCGGCGGCCAGGTAGACGACGCGTACCCGTTTTTCTGGCAAACCCAGGTGAGCGACGATGTCCCGCCGGGAGGCCTCCGAATCGGTGAGCACCAGCGCGGCGCTGTGGGCGGTCGTGCTGACCAGCGCGGTATAGAGCCGCACCAGTGGCCCGCCCCGGTACTCGCGCAGGAGCAGCGGGATCAGATCGTGGATGGTGACGACGGTGGGGACCGGGGGGGCGAGCGGCGGGGCCCAGTATGGCACGTGGGCGACGTCGGCCTCCAGATGGCGGCAGGTGTAGGGAAACGCTACTTGCTCGAACCAGACTTTGCTCAGGTTGGAACGAGAGCAAGATACAGGATGCAAGATGCAGGATGCAGGATGCAAGATGCAGGATGCAGGATGAGTCGCTTCTTGCCTCTTGCTTATTGCCTCTTGCCTCTTCTCGGCCGGGATGACAAGGATGATTTGCAAATCTGCGTTGAGTGCAGCCAACCCCTCCACCAGCCGCCGCGTGTACTGGCCGCTGCCGGTGGCGGGGCTGTCCCAGAACCATGCGTTGATGGCGACGCGCATCAGTCTCCGTACCCGTGCGGGTGCGCGCGGTGCCACTCCCAGGCGTGCTCGACGATCGTTCGCAGATTGGGGTACTTGGGCTCCCAGCCCAGTTCCTGCCGGATCTTCTCACTGCTGGCGACCAGCACGGCCGGGTCGCCAGGGCGGCGGGGGCCGACATCGGCCGGGATAGGATGTCCGGTTATATCGCGGCAGGTCTCGATGACTTCTTTGACGGTGAACCCCTGGCCATTGCCCAGGTTGTAGGTACGGCTACCCTCATCGAGTGCCTGCAGGGCCAGGATGTGGGCCTGGGCCAGGTCGGTCACGTGGATGTAGTCGCGCACGCAGGTGCCGTCGCGGGTGGGGTAGTCATCGCCGAAGATGGTGATCTTTTCGCGCTGGCCCAGCGCCACCTGCAGGACGCGCGGGATGAGATGCGTCTCGGGATCGTGGTCCTCGCCTCGCTCGCCGGAGGGGGAGGCCCCAGCCGCGTTGAAGTAGCGCAGCGCCGCATAGCGGAAACTATAGATGCGGTCCAGCCAGTAGAGCATACGCTCTAAGATGTTCTTGGACTCGCCATAGGGGCTGCCGGGGACAATGCGCTCCTCCTCGTCAATCGGCAGCGCAGCCGGATCGCCGAAGAGATTGGCGCTGGAGGAGAGGATGAAGCGGCGCACACCGTGGGCGACCGCTTCCCGCAGCAGGTTCAGGCCGTTGGTGACGTTGTCGCCCAGGTACATGAACGGCTGCTCCATGGACTCGCCCACCAGGGTATAGGAGGCGAAGTGCATCACCGCCTCAATGTCGTAAGTGTCGAACAGGGACTTGACGGCGGCCCGGTCGGCCAGTTCCCCCTCGACGAAGACGGTCTCGGGGTGGACGGCGGCCCGGTGGCCGTAGTACAGGTTGTCGAATACAACGACTGAGTCGCCTTGCTTGATCAGTTCCTCAGTGACGATGCTGCCGATGTAGCCAGCGCCGCCGACGACCAGGATGTTCATACGTGTGCCTCCTTCAGGGTTGGTGGATCCGTACATTCGTGAATCCGTAGATTCGTAAGTTCGGCCTTCCTGGCTTGTCGAGTTATCAGTCTGCCAATTTACCAATGTACCGACTGATCAACGCCACGCTGCGTGCGTAGCCTGCATCGTGAAAGGCTCGCAGCGCGGCCCGTGGGATGTGGTGGAAGACGCGCTCCTCCATCTGCTGCGGTGATCCCAACACCGCCTCCACCTCCGTCACTGACACACTCATCCGTTGGGCAAAAACCTCGGCCGTCCGCACGCTGTGCCCTGGGCCGAGTTGTTCGACCAGCCAATCGCGCCACGCCCGCAGATGTTGGTCGCTGACGAAGGGTAGCCAGCCCCGGGGCTCGGCCTCTCGCAGCGCCGCAGCCACGCTGCCGTTGAGTCGCTGCTGATCCTGGCGGTCCATCCAGGTGCGCAGGACGTTGTGCAGGAAGATCCTTTCGCGCAAGGAGCCCCAGTCCTGCAGGAAGTAGCGCCGGAAGATGTCGTCGAGCCACAGTTCGTCCAGCAGCAGGTGAGCGATGTAGCCAGCAATGAAGGCGGCCTGCGCCGGTGGGAGCGGCTCCGCGCGGGCGAGCACCGGGTGGGCGGCAAACAGCGACTCGTAGGCCGGCCTGCTCCCCTCCCCTGGCAGGGGAGAGGCCAGGAGAGGGATGCGTGGGATGGTGTAGAAGTGGGTCTCTTCGCGAGTCTGCCCGCTGACGGTCTGGACATCGGGCGCGGTGTGGCCCAGCAGGAAGGGGCTGCGCTGCCGGATCAGCAGGCGACGGATGGCGGGAGGGAGAGCATCCCCGCGTAAGATCTCCTCGGCCAGGGCCAGGTGCATAACAGGCGTGGGCATTGTGCTGTTTATTGTACAACGGAAGGGCGATGTTGCCAATTCTCCGCCACTTGTACGCCGGCAAACAGAGGTTCTAACTCAATGGGGATGAGGGCCTCAGAGACGGCGGGTCGCTCGAATTTGTACCTGACGTGGGCGACTGAATATGGGCATTTTTCTATGTCATCTCTGTCATCTCTCGAGATTACTGCCTGGGCGAGCGCCGCTGACCCAGTGCTACCGCGACCAGGCCGAACCGCTGTCGTTCGAGAGGGGAGCATTTGTCAAATTCGCCGCCCATCCGCCGCCAGCGGGGATCAGGTAGATTTCTTCGTTGCCGTCACGCCCGGAGGTAAACACAATCCACCGGCCGTCAGGCGACCAATCGGCATAGCCATTGAGCGCTTCTCCTGGTTCGCTGAAGGTCACACGCCGAGGATGAGTGGGATCGTAGATATTTAACACTCCAATCTCTCGCAGCAGAGCGCTCCCCTCAGGAACTACCATTGTGTAGACGATTTCATCACCATTGGGCGCCCAAGAAGGATGCGCATCAGAGTATGGGCTGGTCGTGAGCTGCCGGGGCTCTGCCTTAGTCGTCGGGTCCACGAGGTAGAGGTCGTAGTTCCCAGTCTGGCGAGACGTGTACACCAAGCGGGTGCTATCTGGCGACCAAGCAGGAAAGCTGTCCCAGGCATCGTTAAACGTGACCTGCTGCAATCCTGTGCCGTCGGCGTTGATGACGAAGATCTCCCAGTCCCCATCACGGTTTGATACGAAGGCAATGCGAGAGCCGTCAGGTGACCAGACTGGGTGGATGTCGTCGCCTGGACCGCTTGTCAATTGCGCCCACGATCCCCCAGTGGCATTCATGACATAAAGGTCAGCGTTGCCGCTCCTGTCGGAGGTGAAGACAATATAGTCGCGATTGGGTGACCAACTGGAGTCGCCCTCATCCCCCGGATTGTTCGTGAGTTGCACTAACCCTGTCCCGTTCGGCAATATGCTGTAGGTATCGAGGTTCCCTGCCCGATCCGAAGTGAACAGAATGGGCGACGTTGCGACCTCCCACGGTGCCAAGTAGACTCCGCTGGCCCACCCCATGTGCGTGCCTCCTTGGATTTGCACGTAATACCAGAAGCGTTCCCCATCCCACACCGGTTCCTGAAGAACCTCGACGACTGTGCCGCGCGGCATCTCATACAACACCTGGCTGCTCAAGCTGGGGCCGTCCCGTAGATTGAGGTTAGTGACTCCCAGCACCACCATTCGTTCGCCTGTGGAAGGCGCGCCAGGCGAAGGCGGAAGGTACGGCGGTGCCCAACCCGCAGCAATAGCAGCGTCTATGAGCGGCTGCGCCAGGTTAACGGGCCGGGCAACGGAGAATACCCCGGCAACTTCGTCTGGGTCATATCCTACGAGGATTCCGATCAACTCACCCCGTTCATTAAGCATCATGCCGCCACTATGACCGTAGCTGATCTGAGCACTGCTCTTGATCCACTGGCTATTAGGGGGGACAACAACCTGACCCTCTGTCCAGGACAAACTCCCTTCAGCGTATTCCGGGAATCCAAGTAAAAGCACATGGTGGCCCGCGTGAACGAGAGAGCTATCCCCCAGCGAGATGGCCGGCAGATTTAGAGAACTGCGGACCGGTGTGTTGTCACTTGCCTGATGCGTGATCTGCAGAACGGCGAGGTCTAGGTCGGGGTCTGAGTATTGTGACAGCACCCGCGCCCAGTAGGTGAAAACGGGTGGTCGATCTGGGTCCATCGTCACATAGATCCCCACGAACCCTCCTTCGTTTAGAAGTGCGCCTGTCCAGTCGCTTACAACATGCCAATTGGTCACAATCAATCCCTGCCTACCATCCACGATGGACCCGGAACCCCATCTGTCCCGCACGAAGAGATGATCGCTCGGCGCCCAAATCTGCACCAGTGATCGAGCCGCTCGTCGTCCAACTGTCTGGATATCAGGCTGAGGAGTCGCGGTGGGTGGAACGGAGATTGGCATCGGTGCCAGGACGACAAACGTATCCGCCTGAACCCGTTGCTCACCGATGAATAGTTCTAGTCGATAACGGCCCGGCGGCAATCCATCCGCGTCATACTTGCCAATGTGAGCAAAGTCAGCAGACCCGTCGGAACCGTATTGGCTTGTATCCCAGGTGAAGGATACCTCCGACCACAGGTTATCATCCAGATACCAGGACAACCTGCATGGCGTATCGCTAGCCATACCTTGATAGGTCCAGGATGCGTAGACCTCTTTCGTGCCCGCGGGGAAAGGGGACACCTGTCCTACCCCCACACCCGTGCCAAACGTGATCGGACCGAACTGCGGTATAGGTGTCGGCAAAGGCGTCTCTGTAGGAGTTGCCGTTGGAGTCGCCGTCGGTGTCATTGTCAAGGTTGCGGTTGGGCGGCTTGTCATCGAGGCAACCCGCCTGGCCGGCTGATGAGAACCTATGAGGATCAAAACCACGCCGATAACGGCGAGTATAGACAGAAAAGCCAGAATCAGAGTAGTCCTTTTGCGCGACATATTCTCTCCCCCTTTCGCTGAATCGTCCGACTCCCGGCCAGATACTGCGGGCGGCAAGCCCGATGCTTATCCCAGTGCTGCTCCTACTCACGTGACACAACCCGCACCATGTTCCAGCCAGTGCCCTGGCGCTGCACGCCAAACCAGGGATGTGTACGAAGGTGATCTACGGTCAGGGTGAAGTGGAAGGGGAAGAGTTCCGGCAAGTGCAACAGGTCGGCGAAAGGGAGTTCCTCGGCGGGGTGGGCACGCAAGGCGCAGGCCAGCAGCCAGGCTTCCAGGTCGGTGTTGCTGGCGGTGAGGATTTGACGCTGTGGTGCGTAGGCATAGCGCTGATCCGATTCGGTCAACATACCCCAATTGCGCAAGGAGGCGACAACGCGCTCCTCGGCCTTGTCGAGGGAGCCCAAGTGTCCCCGTTCGGCCACTAGCCGCTGCTTGACCATCCTGTTTGTGATCGTGCCCTCGTGCCGGCCGAACTGGCCGATGATGGCGGCGCACTCTCGGAAGAAGGGGTAATACACCATAGCCAGGCCGTAGTGCAGGCACAGGCGGTCATCGGGTACCTGTGTGGCCTGGAACCAAGAGACGGCCTCAGCGTGCAGAGCCGGCGCTACGTCGGCGCTTTTGAGCCATACGTTGATCAGGATGTCTATCGTCTTGCGCCGGGCATCAACTCCCTTGAGGTCCTGTCCGACCACCGCTTCCAGACGCGCACGGATCTCGGCCGGGTCGTCGGTCTCGGCGCAGAGGCCGGCAGCAGCATTGAGCCAGGGGAGAAAAATGGTGCGGTTGAAGCCAATCCCTTTATTCATTGTCTCGCTCTCATAGGGGGCTAAGAAACCAGATTTTTTCCGAAAAACCTGGTTTCTATCTGCTGATCGTCACCAGAGGAACAATCACCTCATCCAGGGTGGGGCCGCCGTGGGTGACAACGGTCTCGTTGAAGGTGGCAAAAGCGCAGCGTCCCTCGGGCATGAGCACCCAGATGTCGTCGGGTAGTAAGCCATCTTCGCTCCACAGGATCGTCTCGGAGAAGCCCGGCTGCACGTTTGCAGCGGCGTGCCGGTCGCTGTAGATGCGCGCCCGCTTGCCACGGGTATCCACGGTGAGACCCTCGGAGGGCTGGCCGAAGCCCGTGGCTTCGACGTGGCCGTGGTCGCTGACCAGGTAGATGGTGAAGCCTCGCGCCAGGAGGGCGGTGACCAGGTCTTCCAGTTGCTTGCTCTGTTCCTCCAGCCAGACGCCCAGCGACGCCTGAAAGTCCGTCGTCCCCAGGGTGGCGTCGTGTACCATATCATCTATTCTGCTATAGATCAGGCACAGGGCGCGGGTATGGGCGCTGTCTACCTCCAGCGGTGGCTCATCCCGCTCTAGCGCCAGGTGGACGTGGGGGCAAGCTTCCGTTGGCAAGCCCTCTCTGGCCCAGAAAGCCGCCCAGTGCTTTGGCTCGGCCCGGGAGGTGTCCAGCGTAGCGGCGAAGTCGGCCGGGCGCAGGCCGCTGACGAGCGCCTGGCGAGATACGGCGGTGATGGTGGGCACCTGCGCCAGCAGGAGGCGTTCCTCAAAGCGCCAGTCCGGGTGGCGGGCGCGCCACGCTGGGCTGATCAGAGTCCAGTCCGCCAGGGCCATGCCATCGAGGATGAGCAATGCCACGCGGTCTGCCTCACCCTGGCGGCGCTGATAGGCGATGTAGTGGGGCACGTGGTGGACGTGGTGGGGCGCGGGTAACCGCTGGCTGCCCAGGGGGGCGTAGCGCCGGCGCAGCCAGGCCAGAAAAGCGGCGTCTATCTCACTTTGCAGCCTATGATATGTGTCTCGTTGGGCTGGCTCCAACGGCGCATCGGGGTCGTAGCACAGGGTGGTGAGTTCGGCCCAGGCGCGGGCGACGGCCTGCCACTGCTCCCAGCGCGCTTCCTCCAGAGCTTGCCCTGAGCCTGGTCGAAGGGGTCTGTTCAGGTATTCGGCCAGGATGTCCAGCAGTTCGGCGGCGCGACAGGGTCGGTGGTCCTCGTCCGGGGCCAGGAGGGCGGGGCGGGCCCAGTTCGGCAGGCGGCCGGGTTGGTCTACGCTGACGGGTTCCAGCATACCGCTGCGCACCAGGCCGGGCAGCGCGTCTTGCAGAGTGTGATCGGCTTCAAAGTCGAGCACGTAGCGCACCGGTTCTTCCTTCAGGAGTTCCCCGGTTTGCTGCTGGACATAGGCACGCCACTGCTCGCGCACAAACGTGGTGAAGACTTCCTGGCTGACAAGCACTTCGTCCAGGGGCCAATCGGCATAGGCGGTGACCCTTCGCAGACGCGCCAGCAGGTGATCGGCCAGCACGGCGGGTAGAGGGTCGGCCTGCTGGTGAACCTGATCGAGCCAGGTGATCAGACGGGCCGGCAGATGCAGCGCGTCGAGGTCGGCAGCGAAGACGCGGCGCAGCAGGAACTCCATCGTGCCGCGCCGGCCCAGGCGACGCGGCGGCGGTGGAGCCTGGCTCAAGCACCAGCGCTGGGCTGGCGTGAGCGCGCGCACGACCGGGTAGACCAGGTTGGGGAAGAAGGTATGCAGTGCCAGGGTGACGTGTTGCCCTTGCTGCCACAGGTCATAAGGGAGTTGGTTCAGCAGGCTGGCGGTGGCGACGATCAGAGAATGGTCAATGCTCCAGGGGCGCAGGGCCTCCACACGACGGCGCAGCGCGACAGGATCGGGTTCGTTCACCAGCGTGAAGCCGCGCTCGGCCAACGCCGCCAGCACGTCCTCGTCGGCCAGCAGCCCGTCGGGGTCGCTGACGAGGATGAGGGGGTGGGTATGGGGAGGGAAGTGGAAGAGAGTTTGGGTAAGCATAGGGTTCATTTGTCATTCGTCAGGCGTCAGGCGTCATTGACGTGTCACGTTTGACGTTTGACATGTCACGTTTGACGTTTGATTCTTCACTCCACCCTCAACGTCGCGTTATCGTAGTACATCAGCAGGTCGGGGCTCTCTTGAAGCACCCGCTCCGGCAAGCGCTCGGCCACTTTGACGATGGTGGCGTAGTCGCGGCGGTGCCAGGCGTCGGCGAAGCCCGCGCGCACGGCCTCAGTGCGGAACTGGCGCAAGCGGCCACGGCCCTCGACGTAGCCGGCGAACTCGCGCAGGAGGGCCCGGCGGCGCAGTTTCTCCAGGTCGCTGGCTTTGCTGGGGTCGGGGACGTACCAACGGCCCGTCTCGTCCTGCAGGAAATTCTGCTCCAGCATCTCGGCCAGTTCCGGCAACGCCTCGTGGCGGGCCTGGTGCAGTTGGCGCAGGAATTGGGGCTGGATGTCTTGATAGGTCTGGGGGCGGCCGCCGGTGCGGGGGTCCAACTGCTGGCGCAGCCATTGGAGGGCGCTTTTCTCGTCGCTGACAAAGAGGGTCAGTTGGGCCACTTCGGCGGCCTGCAAGCGGGCGCGGTCGTACTCGGGCGCCTGGTCGGGGAGAAAGTACATGCCGTCCCGCTCGACAAAACGCTCCCGCAGCCCGGCGTAGAACCCGGCGGCGGAGAGGGGGACGGTGGCCCCGCGCTGGATGTGGAAGGCGACCATGCGGTCGAAGAGCAGGTAAGGCTGGCGCTCGGCGACGACTTCCAGAGCGCTGACCCCTCCCCCGGTAGGAGAGGGAGAATGGACGACGATGGGCAGTTGGTCCAGGTGTTGGTGGATGAACTCCCATGCGCCGTCGGGGGTGCCTGCCTGGGCCTGGAAGCGGCGCTCGAAACTGGTGCGCGGTTTGTAGGCCGAGATGATGAGGTCTTGTTTGACGGCTCCAGTTGCTGTTACCTGATTGAAAGTGCCTTGCTGCTTGTCGAATGTGCGCGCGTCAGCGACAACGAAGCCAGCCCGGAGCAGCGCCTCTTGTATGGCGTTCCAGACACGATTCTGCGAGTTGTGAAACTCAACCGTCATCCAGCGGCCGGGTTTGAGGACCCGGTAAAACTCACAGAAACAGCACTCCATGAGATACTGGTACTCAAGAAGTCCCTTACCTTGTGTTTTGTTGACAATAGCTTCAGGATCCTTGTTAGTGAAAACGCGTAGCCAGGACTCCCAGAGGAAGTTAAGTAATGGTTCAAAAACAACTTCGTATTATGGTATAATACCCTCATATTGCAGTAGAGGGGAGTATGATGTCGGAAAAGACCGTCCGTCAATGTGAATGTCCAGTCTGCCAACAGCCTGGAGATC
>Ga0307430_1001810_pt1 | contig 14970 bp, 12 predicted proteins | sample SalMarWE160130MG_FD_202159 | JGI IMG/M metagenome (GOLD analysis project Ga0307430, IMG submission 202159) | Salt marsh sediment microbial communities from the Plum Island Ecosystem LTER, Massachusetts, United States - WE1603-130 | ecosystem: Environmental > Aquatic > Marine > Intertidal zone >... | reverse complement strand
GCCGAGGCGCGAAGGGGTTGTTTTGGGCGATAGAGAATAGGGACAGGCACCTCTTTTTCTATTTTTCGCGTCAGCAGAAAATTAGTGCCTGTCCCTATTTTCCCCAAGGGGTTGTTTTGGCGACGGGCGCAGCGTAGACTGCGTCGGTCATTTGTTGTGCGAGGCCTCGTGTGATCCAGTTCTACGTTGGTGACGGGAAGGGCAAGACGACGGCGGCGATCGGGCTGGCCGTGCGTGCGCTCGGCGCGGACAAGCGTGTGGCGTTGGTGCAGTTCGACAAGGGGCATGATCCCGGCGGCGAGGGGTACTCGGAACGCGGTGTGCTCGAAGCGCTCGAGGGGGTTACGTTGATCGTGACCGGTCGCGACCGGCGCAAGGCCAACGGCTCGTTCCGGCTCGGGAATACGGACGAGGACGGCCGCGAGGCACGGCGCGGGCTCGAGGTGGTGGTCCAACTGCTCGAGAACGGGCGCCACGAGCTGATCGTGTGCGATGAGCTGCTGACGTGCGTGACGACGGGGTTGGTCGGTCGCGCGGACGTCGAGGCGATCCTGGACGCGCACGCCGGGCGCGAGGAGATCGAGCTGGTGATGACGGGCCGCTGCGACGACGAGGCGCTGCTCGGCTGGGCGGACCTGGTGACCGAGATGCGCAAGGTGAAGCACTACTACGACGCCGGCGTCGAGGCGCGCCGGGGCTACGACTACTGACCGGCCGATGACCCGCGCACGACTGCCAGAACCCGTTTGCCTGACCCGGGGACCCGGCACGAACAAGCATCCCAGGCTGCTTGTCGACCGCCGCAACCGGCTGTGGCTTGCCTGGCAGCGGTCCGTCGACGGGCGCGACAGTGTGGTTGTCACGTGCCTGCGTGACAACTTCGTGGTGTTCGAGCAGGAGTTTTCCAACTTCGGGTCCGCGTACCGGCCGGTGATGTGCGAGGACGCGGCGGGCCGCATCATTGTCGCGTGGTCGGAAGTCGGCGCGGGTGGCGCGAACGTTTTTCTTACTTCGATCGTGCACGGGCAGCAGGCGTCGGCGGTCGCGGTGTCGACGGGCGGCTCGGACGTCGAGCCGGCGCTGGCTGCCGACGAGAGCGGGGTCTGGGTGGCGTACCACTCGTTCCGCCGTGGGAAGGCGAGTGTGTTTCTGCGCCGGTTCCGGGACGGGTGGTCCGACGAGCTCGAGGTGACGCCCGGCATGGAAGCCTACCGGCCGGCGCTCGTGGCGCTCGGCGGCGGGCGCGTGCGCGTTTACTTTGACGCCTATGCCGGGGGCCGGTACGACGTGCACGGGGCCGAGTCGGACGGCGCGACGGTCGGCGCGCCTGTTCGGATTTCGAGCGGCGGGACGTGGTGCCACACGCCGGTGGCCGTGCCGGACGGGCGCGGCGGCGCGCCGGACGGGCGCGGGGGCGCGGTCGTCGCGTGGCAGGGCATCGGCACGGACAAGTACGTCTGCTACGACATGGCCGTTGACGGGCGAACTGAGCGGGTCGCCTCGCTCGAGTGCGTCCACACCTCGTGCGACGTGTGCGCGAGCGCCGACGCGGTGTGGCTCACGTGGCGGATCTCGGGGTCGGTCTTTCTGATGCGACGCCTTGACCGGGCGACGGGCTCGTGGTGGCCGGCGCTGGCGATCCCGAAGTCGGGCGCGTACTGCCGGCGCCCGGCGACGGCCGTCGACCGCCGGGGGAACGTCTGGCTTGCCTGGCAGAGTCCGCCGGCGGGCGAAGAACGGTTCAGCCGCCGGGCCGACATCTACCTCCAGCGCGTGACGCCCGAGTTTTTTGGGGGGATGGCGGACCCGTCGCTCGCGGTTCACGCGTACGCGGGCGAGGCGGGTCACGAGATGGTGCCGCTGCCTGACGCCCCACGGTTCGAGGCGAGCGGCGGCGCGCGCGTGTGGTTCGGCGAGCTGCACGCTCACTGCTGCTTCTCGGACGGGCTCGGGACGCACGACCAGTTCTACAACGCGGCGCGGGACCTGAGCGGGCTCGATTTCGGCGCGGTCGTCGAGCACGTCGAGTTTCCCGACGAGCTGACGGCGCCGGAGTGGCGGCTTGGGCAGCTCGTGGCCGAGGTGTTCAATGAGCCGGGACGCTTCGTGACGATCGTGGGCCACGAGTGGGCGTCGAACGAGGTCGGCCTGCCGTACGGGCACAAGAACATCTACTTCCCCGGGCGGGCGGGCGAGCTTCTCTGCCCGAAGTCGCCGTCGGCGGATACGCCGGAGAGGCTGTTTGGCTCGGCGCGGCGGTTGGGCGCGATCGTGGTGCCGCACCACGTATCGGTCAGGTGGGGGGCGACCGACTGGGATCACCACGATCCGGACGTGCAGCGGCTGTGCGAGATCGCGTCGCACCACGGGATAATGGAGTACGATGGCAACCCGCGCGCGCACGTCGATCCGCCCGTGCCTGGGTGCTCGGTGCAGGCGGCGCTGGCCCGAGGGTACCGGCTCGGGTTGATCGCGGGCAGCGATACGCACCGGCTGGCGCCGGGCCGCGACGGGGGGGTCGCGGCCGTCGTATGCGGTCAACTGACGCGGGACGAGGTGTTCGCGGCGCTTCGCCAGCGGCGGTGTTACGCTTCGACCGGGCCGCGTCTGCTGGTCGATTTCGGCATCAACGGCCACGGCATGGGCCAGGAAGTGGATCTTGCCCGGCTGGGCGGGCCGGTGGCCGTCGGCTTTCGGATCAGGGCCGATTGCCGTGTTGTCGCGGTCGAGGTGGTCAGGAACAACGAGGCGGTCCATCGCGAGGAGGCGGATTCGCCTGAGGCGAGCGCCGAGTGGCGCGATCCGGCCGCACCCACAGCGGGCACGTACTACTACCTTCGGATTGAGCTTGGGGGCGGCGAGTTCGCCTGGTCGAGCCCGATCTGGGTCGTCTAGCCCCAATATTGTTCACCTACCATGTGGCATGGGCCTCCCGCCCATGTTTCCCACGGGCAAGATGCCCGTGCCACTTGCAACGCAGGCACTAAGTGAACCGTATTGGGGCTAGCAGGACTGGCCGGGGCGGCTTGCAGTCGTCCTGGGGGGAAGGACTTCGCTTCGCGCTTGTCCCCACGGAATCCACGCTACCCAAGGTGCTTTTCGCGTCGCAGCGTTGGGTGGGGGCACGAGACGGGCATTGTTGCCAGAAACAGGGCGTGGACGGGGTTGAGACGGGGCGTCCGGGTCCGGGTCGCGGTGTTTTCTGCAATCTGCTGCGCGCCTGTGGGAAGAGGCGATACCCACTGGGCTTCAGGGGTCTCAGTTCGGGATGTTGCCCTAGCGGGAATGGTTTTTGCTGGAGGTGTGGATAACTTACCCGAAGACCAACCTGCCGTTGCCCTTTTGCGTTTCGCCGATCACACGGTGTGCCGTCCTCAATCTGCGCAGCACGGCGCGCACCTCTTCCAAGTCGTTCTTGCGGAGGATAAGAACAAGACCGATGCCCATGTTAAACGTTCGGAACATCTCCTTATCCGACACGGCCCCAAGCTGTTGGATAGCGCGAAAGACATGAGGTGGTTTCCAGGCGCTGCGTCGTACTACGGCGTTCACGGTTTTGGGAAGAGTTCGGGGGATGTTCCCCTCGAAGCCGCCGCCGGTAATGTGGGCCACACCGGTGAGTAGCTTGCGTGTCGATAGTGTGTGGACAACTTGGGAGTAATCGCGGTGGACCTTCAGGAGCTCCTTCCCCACGGTGGTTGGGCTGCCCGGGAGCGGATCGGTGGGCTTGAGCCGGGCGTGCTCCAGAAAGACTGCCCTGGCGAGCGAGTAGCCGTTGGTGTGGAGGCCGGACGAGAGCAGGCCGACGAGGATGTCGCCCGGGCGGACGCGTGAGCCGTCGATGATGTTGGGGCGGTCGACGACTCCGACGATTGTGCCGACGAGGTCGTATTCGCCTTGGGGGTAGACGTCGGGAAGTTGGGCGGTCTCACCGCCGAGGAGTGCGCAGCCCGCCTTGCGGCATCCGGCGGCAAGACCGGAGACGATGTGCCGCAGCACATGAGGATCGAGCTTGGAGAAGCCGATGTAGTCGAGGAAAAAAAGCGGCCGGGCGCCTTGTGCCGCGATGTCGTTGGCACAGTGGGCCACCAGGTCCCGGCCCACCGTCGAGTGGACACCCATCAGGCTTGCCACCTTCAGCTTGGTGCCCACACCGTCGACGCTCGCGACCAGCACCGGCCGCTTTATGCCGAGCGATTGTGCGTCGAAAAGCCCGCCGAACAGTCCGAAGTCGGCCAGCACGCGTTCCGAGAACGTCGAGCGGACCGTGCGGGCGATGGCGCGCTTGACCGAGTCCATCGCCTTGATGTCGACCCCGGCGTTCTTGTAGGTCAAGCGGCGCGCGCCCATCTACCTCCTGTCCGGACCGTGGGCCTTCCGGCGAGGCGCAACTATACGCGTGGGCACGGCGTGCTGCAAGAGAAAAAACGGGTAAGTATCGATTCTCGGTTGCGGCCAGCGTGCATCATGGTAACACATTGTTCATTTCTCTTTGCATTTCCGGGTGGTTTCTGGCCCGGGACTTGATTGCCGCCAGGGCGCGAGATGGAGCAGGTGGCGCCGTGAGCGGCTGAGCGGTCAGCCGCCGGCAGCGAGCCTGGGCGTGGGCCAGTGACGTTCCGCCGCGTTTACTTGCCGAAGAGCTTGTTGATCGCCTCGGAGCCTTTGGGCTTTCCGCGTTCCTGGCGCGGCAGGGTCTCGGGCGGACCTTCTTCGGCGACCATTGATGCGCCGGTGCCGAGGACGAACTCGGGATTGACGATCTGGTGCATTTTGAACGATTGCACGTTCATGTCGACCAGGAGGCCCTGGTGGAGCCTGGCCGCCTTGATGGCGGCGGCCACCTGGGCCTTGAGCAGTCCGGGGTGGCCGCCCTCGGCTGCGACGCGAACGTAGACTTTGCCGTACACGATGAAATCGAGCGTGTACTCGCCGACCGTGGCGTCCTTGTAGGTGACGGGGATCTTCGCGTTGCGATCGTAGGGGATCCGCCTGCGTGTCAGCTCCTGGGCGAAGGCGCGCTTGTACGGTTCCTCGTCGAAGCCGGGTCCGAGGAACGAGTAAACCTCCTCGAGCGCCTTGCGTGCCTCGAAGGCCGCTTCTTCAACGGTTACACTGCTCATGGTGCGTTCTCCCTTTGAGACCCGGGGTGGGACGATACCATATTCGTCACGCGGGGTGAACGGCGTTTGCGGCTGGCGGGCGCGGGGCCTACACTATGGGTATGAAGCGGCCGAGGCAGATTGCGCACGTCGACATGGACGCGTTCTTCGTGTCGGTCGAGGAGCTGGCGAACCCGTCGCTGATCGGCAAGCCGGTGGTGGTGGGCGGCGATCCGGATGGGCGTGGCGTGGTGGCGGCGGCCTCGTACGAGGCGCGCAAGTACGGGATCCATTCGGCGATGCCGCTGCGGACGGCCAAGCGGCTGTGCCCGCAGGCGATCTTCCTTCATTCGAACTTGCAGGATTACGCCAGCTATTCCCGGCGCGTGTACCGGATCTTTGAGCGGTATACGCCCGACGTGCAGGCGGTGTCGATCGACGAGGCGTACCTCGACCTGACGGGCACGGAGCGGCTGCACGGGCCGGGGATCGCGGCGGCGGAGAAGATCAAGTTCGAGATCAAGGAGCGGCTGAAGCTGACTGCGTCGGTGGGGGTGGCGACGAACAGGCTGGTGGCGAAGGTGGCCTCGGAGCTGGCGAAGCCGAACGGGCTGTGCGCGGTGATGGCGGGGTCCGAGGCGAGCTTCCTGGCGCCGCTGGCGATCGGGCGGCTGCCGGGGGTGGGCGAGACGACGAAGGAGCGGCTGCGGGCGCTCGGGGTGCGGCGGATCGGCCAGCTTGCGCGGATCGACAAGGAGGTGCTCGAACGGGCGTTCGGCAAGATGGGGGTGTGGCTGCACGAGAAGTCGAACGGGATCGATGCGAGCCCGGTCGAGGCGCGGTCGCTGCCGAAGTCGATCAGCCGCGAGACGACGTTCGACGAGGACACGGCGGACACGGCGAAGATGGAGCGGACGCTGTTCCGGCTCGTCGAGCGGGTCGGTCGCGCGCTCCGCAAGGAGGAGCTGCAGGCCCGGTGCATCACGCTGAAGGTGCGCTACAGCGATTTCCGGACGGTGACGCGGTCGGTGACGCTGCGCGAGGGGACCGATCTCGACGCGGTCATCTACGAGCACGTCAAGGAGCTCCTTTTGAGGGCGTATGCGCGGCGTGCGCGCGTGCGGCTGCTGGGTGTGGGGGCATCGCATTTCACGTCGGGCGCGTGGCAGGAGAGCTTTGTCGGCGAGCTCGACGTGGGGAAGCTGAAGCGGCTGTACCGGGTGATCGACACGGTGCGCGACCGCTACGGTGCCGATGCGCTGCGGGTCGCCAAGGAGCAAGGGGAGAAGGAGGAGGAAGAAGGATGAACCAGCCCAAGCCGGTTCTGCTCCTGTTCTTAGGCGCGGGCTTCTCTGCCGACGCGGGGGCGCCGGTGATGAGTGAATTCCTATCGCGCGCGAGGGAACGGCTCTCCGAGGACCTTCTAAGACGTATCGACCCCGGCTTCTATTGCGCCGAGTATTCGACGGGAGAGAGGGACAACCTTGAGACTGCGTACGGCGCAGCGGTGTTCAGAGAGGCTGTTTTTGGGCCGGGCTACCGCGTTGCGACGCGTGTGCCTCGCTTCACCCGAAGCTGCAACGGGCCAAACATCGGAGAAGTGGTAGAGGCATTCGAGCGGGCGATTGCCTGCTTATACGGGGAAGCCGTTCTTGAGGAGCAAGAGCGATGGGTGGACTACTACTCGGACTTCTTTCGCCACCTCCTGCGAGACTACCACGTGGGGATCGTCACGACCAACTACGATCGTGTTGTTGAGACTGCGCTGGGACGCATTGATCGGGCAAGCACGTATTCCGCTAGTCGAGGCGGTTGCGGGCTCGAGAATCCTATTCCAATATTTAAGCTCCACGGATCGGTAAACTGGCCTTGGCCGCCGACGCGCCAGCCGGAGGAGATCGATACAGACGCCGAACCAGTGGAAAGGGCATGGCTTGTTCCCCCAACGTGGAAGAAGGACAGGCTTCCGGTTGCCATCTGGCGAGCCGCGCTTGACCTCATGGGGTGGGCCGAAGTGGTGCTTATTGTCGGGCACTCATTCCCCGCGACCGACGTGCACCTGGACTACCTGTTTGCCGAAGGCATGTCCATACGAGAAGGGCAACCGGAGCGCAAGCGTGTCACGGTCGCCGACATGGACGTGCGGACCGCTGAGAGGGTGTGCAACCGTTTCCGGAGGTATCAGACGGTGGAGCATGCGGTTCCCCACGGGGTGCCCTTCGAGAAGATCCTGTCTGAGTTTGAAACTCGGAGCATTATGCTCTAGCAGGTTGCTGAAGAACCCCGTCAGGGCGGGAAGATCGTTGTCACGTGCGAAAGGCTTCTGTCGCCCCTCCGGGGCTCAAGGATTCGTTTTTCTGTTCGAGCGCCTGGGCCTTACGGCCCAGGCTAGCGTCTGTCGGGCCTTCGGCCCTCGCGCGTGAGCAGGCTGGGCTAAGCACGTTGCTCGAGAGCTTGCTACACACGATCCTGCCGGGGAGCAAAGCTGACGCAGGTGGAGCGACGCCACCATTCTGGCGTCACACGAGGTTTCCGGTTGAGACAAGGGGGCGTCATCTGGTAGCGTCTCGTTGCATGTGACATGAGTGGCGACGAAGCGGAGGAGGAGCGATGGCGACGGGAGTGCGGATCAAGTCGTTCAAGCGGACCGAGTACATCGAGATCGGCAAGGATCGGTTCGACCAGGCCGTGTCCGAGGCGCTGACCGAGATCGGCGTTGAGAATATTATCAGCGTCCTGCCGCTGAACTACGAGCACATCGACATTGCGACGGAGAAGATCGTGACCGACTTCGGCGTGATCGTCGTCTACAAGGTGCCGGCGTAGGGCGTTGGCGCGACGCGGGTCGCGTTGGCGCGACGGCGGGTCGCGTTGGCGCGACGGCGGGTCGCGTTGGCGCGACGGCGGGTCGCGTTGGCGCGATAAAGGGTCACGCCGCAGAGGTCGCTGCATTCCGGATGGGAGTTCTGTCGCCCCTACGGGGCTCCCGGGTTTGTTTGTCCTCGATAACCTGGGGCTGACGCCCCAGGCTACCTCCTATTGGGCCTCCGGCCCTCATTGTCTGAGAATCCAGCCGCAAGTTGCTTTCCGTTTGAGCTCAATCGCCCCTGAAGGGGCTCTGAGGTATTGCGTCGCCCTTTGTTCCACGGGCTTGCGCCCGAGGCTACTGCCAATCGCCGCGCCGCGGCTCATTGGGCCGGATCGCGCACGCAAGGTGTGTGAGAAGGGCGGGCTAGGCGTTTGTGAGCTGGACGAGGGCGTTGAGTTTGGCGGCGGCGGCGCCGGAGGCGATGGCGTCGCGGGCGGCGGTGATGCCGGCAGCAATGTCGTCGGCGAGGCCGGCGGCGGCGATGGCGGCTCCGGCGTTGAGGACGACGGCGTCGGTGTGCGGGCCTTTCTTGCCGGCGAGGACGTCGTGGGCGATGCGGGCGTTCTCGTCGGGCGCGCCGCCGACGAGGGCGTCGATGGTGACCGGCGGCAGGTCGAACTGCTCGGGCGTGATCGTGTATGAGATGACGCGGCCGTCGTGCAGTTCGGCGACGGTGGTGGGGCCGGTGAGCGAGATTTCGTCCTCGCCGTCGTCGCCGTGGACGACGAAGGCGCGCGCGGTGCCGAGCTCTTTGAGGACGTGGGCGAGTGTGTTGGTCAGGGCGGCGTCGTAGACGCCGAGGAGCTGGGCGGTGGCGCCGGCGGGGTTGGTGAGCGGGCCGAGGATGTTGAAGACGGTGCGGATGCCGATCTCGCGGCGCGGGCCGATGGCGTGCTTCATCGCTTTGTGCAGCAGGGGCGCGTAGAGGAAGCCGATGCCGGCCTCGGTCAGGCAGCGTTCGACGACCTCGACGGGCGCGTCGATGTTGACGCCGAGGGCGCGGAGCACGTCGGCGCTGCCGCACTTGCTCGAGACGGAGCGGTTGCCGTGCTTGGCGACGATGGCGCCGGCGCCGGCTGCGACGAAGGCGGCGATCGTCGAGATGTTGAAGGTGTGGAGGCCGTCGCCACCGGTGCCGCAGGTGTCGAGGACGGCGGGGGCGCTGTGATGGATGGGCGTGACCTTGTCGCGCATGACGGTGGCGAAGCCGGTGATCTCGTCGACGGTTTCGCCCTTGAGCCGGAGCGCGGTGAGCAGGCAGGCGATCTGGGCGTCGGTGGCTTCGCCCGACATGATGGCCTGCATTGTCGCGGTGGCTTTCTCGCGCGTCAGGTGGCGGCCTTCGACGGCGCTGAGGATGGCGCTGCGAAGGACTGCGGACGGTTCAGGCATCGTCGTCACTTTCTATTCCCCCATCGCCTTGATGACGAGGCGCTTTGAGCGCTGGCCGTCGAACTCGGCGTAGTAGATCTGCTGCCACGGGCCGAGGTCGAGTGCACCGTCGGTGATCGGCAGGATGACTTCGTGGTGGATGAGCAGGTTCTTGAGGTGCGAGTCGCCGTTCGTTTCGCCGGTGCGATGGTGGCGGTAGTTGTCGCGGTACGGGGCGAGGCGTTCGAGCCACTCGTCGATGTCGGCGATCAGGCCGCTCTCGGCGTCGTTGACGTACACGCCAGCAGTGATGTGCATGGCCGAGACGAGGACCATGCCGTCGCGGATGCCGCTCTTGGCGACGACGTCGGAGACTTCGCGGGTGATATTGATGTACTCGCGGTGCTTCTTCGTGTTGAAGGTGAGGTACTCGGTCGCGAACTTCATTGGCCCGTCCTCGTGGCGTTCGTTCCGTACACGGAATCGTACCGCATGACAGGGAAGATGAGCCACAGATTTCGCAGATGGCACGGATCACGGCGCGATCTTCGATCGCCTGGGAAGATCGGTGGGGATCTGTGTGATCTGTGGCTGCTTAGCCGACGATGGTCATGTCGCCGGAGGCGACTTTTTGGGTGATGCCGGAGTCGAGGCGGAGGGTGAGGGCGCCGTCGTCGTCGAGGTCGGCGACGAGGCCGGTGACGGCGGCTTTGCCCGAGCGCATCTCGACGCGCCGGCCGAGCGAGGACGAGAGCTCGGTCCACCGGGCCTTGACGGGGGCGAAGCCGTCGCGGCGCCACCGCCCGTACCACGGCTCGATGCGTGCGAGGAGCTCGGCGAGGAGCTCGAGGCGCGAGACGGTGCGGCCGAGCTCGATTTGGACCGAGGTGGCGGTGGCGCGAATGGCTTTCGGGAGCTGGGCGCGTGAGACGTTGACGTTGAGACCGATGCCGATGACGACGTAGTTGGTCTGCTCGGCTTCGGCGCTCAGCTCGGCGAGGATGCCGGCGATCTTGCGGCCGCTGACGTAGACGTCGTTGGGCCACTTGATGTGCGCGTCGAGGCCGTGGAGCGATCGGAGCGCCTCGGCGGCGGCGACGGCGGTGAGGATGACGAGCTGCGAGACGAGGCGCGGGTGCAGCGTGGGGCGCAGGACGATCGAGGCGAGGATGTTGGCGCCGGGCGGCGAGAGCCACCGGCGGTGGAACCGGCCTCGGCCTCGACGCTGGGCTTCGGCGAGGACGACGGCGCCTTCGGGTGCGCCTTCGGACGCGCGCGCGAGGGCGATGTCGTTGGTCGAGTTGGTTTCGCGGTAGCACCAGAGGGTGCGGCCGAGCCAGCGGGTGCGGAGGGCGCGCTCGATCTCGTCGGGGAGCATGCGATCGGGCGCCGAGACGAGGCGGTAGCCGCGATGCGTGGCGCCGTTGATCACGTAGCCTTCTTTGCGGAGCGCCTCGACGTGGTTCCAGACGGTAGTGCGCGAGACGCCGAGCCGGTCGGCGAGCGCCGCGCCGGAGATGGAGCGGCCCTCGTGCTCGCGGAGCAGGACGAGGAGGTGTTCGTCGTGGGTCACGGAGCGAGCTCCAGGCGCATCCTGATTCGGTGCGCGGTCGTGGTGAGCGCGCCGACGGTGATGTAGTCGACGCCGGTGGCGGCAACCTCGGCGGCGTTGTCGAGCGTGATGCCGCCCGAGGCGGCGATGACGGCCTTGCCGGAGGCGAGCTTGACGGCCTGCTTGATCTCGGCGAGCGGCATGCGGTCGAGCATGATGATGTCGGCGCCGGCCTCGACGGCGGCGCGCACGTCGTCGAGGGTGGCGGCTTCGATCTCGATCTGGATGTTGGGGTTGAGCGCGCGCGTCTCGGTGATGCACGTGCGGATGCGCTCGGCGCGGTTGCCCCTGAGCACGGCGAGGTGGCTGTTCTTGACGAAGAACTGGTCGTCCAGGCCCATCCTGTGAGGCTTGCCGCCGCCGAGGCGGACGGCGTATTTCTCGAGGAGGCGGAGGCCGGGGCTCGTCTTGCGCGTGTCCATGACGCGCGCGGTGTACTTGGCGACCTTGGCGACGAACGCGGCGGTCAGGGTGGCGATGCCCGAGAGCCATTCGAGGAAGTTGAGGGCGACGCGTTCGGCGCCGAGGATGCTGCGCGCGGAGCCTTTGACGATGGCGATGACGGTGCCGGCTTTGACCGTGTCGCCGTCGTGGACGATGGGGGTGAGCTCGATCTCCTCGTTGATTTCCTCGAGGGTCAACTCCACCGCGGGCAGCCCGGCGACGACGCAGTTCTCGTCGGCGACGATCCGGCCCTCGACGGTGGCGTGCTCGGGGACGACGGCGGTCGTGGTGATGTCGCCGGCGCCGATGTCCTCGTCGATGGCGCGGCGGACGACGACGAGCAGCTTGTCGCGCGGGAGCTTGTCCTGCGGGGGTTTCTCAATGGCGTCCATCGTAGTGGTCCTCGTCCTGGGCGATGCGTCTAGCAGTTGTGTCGCCCCTTCGGGGCTCCATGGACATGTTGTGCCGTCGGCGACCCGGGGCTTGCGCCCCGGGCTAGCTTCGGTCGGGCCTTCGGCCCTGGGGCACGGTTATCTGAGCGTCTTTCCTGTCTCCGCGTGCTGCTAGGCTTCGGGTTCGAGAACCGATAGGTTCCGGCGAAGCCGGTCGGCCCGCTCGGAGAACTGATCGAGCTTCTCGCTTTCTTTTTCGACGACGTCGGCGGGCGCCTTGGCGCGAAACGCTTCGTTGCGGAGCTTCGTTTTGATCTTGGCGACGAGCTCGTCGAGCTTGCTGAGCTCCTTCTTGATGCGGGCGGCGGCGCGGCCGCTATCCGGTCCCAAGTCGGACTGGAGGGTGCCGTGTGGTGTTTCGACGGTTGGTCTGCCCTTGTCGGGGTGCTCGCCGGGCTTGCGTATAGTGAATTCGGACGCGCCGAGCATCGGCTCGATCGACGATGAGGCCGACGTTGGCGTCGTGCTCGTTGTGAGCTGGCCGATCATGAACTCGTATGATTGCTCGTTGTGGGGGAAGAGCGTGAACGGGACCTTCTGGTTTGGCGGGATCTCGTAGTCCTTGCGCAGGCTGCGGCCGGCGCGGATGAGCTCGTACTTGTTTTCTGTGGCGCCGACGAGGTTCTGATCCAGGTCGAGGTCGAGGCGCTTGGGCCAGGGCGAGAGCATGAGGGGGGCTCGGTCCTCGCCTTGGAGCAGGCGCCAGATCTCCTCGGTGATGTAGGGGATGATGGGGTTGAGGAGCTTGAGCGTGTTCTCGATCACGGTGCGCAGGACGGCCTGGGTGCGGCGCGTGTCCTCGGGCGAGCCGTTGGCCAGCGGGACCTTGGCGTGCTCGATGTAGCGGTCGCAGTAGTGGTGCCAGAAGAAGTCGTGGAGTCCGAGTGCGGCGTCGTTGAGTCGGAATCGCGTGAGTGCGTCGTCGGTGGCGGCGATTGCGTCGTTGAGCTTGGCCAGGATGTAGACGTCGTCGGGCGAGAGGGCGGCCGAGGCCAGGTCGTAGTCGGGGTCGGCGCCTTCGAGGTTCTGGAGCACGAAGCGTGAGGCGTTCCAGAGCTTGTTGGCGAAGTTGCGGCCGGGCACGAAGGTCTCGATCTGTCTGCGGGCGCGCTCGTCGTCGCTGAGGTGGACGGGCTTGTGGCCGGGCGGGCTGTCGCAGCCGGTCTGCATCGGCATGTCCTGGCCGGGCGAGGCGAGGCTGACGAGTGTGAAGCGGAGCGCGTCGGCGCCGAGCTCGCCGATGATGTCGAGCGGGTCGATGCCGTTGCCGTACGATTTGCTCTGCTTGCGGCCGTACTCGTCGCGGACGGTGCCGTGGATGAGTACGTCGGTGAACGGCGGGTCGTCCATGAACTCGTAGCCGGCCATGATCATGCGCGCGACCCAGAAGAAGATGATTTCGGGCGCGGTCACCAGGACGTCGGTCGGGTAGTAGAACTTGAGGTGGTCGGTTTCGTCGGGCCAGCCGAGGGTCGAGAACGGCCAGAGCCACGACGAGAACCAGGTGTCGAGCACGTCGGGATCCTGACGGACGGGCCGGCCGCCGGATTTCTCGAGCGCTTCGTGCTCGGAGCGGGCGGCGATGACCTCGTCGGTTCCGTCGACGTAGAAGATGGGGATGCGATGGCCCCAGTAGATTTGGCGTGAGATGCACCAGTCGCGGATGTTGACCATCCATTCGAGGTAGACCTTGGTCCAGCGCTTCGGGTGGAAGCGGATCTTGTCTTCCTCGACGGGCGTGATGGCGGGCTCGGCGAGCGGTTTCATCCGGACAAACCACTGTTTGGACAGGCGCGGCTCGATGACGGTGTGGCAGCGGTAGCACTCGCCGATGCTGAGCGTGTGCGGCTCGGTCTTCTCGATGAGGCCTTGCTTGTCGAGGTCGTCGAGGAGCTGCGAGCGGCATACGAAGCGGTCCATGCCGGCGTAGGGGCCGGCGTTTTCGTTCATCTCGCCGGTGTCGGTCATAACGTTTAGGGGCTCGAGGTTGTGGCGCTGGCCCATCATGAAGTCGTTCGGGTCGTGGGCCGGGGTGACCTTGACGATGCCGGTGCCGAACTTGGGGTCGACGAAGTCGTCGGCGATGACGGCGAGCTTGCGGTTCAGGATCGGCAGGATGACCGTCTTGGCCTGGAGCTCTTTGAGGCGTTTGTCGGCCGGGTTGAGGGCGATGGCGACGTCGCCGAGCATCGTCTCGGGCCGGGTGGTGGCGACGACGATGTGTTCCTTGGCGCCCTCGATGGCGCCCGATCCTTGGATCGGGTAGCGGATGTACCAGAGCTTGCCGTCCTGCTCGCGGTGTTCGGATTCTTCGTCGCTGATCGCGGTGCAGCATCGCGGGCACCAGTTGACGATGTAGTCGCCACGGTAGATGAGGTCCTTTTCGAACAGGCGCATGAAGACTTCCTGCACGGCGTTCGAGAGGCCCTCGTCCATGGTGAAGCGCTCGTGCGCGAAGTCGAGCGAGCAGCCGAGGCGCTTGAGCTGCTGGGTGATCGCGCCGCCCTTGTCGTTGCACCACTGCCAGACGCGTTTGAGGAACTCGTCGCGGCCGAGGTCGTCGCGTTTGACGCCCTCGTCGGCGAGGGCGCGCTCGACGACGTTCTGGGTGGCGATGCCGGCGTGGTCGGTGCCGTAGACCCAGCGCGTGTTTTTTCCGCGCATGCGCTGCCAGCGCACGAGCACGTCTTGGAGCGTGTTGTTGAGCGCCTGCCCCATGTGGAGGACGTTGGTGACGTTGGGCGGCGGGATGACGATGCAGTAGCTGTCGCCGCCCCGGGCGGGATCGGCACCGAAGGCGTCGTGCTCGTTCCAGAACCGGGCGATGCGGGCCTCGACGTCGTCGGCGGTGTATTGCTTTGGGATATCCATACGGGGACGTGTCTCTGCGTTCGGTGGTTGACAGGGGCGGTTCTGTCGCCCCTTCGGGGCTCAAGGATCCTTTTTGTCGTCGAGAACCTGGGGCTTACGCCCCAGGCTATTATCTGCCGGGCCTCCGGCCCTCGGCCTTTGCAGGTTCTGTGGAAGCCTTTCAGATACTATGGAGGCCATCCCTCTCGGGGTGTATACCCCGATGTAAACGACCACAAACAAGGAGGGATGGCCATGAACAAGCCTACA
>Ga0307430_1001806_pt1 | contig 14987 bp, 15 predicted proteins | sample SalMarWE160130MG_FD_202159 | JGI IMG/M metagenome (GOLD analysis project Ga0307430, IMG submission 202159) | Salt marsh sediment microbial communities from the Plum Island Ecosystem LTER, Massachusetts, United States - WE1603-130 | ecosystem: Environmental > Aquatic > Marine > Intertidal zone >... | reverse complement strand
GATTAAACTTAAGCGAAGACGAAATGACGCGTCTGCGTTTAGCTGCCATCCTTCATGATATCGGTAAAATCGGTGTAAGGGATAAAATCCTGCTCAAACAAGCGGAATTGGATCAGGAGGAGATTAAGAATATCAAAACCCATACTGTGTTGGGAGAAGATATTTTGAAGAGTATTGACCAGCTTGATGATATACTCCCCGGAGTACGCCACCACCACGAACGTTTCGATGGTACGGGGTATCCGGACGGTTTGGCCGGTGTGAACATCGATATTACAGCCAGGATAATCGCAGTAGCCGATGCCTATGACGCCATGACTACAGACCGTCCTTACCGCGAAGCCTTATCCCACAGCAGGGCCATCACAGAGATAAAAAAGGGTGCAAGCACTCAGTTTGATCCGGCGGTGGTGGAGGTTTTCCTGAATATTTTTACCGATGCAGAAAATAATATAGAGGAGCGTGTAATTAATGGGGATTATGCATCTTGATACCATAGGTATGATCAGTCCCGAACCCATGTTAAAACTGGCGGTTATTGCCCCTGACATATCTGCGGGAGATCTTTTAGAAATTGTCGGTGATTCCCCAACCTTTGAAAAGGATATCAGGTCCTGGTGCGATCGTCTGCAAAAAACGATTGTATATGTAAAACAACAGGGCGAATATAAAAAGCGTATCGCAATTCAGTTTTAATTACGTCAAAGCTATGAAAAAACAAAGTGTCTGCTGGGAAAACACCCAGTGCAATAATACGGAATGTGCTGCTTATCAAAATCCCGGCTTCCTGACCGCTGCAGGAACAACTAAAAACCTGGCCGGCAACAGCCTCATACACTGTATTGACTGCGATGAGTTTTTAAATGCCTGCAATAAAGATGATCTCTCCGCCCTCTTAAAGCTTACCAGCAGAAGTATAAAAAATAAGCAGCTTAAGAGCACAAAAAATGATGCGGAAAAATTGGGATTGGAACTCTCCATTGGTTTTTCTGACTGCTTCGAAATGCTTAAAAAACTCTCTTTGGGGGATCCCTCCGCACGAGTGACGATAAATACCGAAAACTGGCTGCTAAAAAAACTGGAAGGCACCCTTAACAAGGCCGGGGCAAGTATTGAGCGTTTTATTAATCAAACACACGAGATGGCTATCGGACTCTGCGAACACTACGATACGCTTTCCCGTTTAGCTTCCGGAGACCGCAGCGCAAGAGCATCCGAGAGTTCGCAGAATGAACTAATTGCTAAATTGGGCATACTCATTAATAAGGAAGCTTTAGCACTTACCCAAAAGATCAGGGAGAGTGAGGAGCTCAACCGGCAGTTAGAACAGGGCTTAAGAGAGCACTTCGTTGTTTTAAAACAGGTGGCACAGGGCAATTTTTCCGTCAAAACAAAAGAAAGGTCAGAGCTGAGTCTGCTTGCCCAGCTGGGTCAGGTTATAAACACTACTATCTTGAGCCTTGACCAGTCGCACAGCAGCCTGATAAAGGCCCAAAAAGAGCTCGAAGAGTGGTCAGCTAATTTAGAAAAACTTGTGGATGAGAGGACTCAGGAGTTAAAAAAGGCGAATGATAAACTCAAGGAGCTGGACCGCCAAAAATCCGACTTTCTTTCTATGGTATCGCATGAATTGCGAACGCCTCTTACTTCAATATTAGGTTTCGCAAAAATAATAAATAAAAAATTCGCCAATATTATTCTTCCGCAGCTTTCCGTAGAAGACCAAACAGTATCAAAAGCAATTAAGCAAATACACCAGAATATTAATATAATCGTATCCGAAGGAGACAGACTCACCGCCCTGATTAATAATGTACTAGACCTCGCGAAAATCGAAGCCGGCAGAATTGATCTGCATTTTATTCCCACATCTCTATCTGAGGTAGTCGAACAAAGCATCAGAGCAATTTCAGCTATCTTTGAAAACAAAGGTATCATAGTCAAAAAACACATCCAAGTCTCCCCACCCATTATCCATGCCGACAAAGACAGATTAATACAAGTAATGATTAATCTGCTTTCCAACGCAGCCAAATTCACTGATCAAGGTGAAGTAAAATGCACCGTCACTCACAATAAAAAATTCGTTACCGTATCGGTAGCGGATACCGGAGTGGGAATAGCTCCGTCCAAAATTAACCACATATTCGATCGATTCGAACAAGGAGTCGAAACCCTTACCAACAAACCTCAAGGATCCGGTTTGGGTCTGGCAATCTGCAGACATATTATAGAAAGCCATTCGGGAAAGATCTGGGCGGAAAGCAAAGCAGGCGAAGGCAGCACCTTTATTTTTAGTCTGCCTGTAATGACCGAACTGTCTATGGAAATTACATCGATCGATCATGAAGTGACGGAAATTGTAAAGCAGTTAAAAGATCATGTGGAAATAATCCATCCGGTACAGGCTAAGGGTAAAAAGGTTGTGATGATTATTGATGACGATGCACATATACGCGAGCTCTTGCGTCAGGAGCTGGAAGCAAGCGGTTATATAATTATGGAATCCGAAGACGGCCTGGACGCGATTCAGAAGCTGCACAAGAAAAAACCGCATCTGATTATTCTTGATATTATGATGCCTAAAATAAACGGTTACGATACGGCAGCAGTCATAAGAAACAATCCCGATACCAAAGACATACCGATAATCATTTTATCAATATTAGAAGATGCAGAGCGGGGTTACCGTGTGGGGGTAGATAGATACTTTACAAAACCTGTTGATACCAAATCTTTAATAAATGAGATTGACCGTCTTATTGCTCAAGGAGAAACAAGGAAAAAAATCCTCATTGTGGATGAAAGCGAATCCACGGTAAAATCTCTGGCCGAGGTTTTGCAGACAAAGGGCTACACCGTAGGAAAAGCCTTTTCGGGCAAAGAAGCCATTCGAATTGCCAAAGAGATGAACCCGAATTTAATCATTATCGACGCACTTTTAAAGGAGCGTAATGAAATAACCAAAGCTATCCGTTTTGAAAAAGGTTTGGAAAATGTGTGTTTCATCCTATTAGGAGTACATAATGAAAATTAGAAAAATATTAATCGTTGATGATGAGGTTCATATAAGAATCCTCCTGGAACAGACCCTCGAGGATTTTGAAAGCTACGGTGTTGAGATTCTTATGGCGGATAACGGTAAAAAGGCTTTAGAACTTATAAAGAAGGAAAAACCCAATTTAGTATTTCTGGATGTGATGATGCCGGAAATCAATGGATATGAAGTATGCGCTACTGTTAAGAATCAGCTTAAACTTGACGACGTATACATCGCTATGCTCACCGCCAAAGGTCAGGAGTTTGATAAAAAACGCGGAATAGAAGCGGGAACGGATGAGTATTTTACCAAGCCCTTCGATCCGGATATGATTGTGCGCCGCTCGGCGGCAATACTGGAAATTCCAGAATTAATGTAGGCCCCAAACCGTTTAACTCAGCAGTCCTTTTATAATAAGCTCCACTCCCTCATCTTCACTAAGCCCTCTGCTCATTAATGTCTGAAGCTGTTTGGAATCAACACTTCCCAGTGCCGCTTCATGAGTAATATGAGCTTTGGAGTCGCTCACCTCAATAACCGGTACGGCTTTGGCCCGGGCCTGACCCTGAACGATCTCTTTACAGTCAACATGACCGCGCGCATAAGGCGCTGAGGCAGTCAGTATGTTATACACTTCTGCTTTTGCTCTGTCTCTGACAGCAATCTTTGTGGTGAGTACACCCCGGGCGCTCTTTCCTATAAGATGACCGGTCTCCTGGATTTTAATAACATCATCAGCACGTCCGCTTATACGTGCGATCATTTCCAACACACTAAAAGCATGACAGGTACATTCATAATCAATATCAATTAAGCCTACCCGGCCCTTTAAAAGCTCGAACTCGGTTTTAAAATGCGCTCCCTGCTCTAGAGTCACCTTTGCTTTGGGGTATACATATATACCGCCCTCTTCACCATGAATATGCCTTTCAAAGTAGGAGTAGTAAGCATCTTTTTCTACATGAATTTTAGCATCCATACGGTGAATAATATTCACGGAATTGGGAAAGGTGCAGTGGGCAAAAATATTTACCTTGGACTGCTTTTGGATTGTCACATCCATGATTATCTTTTGTTCACCCTCATTCTGCATCATCCCGAAACAGAGATATACGGGTTTAACTATATGTGTACCCGCTCTTACTAAAAAGCGAACATGAATTCCATCCGCTTTTTCTTGAGGTTCGACTTCTATACCCGGCACTCCCTGCAGACCGACAACCTTATTGTGATGAATAACAAGATAAGCACTATCCGGATCTTTGTGTATCCGGGAATGAATCCCCGAAGCTTCTAAAAGTTCCTTTATGAGGTTTGTTTCATTTTCCAATGGTCGGCTCCCATTCATCAGGAATATTTTTATGCTGACAGGGGATACATTTATTCTCAAAGTATTTTATTATCTTTTCTTTTTTACCTTTATCAATAATCTCTCCGCTGCACATAAGAAAAGCGTGATCCGCCTGCTGTAAAACAGCCAAGCTGTGAGTAATGAGAATTACGGTTGTTCCTCGCTTTTTTAACAGACGGATAGACTCGAAAATTCTCTCTAAGGACTCCACATCTATACCGGAATCCGGTTCATCCAACAAGACTAAGCGGGCTTCATTGATAAGAATAGATGCCAGCTCAATTTTTTTTCGTTCTCCCCCGCTCAGTGTTTTATCCAATGCACGATCCAAATATAGACGAGGATTCATGCTTAGACTTGAAAGAGCATTACGTATAATATCTTCATCCTTGGTTTTACTGGAAGCCAGCAAAAAATCCCTTATGGTTAGTCCTTCGTAACGGGCCGGGTCCTGCCAGGCCATGGTTATACCTAATCTGGCCCGTTCATCAACCGAAAGATTATTAATATTTTTCCCTTCATATATTATACTGCCCTGTATTTCCCTATAGCCTTCCAGACCCATTATTGTGGATGCCAGGGTAGACTTCCCTGCACCGTTTGGTCCGCTCACCGCATGAACACAACCGTCCCAAAAATCTATATTTATATTATGCAAAATCGTACTGTCATTAAGAGTAAGAGTTACATTTTTTAGCTGTAATACTTCCATCATCCTATCCTTAAAAAAATAATATCGCTACCGTGCTTACGCCCGTGCTCTTTTAAAAAAGAATACCGCTGCTGCTAAAAAGAACAATACGAAAAATGAAAGGATTAAGAGGCTCTGCCAGATTACTGTCCAGTCCCACCCACTTGTAACAAGAGTGCGCAGAGGAATAACGGCATAAGAAATCGGATTCCATTTCGCAATAAGTTTAAGCCAACCGGGCATGGCTTCTACCGGGAACATAGCATTGCTGGTGAACATAAGCGGCATAGTGATAAAGTTCATAAGCGCAAAAAAGGTCTCCATATTCCTGATATTTACCGACAGGGCTATGGAGATGGAAGCCATAATACTACAGAAAAGCGAGATGAAAATAAGAATAAAGAGAATTCCCGCTAAACCTGTCTTAAAAGTAACTCCCATAATAACAGCCGTGAGAATTACAATAAGTACTTGAATATTCCCTTGAACAACAGCGGCCGCAACTTTGCCGAGAGGAATTGCAGCTCGTGAAAGAGGTGTGCTTAACATTTTTTGCAAAATTCCCAACCGCCTGTCCCATACCACGCGTACACCCGCAAACAAACCGGTAAAGAGCGTGGTCATTACCATAACACCGGGAGCCATGAAATCCAAGTAACTCGGGGCATTTAAAAAGCGCAGCGTGAAGGGATTGGCAGTCAGCCCGCTCATTAAGTTGCCGATGAGAACCAGCCAGATTATCGGTTGGATAAGAGTGGCCATTATTCTTACGCGCTGTTTTAGATAATGCTTTAAATCCCTTAAGCCTACATAGTAGACATCGCTTATGAAATGATTAATACTCATGACCTTATCCTTCTTAACATCCTGCGCGCTTTATGGGCTTGCTCCCTGCTGCCGGCTTCATCACGTAACGAATGACCCGTAAAACTTAAAAAGACATCATCAAGAGAAGGTGTTTTTAACATTACCATTTCCAAAGTGATTGAATTCTTTTGAATGATTTTGAGAACATCAGCCATAATGGATTCGGCATGTAAAGCCACTATTGTTATCTTCGTCTTATCGGTTTTTATTTGTTTGATCTTTGCTAATGCCTTAAGCAGCTTAATTACTTTCGGTATTTTTTTAATATGCTTAAGGGCTATGTCCAGAGTAATAACATCGCCGCCCAACTTGCTTTTTAATTCACGGGGAGTACCGAGCACCTTAATCACACCATGATCTATAATAGCAATCCGATCACAGAGACTGTCCGCTTCATCCATATAATGGGTGGTAAGGAAAATTGTAATGCCTTCCTTATCACGTAAATCCGTAATATACTGCCAAATCTGTCTTCTGGTGTGAATATCCAATCCCAGTGTGGGTTCATCTAAAAAGAGGATTTTTGGTCTGTGTATCAAGCCGCAGGCAATATCCAGCCGTTTGCGCATACCGCCCGAATAGGTTTCCACAAGTGCTTTGGCGCGCTTTTCCAATTCCACAAGTTTAAGCAGAGAATTAATGCGTTCCTCTGCAATTTTTCTCGGAATGTGATAATATTTTGCCTGCAGAAAAAGATTTTCATAACCTGTAAGCCGATCGTCAACCGCCAGATCCTGAGAAACATAGCCGAACTGTATCCTCACCTTGCCGGGTGATTTTTTAATTTCATAACCCGAAACCAAAGCTGTTCCGGAGCTGGGCAGATGAAGTGTGGTTAACATCATGATGGTAGTAGATTTCCCCGCTCCGTTTGGCCCCAAAAATCCAAATATCTCTCCTTGCTTAACAGAAAAACTTATCTCCTTGACAGCCTGGATTTTCCCCGGAAATGTTTTACTTAGGTTTTTAATTTCTATTATATTATTCATGATGTTATAGCTACAGTAACGAATATTTCAGTAAATTTCAACTTCATTCTGCGGAGGAGTATCTACAAAACTATTATACTTGATTCTTTTGAAGCCTTACATTATCATTGTTACGGAATCAATTAAGGAGTATAATGAAAATAAGCAAGTATCTATTCTTTATAAAAGATAAGCTTGAAAATTACGATAATTTACTCCATCAACTAAAAAAAGAAGCCCCGTTTCATGTAAATATTCTTAACTATAAAAGTTTCAAAAATACCAGATATAAAACTACACTCAAGCAGTATAATTCTTCCAATGTTATTGTATCACTTGATATTAATCTTTATAAAATAATACAAAAAGAGCTTCTGGATCATTTAAGAAGTATTTATCACTGCGTATTTACCAATATATTGCTGATTAACACATCATTGGATTTTAAAACCGATAATGATACTTTGGTCGGGAAAAAGCACTGTTTTTTTATAAGCAACAAATCTAATCCGGAAAGTATCGTATATAATCTGATTTTATATTCGATAAAAATGTATAATGAGGCGGTACTATCAAACCGTCTGGTAGATTACATTACACATTCTTTTGACAGTATTGTAAGCTCCGAACTGCTTAAAAAAAAGAAAGAGCAAATCGAAATCCTCAATAAAGAACTTGAAGAAAAGAATAAAACCGATCATCTTACCAAGCTCTTTAACCGTCAGGCTATATTTGAATTCTTGGAAAAAGAAAGCAAACGTACCAAAAGGGATATCTGGCGTATCAGTAATATGTTTATGGATAATGAGAGTGTAAAAGTCTCTTCCCTTAAAGGGGAATATGATACGGAACCAATCGGAGATCTCTTCGACCATATCGGTATCTTTTCTCTGTTAATGATTGATGTTGATCATTTCAAAATAATTAATGATACTCATGGGCACCTCATCGGAGACACCGTTCTAAAAGCAATAGGAGATCTTATGCGAAAAGCGGGTGTCTTTCGTGAATCGGATATTTTAGGCAGATTCGGCGGTGAGGAATTTATTGGGATCCTGCCGGGAACCAATGTAAACAATGCATTGGGTCCGGCAATTCGTTTTACAAAGGCTTTAAGGGAGATAGATTTTCGTAATGAGCAGGATGAAATATTTAAAGTAACCATCTCGATCGGCATCTCCGAATTTCATCCCAGAGATGTCAGCAAAGAAGATATTATTCACCGTGCCGATAAAGCTCTTTACTGGGCCAAAGATCACGGCCGCGATCAGATTGCCATCTATGAGAAAATTTTTAGATAGAGTTTCTTACACAAGCAAAAAAACTCATTAAAGCTTCACATCGTATTACGGTGCTTACCGGTGCGGGTATTTCAACAGAATCGGGAGTGTCCGACTTCCGCAGTCCGGGCGGTGTCTGGAGTCGCTATAAAACGGTTACTCTGCAGGAGTTCACCAGCTCTCTTGAAAAAAGGAAATACTACTGGCAGTATAAAGCGGAAACCATTCCCGGTATGCTTGAAGCCAAACCCAATGCAGCCCATAAGGCCCTGACGCAACTGGACGCCTGCATGGTACAAACAGTGAAGCCGTATGTCTTTCATGCGCTAAAATTATCCTCATCCAAAATGTTTTGCTACGTCTTAAGCAAGGGGAAAATGATCCCCGCTGCCAATCCTGCGGCGGTTTCTTAAAACCCAACACCATTTCCTTTGGTCAGAGATTGATAGAAGAAGATATAGTACGTGCCGGACAGGCGACGGAACAATGTGATCTTTTTATGGCCCTCGGCAGTTCGCTTCAGGTATATCCCGTCTGTGGATTTGTGGAATTAGCTGCGGAGCTTAACAAACCTCTTATCATTATTAATCGAGACCCTACCCCCATGGATCACCTGGCTGCTTTCTGCTTTTCCGCTACCCTGGGTCAGATCCTGCCCATTTTATGTACACAATGAGAATTGCTGTTTTCATATACTTGAAAGACTGCGGCAACTAAGATATAAAGAAGACCTCTTGAAAAAAATATGTCTTTGCCTGCTTTTATTTTTTAAAATTCTCTCGGCTTGTACCGCAGAAAGCAATGCGGACTCATTTTCCGGACCTCTTTGGGGTAAAAGTATCTTTATGCCCTTTTCTCTCTACTACCAACTACCGGGTATGAAAGCTGCTCCGGAGGCTCAGGGAAGTGTACAGATAAGCGCCGCTTTGTTCTGTGGTCAAAGCTTTATTAATTATTTAAAGGAATATGCCGGTCCCCTCCCGGTGTTCGAAAGAATCGTTGATTTTGAGACACTGACTCTGGAAAATATTATTACTTATGCACCCATTGACGGTCTGGAGTTGGGTGCAACTTTACGCGTAATCCTGCTCTACGGAGGATTCCTTGATTCTGTAATCAACGGATTCCATACACTTTTCGGTCTTCCCAATAATAATCGTGATATTTTCCCTGAAAATGATATTTACATCTCAATTCCCAACACAAATAATGTGTATTTGGAACTGGATCACACTGCTTTCGGCTTTGGTGATATTGATATCTGGGTAAAATTCAAGCTTGTACAAACCCAAACTATCGCTTTATCAGGTCTATGTGCACTAAAGCTGCCCAATGGTAATCCCCGGCTGCTCCAGGGATCGGGCTACCCAGATGCCGGACTCGGATTGCTTTTTGACTGGTATCTATCCAAACTATTTGCGCTCTATATAAACTGCGGGATTATTATTCCCTATGATGCACTGGATCCCGCGACCACATCAAATCCATTTATAATGATTAATGGTATCTTAGGTTTTGAATACGCCACCTGTTCCTGGTTGAGCTTAGTGGCCCAGTTTGAAGTACGCACCTCTCCGATTTACAGTGACTTTGTGGTTATTCCCGACACAAATACGGATTTTTTTATTACTCCCCAGACAAATTTGATGCTGGGCCTGGTAATAAAAAACGGCAGCTGGTCATTTCAGTTCTTTTTGAAAGAAGATCTCTTTACCCATAATACCGCGGATATATTATTTAATCTTATGGTGACTTATAAACTCTTTTAATACTTATACTTAAAAACGAGAAAGGAGACAAGACATATAAAACGCTTGAATTTTAAAAAAATAGATGCCTTCGCCAAAGGACAATCTTTCGGTAATCCTGCCGGCTGTATCTATGTGGGAGAAGAAAAACTATCACCCAACGAGATGCAGCGGATTGCACGGGAACTAAAGGGATTTGTAAACGAAGTGGTCTTCGTATACCCAATAAAGGAAGATTATAAATCCTGCTATTCGCTGCTTTATTATTCGGCGGAGTGTGAAGTAAAATTTTGCGGACACGGCACCATAGCCTGTATGTATGACTTGATTATGAGTAACGCGTCATTACGTGAGAAACATGCAATAGATATCAGAACCCCTATGGGCGATCTGGTCGTGTATAACAAAATCACTCAGACTGATGCGGTATATATTCAGGCACCTCACCCCGTTTTTAAGAGCATGAAGCTATCGGTAAAAAAAATAAATCAGGAACTCGCGGGATCTCAATCAGTTATTAATGTAAGCTATCCGCTGGATTTGATTAACGCCGGACTTAATACTCTTATAGTACCTATCACAACCTTGTCGGCTGCGACTTCTCTGCAGCCGGGAATACACAGTCTTAGGGACTTTTGTATGGAAAATGACATAGATATCATTACGGTGCTAACACTCGATGTAGCGGATTCCGCAAACAAAGTACGCACAAGGGTATTTGCTCCAAAATATGGGTATCTTGAAGATCCGACAACCGGTTCCGGAAATGCGGCGGTCGGCTATTATCTTTTAAAAAACAGTTTATGGGACGGTTCGGAAATTTCTATTGAGCAGGGCCCTTCTCTTGAGTCACCGAATATTGTAAAACTTGATACCGTCTTCGATGACAAGAACAACAGAGCCGTTTTGTTCGGCGGCAGGGCAGTCGTCCGCATTACCGGCACATATCTCTTGCAGGAGGATGATGATGAAAAAGCTATTTAACAAAGCCCAACAACTCTCTCTCGATTATCTTGAGAGCCTTAACAAACGCAGAGTTTTTCCGACTCCTGAAGCAATCCAAAATCTCGAGCAGTTTAAGCAGGCACTGCCGGAACAAGGGGCCGCTGCTGAAAAAGTTATAGAGATGCTTGATGAGGTCGGTTCACCGGCTACTGTTGCCACTGCAGGAGGGCGCTACTTCGGATTCGTGATTGGCGCTGCGCTGCCAGCCAGCGTAGCTGCCAGCTGGCTTGCCGCGGCTTGGGATCAAAACGGGGCCACGAATATTTTATCACCTGTCAGCGCATGTTTAGAGCAAGTATGTATGAGCTGGCTTACGGATATATTTATGCTCCCTAAAGGTACTCAGGGTGGTTTAGTGAGCGGCGCCTCTATGGCCAATTTTACAGCCCTGGCTGCCGCCCGGCATGCGGTACTTGCCAAACAAGGCTGGGATGTGGAATCCAAAGGCTTATTCGGTGCTCCTCCCATTACTGTTGTGATAAGCGCTGAAGCACATGCCACCGTTTTAAAAGCACTGAGTCTGCTTGGTTTGGGTCGCGAGCGTGTCATTCAGGTTCCGGTAGACAACCAGGGGAGACTGCGTGCGGATGCACTTCCTGAATTAAACAGTTCGACCATTGTCTGCATCCAGGCCGGTAATGTCAATACCGGTTCATTCGATCCAGCCGAAAAGATTTGCGCTGCCGCCCGTAAGGGTGAGGCCTGGGTACATGTGGACGGGGCATTCGGTCTGTGGGCGGCAGCAGCACCCAAACGAGCCTATCTTTACAGCGGAGTACCGGAGGCAGATTCGTGGGCCACGGATGCCCATAAGTGGCTGAATGTACCTTATGACAGCGGTATTGTCCTCTGCCGCAACCCTGAACATCTAAAAGCAGCGATGTCCATAACTGCCGCTTATCTGACTCAAGGTGTACAGGGAGAGCCTTATCATTATGTACCCCAACTCTCACGACGTTCCCGAGGGATTGAAATATGGGCGGCTTTAAAATCGTTGGGTAAAAAGGGTTTGTCAGATATGATCGAACGCAACTGCCGGCAAGCTTTCCTTTTTTCGTCCGGATTGCAAAAAGCAGGTTTAAATATTTTAAATGACGTGGTTCTAAACCAGGTGCTGGTATCATGCGGGGATGCTGAAACCACCCAGCAGATTATTTCGGCTATTCAACAGGAGGGTACATGCTGGTGCGGCGGTACTGTGTGGCAGGGCCAGCCGGCTATACGTATCAGTGTCTCATCCTGGGCTACTACAGATACAGATGTCGAGCGCAGTTTAGCAGCAATAGTACGTATCGCAAAAAACCATAAGTAACTCAGCAAATAGATTTGATTTGACAGAGATAATAGCATACTATATAAGTGTTCGCATTATTAAAAACTGTCCGTCAATAAAATAAATAACCGGATGTATGCTATGTCTACTGGTTTGGTATTTGATGAAATGTATATTAATCACTCCTTAGGGCCCAGCCACCCCGAATCTCCGAAGCGGCTGCTGGCCATCCGCAAAATACTTAATAATAACGGGATTATAAAAGAATTAGTACCGTTAAAGCCTACTGCCGACCGCGATTTTATTACCAAAGCCGTTTTGCGAATCCATTCGGGGTCGCATATTAAATCAATTACGGAGTGCAGCCAGATGGCAGAATCTATATTTTTAGCTGTCGGGGGTACTCTGGCTGCGGTTGACGCCGTAATGACAGGACAAACGAATAACTGTTTCTGTGCGCTGCGGCCCCCCGGCCACCATGCTCACAATCACGGTCCCCATTGTGACGGGTGGTTTCAGGGAGAGGGTTTCTGTTTTTTTAATAATATTGCTGTTGGCGCGCGCTATGCCCAAAACGCCTATGGATGCGAGCGTGTCCTCATAGTTGACTGGGATTTTCACCACGGCAATGGCACTGAATGGGCCTTTTATGATGATCCCAGTGTATTTTTCTTTTCCACACACTCTCTTTACACATATCCCATGACGGGATTTCCCAACCGGACGGGTAAAGGAAAGGGCCGCAGCTATAACCTGAATGTTCCCCTTCAGCCTGCGGCCGGCGATAAAGAAATTATCTCTGCATGGGAAGAGCAGCTGCTGCCTGCCCTGCAAAAACAGAATTTTAAACCTGATCTCATTCTTATTTCCGCGGGATTTGACTCAAGAAAAGACGATTATTTGGGAAACTTTGCTATCAGTGACAAAGGATTCTGCCGTCTAACGGAAATCGCCCTGCAGCTGGCAGATATCCACTGCCAGGGCCGTGTGATTTCGCTATTGGAAGGCGGTTATAATCCGGCAGGTCAGGCGCGTGCCGTGTACGCGCATTTGAAGACCTTGAATAAGCATAGAAACATAGAGAATATTGTGGCATAGGTTTTTTATATGTACAAACCTTGACGTAACATAATTCTTGTTTTACCATTTTCACAATGAAGTTTTTGGATTTAATTACAACCCGTCAGAGCTGCCGCAGCTATTCCTCTCAGCCGGTGGAGCACGAAAAAATCGAGCGCTGTCTGGAAGCGGCCAGGCTGGCGCCCTCGGCCTGCAACGCGCAGTCCTGGTATTTTATTGTACTTGACGATCCTCTGCTCAAAGACGCGGTTGCCAGAGCGACTTTCAACTCCATAGTGGGTTTCAATAAATTCGCCCTGCAGACCCCGGTCATGGTAGTAGTAATAAGCGAGCCTCAGAAACTCATTCCTTATCTAGGATCACAACTCAAGGGCATTCCCTACCGCCTGATGGATATCGGCATCGCGGCCGAGCACTTCTGCCTGCAGGCCGTGGAAGAGGGTCTGGGAACCTGCCTGATCGGCTGGTTTAACGAGCGGAAAATAAAAACCATTTTAAAACTAACCAAATCAAAAAAGGTTGAGCTGGTTATTGCGTTGGGATACGCGGCCCGGGGCGATAAATTAAGGAAAAAGGTGCGCAAAAAGCTCAACCAAATGCGGCAGTATAATATATGAAAAAACATTGAATTGACTATCCGTTGACAACAATATTACTGACCCCTATCATCATATTGAGCAGGAGGTGATTATTATGAAAATAAAATGGCTTTTTATGGTTTTTTGTTTTTTTTGTATGCTTACGGCATGCAAAACCGACACTGAAAGCTGCCGGGATTTTTATTCGCCTGGTGACAGCGCGATAATAGTAAAATACGGAGACTGGGATTTTATACATGAAAAGACCTTTTATTTATGCAGCTGCATATGGGGTAAGGGTAACCTCACCGATTATAATCATTTTATCTATAAAGTGAACAAAAATTCAGTCTTTCCCGTAGGGTGGAAGTGGCGCTGGCCCCAGGCAAATACCGATCAGGTAAAAGCATATCCCAGTATTTAATTTGGGCGAAATCCCTGGACCGACAGCTCAACCATCCCCCAACTTCCCCACCGCATCGATCAAATAAATAAGATTATGGTCAATTATGATATAACACACGGTGTAACAGGCAAATACAACCTATCCTTTGATTTGTGGATAACCGAAAATCCCGGCAAAACCAATCCACCCGAACTTAATATTATGCGCGAGATTATGATCTGGCAGGATTATAAAGGACGAAATTCTATACCAGATATCTGGTTTGTACACAAAGTTACCATCGACGGTGAAATATATAAGTTTTATACAGTAAAAGATTTAGTCACTATGTCTGGTACCGGACTTGATATTACAAGAGACTATATGGCTTTTGTAAAAGAAACCCCGGAGTATCAGGGAGATACTAAAATCCATGAGTTCTTAAATTACCTGGTAGAACATGAGTATATACTACCCACAGAATACTTAAGGAATGTGGATCTGGGCAACGAGATCTGGTACGGATCGGACGAGACCATACTGAACGATTTTACCATTTCAATAAAATAAAGCGAGTTTTATAGCCTTCCAGCTAAAAACACGCAAATGGCACTGAAAATTGGGAGTTATTGCTATATAGTTATTATGGAAGGAGTTTAAAGTAATTTGTTACCGCATTGACAGCGATTTAAAAACTGCATACCATTAAAAAACCATATTA
>Ga0307430_1001803_pt1 | contig 15010 bp, 11 predicted proteins | sample SalMarWE160130MG_FD_202159 | JGI IMG/M metagenome (GOLD analysis project Ga0307430, IMG submission 202159) | Salt marsh sediment microbial communities from the Plum Island Ecosystem LTER, Massachusetts, United States - WE1603-130 | ecosystem: Environmental > Aquatic > Marine > Intertidal zone >... | reverse complement strand
GGCCGAGCTCGCACCGTCACGTACGCGCCAAGCCCGGCCACGAACGACATCGCCACAGACAGCGCCATGTACGGCCACAGCCGCCGGAACAGCCGCGGGTAGTCGCGGGCAAAGAAGCTGAGCAGCGCCGAGCGCCGCCGCGTCCGAGGCTCTCGATACAGCAGGCCGTGCGCGGCGATCACCAGCCGGTTGATCCGCTCGTGTGTCCTCGGGTCGACGCCGCACATCCGCGCCCGCGCCACGTCAACGGCCACGGCCGGATACAGCCGCGTCAGCTCGTGCAGCTCCTCCTTGCCGAGCACACGCACGCCCCGGCCGCCCGCCCTCCGCACCAGCGCCTCGAGCCGCTGCCACGCGGGGCTGCGTGTCTCTACGAATCGTGCCGGCGTCATATTCTCGGCGGCTCCTGAACGGGCGGCGTATGCGCTCCGTGGTCCGCCTCCCAGGCCTGTCGCATCAGCAGGTCCACGTACCCCTCGAGCGTCCCCAACCGCCGGTTCGCCAGTGTCTGACCCATCCTTGTCAGAATCGGCAGCAGCAGCTTCGGCAGCAGCTCCTCGCGCGCCTTAACCGTGAGCTGCCCCCGGCGTGCCGAGTAGTTGCTCAGCACGCGGAACTCCTCCGGCGTCAGGCCCGTCGCCCGGAGCGCCGCCGCACTCGGCTCGACCGCGTAGCTCGGCACGAACCGGCTGCGCCCGCGCGCCGCATAGTCGGCCACTTGCTCCGAGACGACCACCGTGCCGGCCGCCAAGTCGCCCAGCCGCTGGCACTTCTTCGTCATGAACATCACCAGCCCGCCGATCGGGCAGATCAGCAGTAACGGGAACCCGTCAGCGATGCGCAACAGGTTGCGGATCGCCACGTCGGCGAACCGGATCGGACGCCCGCCCTCCTTGACGACGCGGATCCGGCCTGCCCGCTTGCCCGGCGTCTGGCCGTTCCCCCAGTACTCGAACGCAACGAAGTAGCCCCAGGAGACCACGAACGCGGCGATGATGAAGAACGCCACGGCCCACAGGCCTGTGCCCTCGAACCCCACGGTCAGGCCGGCGATCGCGACCACCGCGACTATTGCCAAGAACAGCAAAGCCAGCAGGAGCACGTCGAGAAACCCCGCCAGAAACCGCGAGCCGATCCCCGCCAGCCGCTGCTCGAGCTCGACGTTCTCCGGCGTCTCTATCAGGTCGTAAACGTCCATCAGCCCAACCCTGAGGCACTCGCGCAAGTGTAGCTCGACGAAACCGGCCCGTCACCCGTTTTCCCAAAGCCTCGCCAGCGGAATGCCGCGTGTATGCCGGCTTCAATACTCGACACGACAAGGCCCAAAAAGGAGGTAGGTTACCGCCTATGGGGCGCCGCCCTGGGTTCCGAACCAACACAACATCACCCAATAGCCCCAAGGGCTTACATAGAGCACCTTCTTCAAGAAGGGCGTGAGTCCCGGCTCCTTGGGTCGCGCGTGCCCCGTCTCCGTGCAGGGCGTTTCAACGTCCTTCGCTCTTGGTAGGCCAGCCCTTCAGGGCTGGTTGCGTGTGCACCACCCCTCTCCTTGTAGGGCGTTTTAACGTCCTTACCATTCCTGGCTTAAGCCACCTGCTGGAAGCCCGTTGAAACGGGCTCCCGGGATGTATGCGATCTCGCCCTCGACCAGCCCTGAAGGACTGGCCTATGCAGGAACGGAACAAGCCCGTTGAAACGGGCTCGCCTGATATCGCCCTTGCGATCTCCACCCATTTTCTTGTTGACAGCCGGTATTACAAAGTATTATCAACCACCCGTACATCGACACCCGGACCGGACACCGCCCGACGATGAAAAAGCACAAGGATGAAGTCCTCACATTCAAGGCCGACGCCTCGCTCCTCGACGCCATGCGCGGCGTCCCGAACCGATCCGCGTTCATCCGCAACGCCATCCAGGCCGCCCTCGACAGCACCTGCCCCCTCTGCATGGGCACCGGCATCCTCACGCCGAACCAGAAAAAACACTGGGACTTGTTCGCCAAGGACCACAGCGTCGCCGAGTGCGACGACTGCAACGAGCTCATCCTCGTCTGCGGCAAGCAGCCGAAGCCGCGGCAGCCGACCACCAAGCCACACGCCAAGAGGCAAGGGTAGAGGCGATGGCCACGCTGACTGACCGTCTTTTTCAACCAAGCGCATCGCGGGCGCGATGTAGGGCGGGTCGCCCTAAGCTCACCTGCGGTGAGCCGCCCGCCGCAGCCGCGAAGCGGCGACACAAGAGCGTGCGAGACATATTCCAGACGGATCTTGCGCCCGCCGGAAGTGTTCCGGCCACGGAACAAGACGGCGGGCCCAGGGGGACCCGCCCTACATCGTCCACGCGCGGCTTCGGCGGGCGTCGCGCGTTCCCCGCGCGCGCGGCGACCCGCCCTACAACCACGCAATCACGCCCGAGGGGAGGCACGCGCTAAATGACCGTCCTCAAAGACCTTACGAAAGAACTCAAGCACCACGCCCCCTTCACGGCCACCGGCGCCGCGACCGGCATCATCCTCATGGTCGTCCTCGTTGTCAGCGGCGCCACCACAGCAATCTCCAGGGCCGGGTTCCACGTGTTCCATCCGCTCCACGTCGTCCTGAGCGCGCTGGTGACCACCGCCCTGTACCGCCTCCACGGCGGCCGCAAGCTGTGGGCCGTCGCCCTGATCGGCTACACCGGCTCGATCGGCATCGCCACGCTCAGCGACGCCATCATGCCGTTTTGGGGCGGCAGCCTGCTCGGCGTCCACATGCACTTCCACCTGCCGTTCATCGAGCCGCACCCGATGCCGTACATCGGCGTCCCCGTCTGGATCCTCATCAACGGCGCCGCCGTCATCGGCATCGTCGTCGGCAGCCTGTTCCCCGCGACGCGGCTGCCGCACTTCGGCCACGTCATGCTCAGCACGTGGGCGTCCCTGTTCGGCTTCACCGGCTTCGCCATCGGCGACCCGAACTGGCTGCCGCGCCTGCCGCTCGTCTTCGTCTTTCTGTTCTTCGCCGTCTGGATCCCGTGCTGCGCCAGCGACATCATCTACCCGCTGCTCTGGACCAAAGGCCACGGCCGCTGCACCGACGAACACCCCTGCCACCGCCACCGCGAGTAGGGAAGCCTCTCGCAGAGACGCAGAGCCCGCAGAAGGCGACAACCACGGAGGGCACGGAGAGCACGGAGAGGAACGGAAGAATCTCACGCAAAGCCGCAAAGCCCGCAAAGGGCGACTGCGAGGCGCAGTCGCTGAGAACAAGCACCAGAAGATGGTGCTTCTTCGGCGACACCGATGGCACGGAGGCGCGTAACGTCGGCAGGTGGTAGCCTGGCCCGTAAGGGCCAGGGCGCGAGTCAGACAAGGCAGCGTCGAGCGCCGTAGGTGCGATAGAAAGGGAAGGACCTCACCACTAAGAGCCCGTCGTCTTGCGTTCTTTCCGTGCCAGTCCTGCCGCGACTCCCACGGCGATCATGCCCAGGCCGGCCAGCATGGAAATTGGGTCGCCGTACGTCGGCAGGTTCGCAGTGACCATCTTCTTGTCAAGCAGCGTCCTCGCGAGCAGCATTTGTCCCACCGCCATCGTATTGTAGATGTAGGGAACGATCAGCAGCACCGTGCCGCAGACGATGAGGGTGATAACCACCGATGCCTTCACTCCTCCGCTCCTTCCCTCGTACACACGTCCATTGCCTCGTCCCCGCACACCATCACGTCCACCACCCCGACCACCGGACACCGTCCCACGACCATCCCCCTTCTATCAGCTCCACGACGCCCATTCAAGCTCTGCGGACTCCGCGAGCTCTGCGGTGAGTCCTCCTGCTATCCCCCGCGGTTCTCTCCGTGTCATCTGTGTGATCTGTGGCTAGTCCTCGTCCGGCAGGAGGTCGGTGTACTTGATGCTCGTGCGGGCCTCGGCCATCATGTCGGCCACCGTGTCGCGCCAGCGTTTGTAGTGGTCCGTGTCCTTGTGCTGTGTGCGCCCGTCAGCCTTCGGCAAGAGCCTTGTTGGAGCGTCGGCGGTGCCAGTCACGAATCGCCACGATCATTGGATCACGAATCTGCTGAGCTCCTAAGGACCTCATTACGGTGTACGCTTTTGTCGAATCCGTGTAGCTGAAGTCCAGGTCCAGAGGATTGAGTAGTTCGACTGAATCGTCCCTGCAGATCTGCTGCAGCTTGGCCAGCGCCTCCTTGCAGACATTGTCAAAACGCTGGCGTGACCCTTTGAAGTCCAGTCCTAGCTCAGCGTCCATGTGAAGCGAGTAATACGGGCATTGAGTGTCAATACAGATGCGGAATCCTCTAGCAAGAAGCGCGATCTCCTTCCGACCTGCTTTGTTCTCGCATGTTGTGGGCTTGTAACCTGCCCTCTGAAGCGCGCTCCTCATCGCTTGCACGACGCGCAGTACCTTCAGTTCCCCAGTCCCTATCTCGATATGCCCGCTTGCGTAGAGGCCACCCCACAATGGGGCAGCAACGGCATCGCGGAGTGGTGTGCACTGGGAATCATCATCCGTTGCATCGAAAAACCACACTTCCCCTGCTTGGCGAATCTCTTCATGGAACTCCGGGTTGAACCCCGCATCAACAAGTGCTTGTGCAGACAACATGCGCAGCTGCCCCGTTAGACGACAAGGAGTATTGCAGTATGCAGTGTGCCGCACTGCCAACAACGCAGGGAGATGCTTTACGATATCTTGTACCGGAGGGAATAGCCCCACGAACCCGCATGCCGCAGCATCGGACGGATACAGACAGCCTTGGGCGACATCTTCCTTCAAGGGAGGGTATAGACCAACGGGACTCAAGTGCGACGTGATGTGTGCGGTCAGTCCGAAGATCCAGTGAGGGCCCCCGAAGATTGGCGGGCCCAGCCGTGAACTTGCGTTGTTTCCTATCATGGGGCTCAGGAAATGATGTCGGAGAAACCGCCCGACTAGAGCCGGCTTGCACTCAACGGTGACCCGCTGGCCGTCCTTCACAAGGTTGTGGCTTAGCGCATCGAGTAGCGCGTCGAGCGACCTGTAAGTTGGCGTTGTTGCCTTGCGATACTTCTTTCTGATCCACCTGCCCAGGCTAACCAGCCACGGCTTGAAGTCATCGTGCAGCAGCCTTGCCAGCTCCTTTCCGAATTCCGCGGCCGCCGTTGTTTCGAGGTCCCCTTCCATCCTAATCGTGGCCTTTCAGTCAAACGAGCAGGGAGTCCAGGAAGTCTTTCGTGTTCGACACACGGTCGGACCAACCGATATTCTAGGGCCGGTGCACTCGTGAGTCAAGGACACAATCGCCCCACCAGTTCACCGGTGGGTCATTTGTCACGGGAGGAACGGAGAGGCTACGGGCGCCAGCAGCTTGGTTCCTCCAGCAGGCCCTGCGTTTCCCGAGAGTCCTTTGTTGTCTATGTCCCCCGTGCTGAGGCTGCCCAAAAGCGCTTGAAAACAGGGGCCGTTCTGGGGATACTGCGCGACCTGACTTCATGGGAAACATCGAGGGAGCGTGTTATGCCTGCGGCAAAGAAGAAGCGGGCGACCAAGAGGTCGCCCAGAAAAAAGAGAGTTGTGAGTAGAAAGGTGACGAAAAGAGCGCCTAAGAAGGCCAAGGCGAAGAAGAAGACGGTCCGGCCAAAGGCCGGCAAGAAGAAGGTGGCTCGCAAGGCGGGCGTCCGGAAGCGGGCGCCTAGCAAGAAGGCGGCGGCGAAGGTCGGGGTCAAGGCGCCGGCTCCCAAGGCGGGCGGTTCTATCGCCGTGGATCCGGCGCCGCAGCACGAGATCTCGCCGCACCTGTTTATGCAGTTCATGGAGCCGCTGGGCGATACGGACAGCTCGGTCGAGGCGGCTTGGGAGTGGAACAGTAAAGAGTGGCGGCCCGACGTGATCGAGGTCACCAAGGAGCTGGCGCCGGGCCTGATGCGCTGGCCGGGCGGGTGCTTGACGTCGTACTACCGCTGGCGCGAGGGCGTCGGCCCGCGCGACAAGCGGGTGCCGATGCACAACCTGTGCTGGAACGGCATGGAGACCAACCAGGTCGGCACGCACGAGTTCATCAGCTTCTGCCGCCAGGTGGGCGCCGACCCGCTGATCGCCGTCAACTTCGAGTGCGACGGCCGCACGGGCTGGTACAAGGACTGGATGGGCCGCGACCGCCGCGCCGGGCCCGAGGAAGCGGCCGAGTGGGTCGATTACTGCAACAACCCGAACAACGCCGAGCGGATCGCCAACGGCGCGCAGGAGCCGTTCAACGTCCGGCTGTGGCAGATCGGCAACGAGACGTCGTACCCGCGCATCAAGTTCGACGCCGAGACGTCGGCGAAGCGCACGCTCGCGTTCTCTAGGGAAATGCGCAAGGCCGACCCGACGATCGAGCTGATCGGCTGGGGCGACTCGGGCCGCGAGTCCGGCTGGGCCGAGAAGCTGCTCGAGGTCGCCGGCGACCAGATCCAGTACGTCGCCTTCCACCACCACTGGGGCCACCCGTCCCCGTCGCGGTACCCCGAGTTCGGCCAGGACGAGTATCGCAAGGACCCGGCCAAGACGTGGAAGTCGCAGATGAGCATGTACGAGCTGCTTGAGAAGCGGCTGGCCACAATGCGCGCGGAAGTCGCCGGCGCCGACGTGAAGCTGGCGATGACCGAGGGCCATTTTGCCGGCTGGGGCCGGCACCGGGGCGACATGCTCTGCTCGTGGGGCGTGGGCGTGGCCGACGCGCGCATCCTCAACGTGCAGATCCGCAACGGCGACATCCTCAAGATCGCCACGATGGCCGACTTCTGCGGCACGCGCTGGAGCGTGAACGCGATCATGATCCCGGTCGCGTACTGGCCGGGCGGGCCGGGCGCGTACATGATGCCCGTCGCGCGCGTCATGTCGCTGTACCGCCGCCACATCGGCGACAGGTTGTGCCAGGTAAAAGCCCCCGACGGGCTCGACACAATCGCCAGCCGCGCCGGCAAGAAGGTTTACGTCCACGTCGTCAACACGAACCGGACGAAGCCGGTGACGGTCAAGCTCGGCGTCGACGGCCTCGCGGTCGAGTCGGGCACCGTCTGGCAGATCGCCGAGGACCCGACGAAAGAAATCTGGGAAGGCGTGCCCGAGCGGTTCGCGCCGACCGAGCACAAGCTCCCGAAAAACGCGACGTGGACGTTCCCGCCCGCGTCCGTCAGCGCCATCGAGCTGAAGACGAAGTCTTGACCAGGAGCCGGTAGCCACAGATTGCACAGATGAACACCGATGCTCCTTGGCCGCGACCCCGTCGCGGCGCGAAATCAGTGCGAATCCGTGTGATCCGTGGCTCCGTCCTCTTCATCCGAGGAGTAGGGGAGTGAAGCGACTGACACGCGACCACGTCGTGCCGCTCAAGGAGCGGTGCCGCGTCACTGAACCGGTGATGACCGTCGAGCCGGGCGAGACGATCCTCGTCGAGACGATCAACCACATGACGCCCATCGTCCGCTCCGAGGCCGACCTCCATCCCCACCGCTCGCCCGGATACCGCGAACGGCAGGAGACTGGCCCGATCTATGTAAAGAATGCGAAGCCGGGCGACATGATCGCGGTCAAGATCGAGCAAATCGACGTCGTCGGCCTGCCGCACACGCACGGCGGCGGCCCGCTCTCCGACGTCTACCCGCAGGAGCCGCTCGCGTTCCCCGTCGAGGAAAGCGTCTGCACGTTGCCCGGCGGCCTCCGCGTCCCCGTCGAGCCGATGATCGGCGACATCTACACGACGCCCACCGAGCCGAAAGGCAACTACCTCGACCTCGGCGGCAACATGGACTTCACGGAGGTCCGGCCCGGCAACACGCTCTACTTGCCCGTGCAGCGCGACGGCGGCCTGCTCGTCCTGGGCGACGTCCACGCCTTCCAGGGCGACGGCGAGATCTACGGCGAGGGCGGCGAGACGGCCGCCGACGTGACCGTCACGCTCGACGTCGACCGCACGTACCGTTCCGCGCGCCCGCTCGTCGAGACGCCCGACCGGCTCATCACGCTCGCGTGCCGCGGCGACGTGTTCGACAGCCTGCGCCTCGCCGTCGAGGACATGACCACGCTGCTCGCCCGCGTCTTCGGCCTGAGCGAGGCCGACGCCTACGTCTACTCGACCCTCGGCGCGTCCGTTCGCGTCGCCGGCTGCCTCAACTCCCGCGGCGGCGTCCAGTGGACCATCATCTGCCTCGGCGTCCTCCTCGACCCGTTGCGGAAACGCGCCGCCCAGTAGCGTGGCATGGGCTTCCAGCCCATGGGCACACGGCCGGGATGGCCGTGCCACCAGGATGCCTTGAGCCATCGCTCGAGCCCGAATCATCTGGACAACAGGATGGGGATCGCAGAGCATACCGGCTCTTGGGGCGATGCTCAGTTCAGCCCGATCGGCCCCCACCGCGAACACCCATGTACGCACGACCAGGACGGGATGCAGAATGGTTCGCATGTACGGCAAGTTCCAGGAGCTGCCGCTGAGCGCCATCGAGCCGGAGGGCTGGCTGCGCCGTTTCCTAGAGAAGCAGCGTGACGGCTTGACGGGCCACCTCGACGAGGCCGGATACCCGTTCAACACGAAAGGCTGGACGTCGCCGAAGGTCAGGCGCCAACACGGACAGGACTGGTGGCCATACGAGCAGACGGGATACTGGATCGACGGCATGATCCGGGCCGGCCACTTGCTCCGCGACGACTTCCTCGTCAGCAAAGCCCGGAAGCACTTCGACTACGTTCTCGCACACCAGGCGCGCGACGGCCACCTCGGCCCGCCGTTTATGCGCAAGGCGGTCAGCGAGAGCCGCTGGCCGTACGCGGTTTTCTTCCGCGCGATGATGGCCGAGCACTCCGTCACGCGCGACCGCCGCATCGTCGCCGCGATCAAGAAGCACTACCTCAACGGCTCGGCGCCCCACTCGTGCTACCTCGACGTGTGCAACGTCGAGCCGATGCTGTGGGCCTACGCGCAGACGGGCGACAAGCGCCTCCTTGAGGTGGCGCTGAGCGCGCATGACGAGTACAACCGCGTCTGCGCCGACTACGACGCGACGATCGGCAAGATGCTGTCGGCCGCCCGGCCGACGGCGCACGGCGTGATGTACAACGAGATCGCCAAGCTCGGCGCCGTGCTCTATCTCTACACGGGCACGAAGCGGCTGCTTGACGCCACCGTCAACGCGTACCGCAAGCTCGACAAGTACACGATGCTCATCTCCGGCGTCTGCAGCTCGACGGAGAACCTGCGCGGCAAGGATCCCCTCGACAGTCACGAGACGTGCAACGTCACCGCCCATCCGTGGAGCGTCGGCTACCTGCTCATGGCGACAGGCCGGGCCGAGTACGCTGACAAGATCGAGCGCGCCTGTTTCAACGCCGTCCCGGGCTCAGTCACGAGCGACTTCAAAGCCGTTCAGTATTTCTCCTGCCCAAACCAGGTCGTCGTTGACCACACGTCGAACCACAACTTCTACAAGTGCGGAACCCCCTGGATGGCCTACCGGCCCAACCACGACACGGAGTGTTGCCCGGGCACCGTCAACCGGGCCATGCCGAACTTCGCGGCACGCATGTGGATGACCGACGGCGCAGGTGGCCTCGTCGCCGCCTGCTATGGGCCGAGCCGCGTCACGGCACCCGTCGGGACGAAGCACGAGGAAGTCACCGTCGTCGAGGAGACCGACTATCCGTTCTCCGACCGCGTCGACTTCCAGGTCCGGACGTCGCATCCGGTTGCGTTCCCGTTCTGGATTCGCATCCCGGGCTGGTGCACGTCGGCGGACGTGCTCGTCAATGGCGAGCGCCTCAAACGCACGCTGCGGCCCGGCACGTTTGTCAAAATCGCCCGCACGTTTCATCACAACGATCGAGTCACCGTGCGCCTGCCGATGAGGGTGCGCCTCAGCCGTTGGCCGCGGGGCGGCATCGGCGTCGAGCGCGGCCCGCTGGTCTACTCGCTCCGTATTGAAGAAGACTGGCGCGTCAGCCCGATCAAGGAGAAAACCTCGAAGCGCTTCCCGGCGTGGGACCTCTATCCGGCGAGCCCGTGGAACTACGCCCTCGCTCTGAGCGCAAAGACCCTCGAGCGCGACGTCGAGATCATCGAGAAGCCTCTCACGGGCGACCCGTGGAGCATCGTCGTGGCGCCCATCGAGCTGCGCGTGCCGGCCCGACGCGTCGCCGGCTGGCGCATTAGGCGATTGCGATCCATTGTGAGTCAGTACTACGGCGAGACCGGCCTCCCCACCAAGCGCGTCAAGGGCACGTTTCGCTTCACGCCTCAGTTGCCTGATCCCGAAACCCTGCCCAAGCGTCTCGGCAAGCGGCGCGAGACCGTCACGCTCGTGCCGTATGGGTGCACGCACCTGCGGGTCACGATCTTCCCGCAGTGCAAATAGCCTGGACAAGACGCAGCGGATCGGGGAGGATACCGCGTCTTGGGGCGATGCTCAGTCCAGTCTGATTGGCCTTGGGCACGAAGCCCCTGGGGAATCGAGATAAGGATCGTTCGCACAACGGAGAGGATACGATGATCAAAGTCACACTGCTCGGAGCTGGCAGCGGGTTCACGCAGCCGCTGTTCACGGACATCATCCACATCGACGGGCTCGACCGCGGCGTGCTCGGCATGGTCGACATCGACAAGAAGCGGCTCGAGGTCAACATCAAGCTGGTCGACAAGCTCCTCAAGGTCGCCGGCAAGACGAACTGGAAGGTCGAGGCGTCGACCGACCGCCGCAACGTGCTCAAGGGCACCGACTACCTGATCAACACGATCGAAGTCAACGGCATGCAGTGCATGCGCCACGATACCGACATCCCGCTCAAGTACGGCGTCGAGCAGTGCGTGGGCGACACGATCGGTCCGGGCGGGATCATGAAGCTGGTGCGCACGGCGCCGGCGTTCATCGACATTCTGCAGGACGCCAAGCGCTACTGCCCCGACGCGATCATCATGAACTACACCAACCCGATGTCGATGATCACACTCGCCGGCCTGCGTGCGACCAATCAACCCCTCGTGGGGCTGTGCCACTCGGTCCAGTGGGACCAGGAGTGGCTCTCAAACCTCCTCGGCATTCCGAAGGAAGAGATGGAGTGGCGCTGCGGCGGCGTGAACCATCTGGCGTGGTTCACGACGATGAAGCACAAGGGCAAGGACCTCTACCCCGTGCTCATGCGAATGGTCGAGGACGACCCGAAGCTCTACGAGCGCAACGCGGCCCGGTTCGAGATGCTCAAGCACTTCGGCTATTACGTGACCGAGTCGAGCAGCCATTTCTCCGAGTACGTGCCGTACTTCCGCCGTACCAAGAAGCTGCTCAAGACCTTCGGCAAGCGCAAGTACAACCGCCAAACGAGTTGGTACGCCGACGTGTGGCCCGAATGGCGCGAACGAACCGACCGCGAGCGCAAGGAGAGTATCGCGGGCAAGCGCGAGATCGTGCTCGGCCGCAGCCACGAGTACGCGGCCGACATCATCGAGGCGCACGCGCTCAACCGGCCCCGCGTGTTCCAGGGCACCGTGGCGAACACGGGCCTCATCCCCAACCTGCTCCAGACGGGCGTCGTCGAGGTGCCCGTGCTCGTGAACAAGGCCGGCTACCAGCCGACCTACTTCGGCAGCTTGCCCGAGCAGTGCGCGGCCCTGTGCCGTGCGCACCAGACCGTGCATGAGAAGGCGGTTGAAGGGCTGGTCAACCACGACCGCGAAGCGATCATCCAGGCCATGATGCTCGACCCGCTCACGGCCGCCGTGGCGTCGCTGGCTGAGATCCGCGCGATGGCCGAGGAGCTGTTCGCGGCCGACCGCAAGTACATCCCCGAGTGGTGCCGCAAGCCAGAACGCAGAGCCGGCAAGAAGAAGGTGACGGCCAAGAAGAAGAAGCCGGCCAAGAAGCAAAAGGAGAGCAAGGCTTCGTCGATGAAAGCCCGCGACGACACATAACGGGCCCTGTGATATGACTGGCGACGCAGCACGGCCGAACATCCTGTGGATTTGCACCGACCAGCAGCGATTCGACACCCTCGGCTGCACGGGCAACGAGTTCGTCGAGACCGAGCATCTCGACCGGCTCGCCGCTGACGGTGTCCTGTTCACGCGCGCCTTCTCACAATCGCCCGTCTGCACGCCGAGCCGCGCGAGCTTCCTGACCGGCCGCTACCCGCGCACGACGCGCTGCCGCCAGAACGGCCAGCCGATCCCCGCGGGCGAGGTGCTCGTCACCAAGCTCCTGCACGACGCCGGCTACTTCGGCGGCCTCTCGGGCAAGCTGCACATCTCGCCGTGTCACCCACGCGCGTGCAAGGAGACCGAGCGCCGCATCGACGACGGCTACGACGTGTTCCACTGGTCGCATCATCCGAGCCCCGACTGGCCGACGAACGAGTACACGCTGTGGCTCCGCGACCAGGGCGTCGAGCGCACGCGGACGCCCGTCAGGGGCTCGAAGCAGGTCTCGTTCGGCATGCCCGCCGAGCATCACCAGACCACCTGGTGCGCTGATCGTGGCATCGACTTCATCGACGAAGCCGCCGGCCGCGGCACGCCGTGGTTTCTGTCCGTCAACTTCTTTGACCCACACCACGAGTTCGACCCGCCGCGCGAGTACCTCGAACGCTACCTCGCCCGCCTCGACGAGATCCCGCTGCCCACTTACGTCGAGGGTGAGCTCGACAACAAACCGCTCTGGCAGCAGATCGACCACCGGCGCGCCTATGCCGGCGATTCCGGCTACGTCTACGACGAGTTCTCCGACGAGCACCACCGCCTCATCCGCGCCGCCTACTGGGCCATGGTCGACCTGATCGACGACCAAGTCGGCCGCATGCTCGATGCGCTGAAGCGCACGGGCCAGCTCGATAACACGCTCGTGATCTTCATCTCCGACCACGGCGAGATGCTCGGCGACCACGGCATCTATCTCAAGGGCGGCTACTTCTACGAGCCGATCGTCCACATGCCGCTCATCATCGCGAGGCCCGGCGCCGTCGAAGCCGGCCGCAGATGCACGGCGCTCGTCGAGCTCGTCGATCTGGCGCCCACGCTCCTCGACGCCGTCGGCCTGCCCCGTCACCCCGGCATGCAGGGCCGTTCGCTCTGGCCGATGCTGACGGGCGAGGCCGACCTTGCGCGCCATCGGGATGACGTCTACTGTGAGTACTACAATGCCAACCAGCGTTACGAATTGCCGGCGCACGTGACCATGGTCCGCACCGAGCGATACAAGCTCGTCGCGGCCCACGGGCAGCGCACGGGCGAGCTCTATGACCTCGACGAGGATCCGAACGAGACGTACAACCGCTGGGACGACCCGTCGTACCGCGAGATCAAAGACGAGATGATGATGCGGCTCTGCGATCGCATGGCGTGGACGGTTGATCCGCTGCCGGAGCGCGAGGCGCCGTGGTAGCCTGCCGACGGGGGAAACAATGAGTGAAGCCCGACCGAACATCCTCGTGATCACGAGCGACCAGCAGCACTGGAACACGCTCGGCATCACAAACCCCGAGATCGAGACGCCACACCTCGACCAGCTCGCCGCCGAAGGCACGGTCTTCACGAACGCCTTCTGCGCGAACCCGACGTGCACGCCGACGCGCGCCTCGATCATCACCGGCAAGTACCCGAGCCAACACGGCGCCTGGGCGCTCGGCACCAAGCTGCCGGAAAGCGAACAGACCGTCGGCGACCTCCTCGTCAGCAGCGGCTACAGGACCAGCCTGATCGGCAAGGCGCACTTCCAGCCGCTCAAGACCACCGCCCAGTACGAATCGCTCGAAGCGTTCCCTGTCCTCCACGATTTCGAGTTTTGGCGGGACTTCCACGGCCCGTTCTACGGCTTCGAGCACGTCGAGCTCAGCCGCGGGCACACCGACGAGTCCAGCGTCGCCCAGCACTACGTCCTGTGGCTCGAGGAGAACGGCTGCACCAACTGGCGCGACTATTTCCGTCCGCCCGTCGGCAAAAACGACAGCCAGAAGCGCACGTGGCTCATCCCGGAACGCTATCACTACAGCAAGTGGATCGCCGAACGAACCTGCGCCTTGCTCGAGCAGTACGCGAAGCAAGGCGAGCGCTTCTGCCACTGGGCCAGCTTCTTCGACCCGCACCCCGACTACCTCGTCCCCGAGCCGTGGGACACCATGTACGACCCGGCCCGGCTCACCGTCCCGTCGATCGTCGAGGGCGAGCACGACAACAACCCGCCGCATTTTCAACTGACGCAGCAGCCGAACCCCGACTTCTCGGCGTGGCAGGAGCCGGACGGCAACTACCTGCACGGCCTCCACACGCACGTTCACGACCGCGGCGAGCTTGCCAAGGACATCGCCATTTACTACGCAATGACCAGTTTAATGGATAAATATATCGGCGAAATCCTCGCCCGGCTCGAGAAGCTTGCGCTCGCCGAGAACACGCTCGTCGTCTTCACCACGGACCACGGCCACTTCTTCGGCCAGCACGGCCTGATCGCCAAGGGCCCGTTCCACTACCAGGATATGATCAAGGTGCCGTTCATCGCCCGCCTGCCGGGACGGATACCTACCGGCCGGCGCAGCGACGCCCTGCTGTCGCACGTCGATCTTGCGCCCACGTTCCTGAGCCTGGCGGGCCACCAAGTGCCGCGCACGATGACGGGCGTTGACCAGAAAAACGTCTGGCTCGGCGGCCAGGAAAAGGCGCGCGACCACGTGATCGTCGAGAACCACCACCAGCCGACGACCCTGCACCTCAAGACGTACGTCGGCGAGCGCTACAAGATCACCGTCTACTACAACCGCGATTACGGCGAGCTGTTCGACCTCCGCGACGACCCCGGCGAGATCCGCAACCTGTGGAACAGCCCCGACCACGCGAAGCTCAAAACGGAATTGCTCCTCAAGCTGCTCCACGCCGAAATGGGCAAGGAGCCGATGTGGATGCCGCGAATAGCCGTCGCGTAGCGATGGCCCATCGCGGTCGCGTGAGCCGCCTGAGCGTGCTGAAGTAAGCGCGGAACGAGACGCCGATGGACCAACCGCTCGTCTCGATCATCAC
>Ga0307430_1001797_pt1 | contig 15059 bp, 12 predicted proteins | sample SalMarWE160130MG_FD_202159 | JGI IMG/M metagenome (GOLD analysis project Ga0307430, IMG submission 202159) | Salt marsh sediment microbial communities from the Plum Island Ecosystem LTER, Massachusetts, United States - WE1603-130 | ecosystem: Environmental > Aquatic > Marine > Intertidal zone >... | reverse complement strand
TACTATCCTTTGCGAAGAGTCTCATTGGAGCTCCTGAACAGAAGCAGGCGAGTTGCTCACACCTTGGGGGGTATATGTTTCTCGCTGTTTTCCAAGAAAATCTTTTATGTTTGTTACCTTTTAAAGGTATAGTTTGGTCTTTTGGATGGACAAAAACCATAACAGCCCGCAGAAAAGAACTGGGCGTCCGCGCTTAAGCGATTCTCCTCTACGGCGTTACTGGAGAATGCAGAAACAGAAGGCAGCAGAAAAGAAGGATATCCGGTGCCGCAAAAGAGAAAGCTGATTATTGAACTTAGGCATCCAGTCGATGAGCTCAAAACGCTAGGCAATGCGATAAAGATCCTGTCACAGCCTGGCATGTCAAGGACGGAGATCCAGCAGCAGTGGCGCGTGATCAAGGATGCAAAGGAGTATCAACGATTATTTCACGAGTATGTAAGATATCTGAAGTCTCGTGTTGCATTCTTGGAGCAGCAACTCCGGCAAGCAGAGGAGAAGTGAATCGTATGCCGAAGGGGAAGCCTTGGACAGTTGAGCTGGAGAAGCAGCTGAGGGAGCTTGTTGAGTCAGGAAAGTCTGCTGCAAAAATTGCGGTGGTACTGGAGAAAAGTTATGCTTCTGTTTCTTCGAAAATTAAGCGGTTGGGTTTACGCGTAGAAGATGATGATGGGTTGTCAGGCAGCCTGTTATCATCTACTTTGGTGTTGCCTAAGGATCTGCCGAGCGTTGAAGAGGCTCTTCTGAAGGTGGCTGCGGCCATGAAGGCTCTTGAAAAGCCGGGGCTCTCAAAGACTGAGATCATGCGGCTGCGGACTCTGATTCAGACCAGCGGCCTTTACCAGAAGCGCTTCGCCGAATACGTAAACTATAGGCAGATAGAGGCTAAGGTCGACAAGGCTCTTGAGTTCCTCGAGAAAAGGGTGCAGGATAGGGCAGAAGTCCAGAATCGCCAGGACAGGAGTTAACCATTCCCGCTCGCGGACTGTCCTGCGGGGTGGATTTAGACCCAATATCGTTTGTTCATCCGAATATTCCAACCGAAGGCAAGGATGTGAAAAAGTGACGAGATTCATGAAAGTGGACAGTTTAGTTGAAAGGCAGGGAATTGTTCCGGACAGGACAACGCATGTTTTTTTTGCCTAAAGCACATTTCGACACTGCTGACGCTGCGCCCAGAAACATTACTTAAACATTATTAGCAAAAAACATGCCTCTTCTGTTGGCGCTTAACAAATAAATTTGAATTAACCGCATTTAGTTTGAATTGAAAATGGGAATTTATGGGATTATTGTCGTGTGATATCTCCAGCGGTGACAACCCTGCGATTACTTTGAAATATAAACGAAAGAGCCCACAAATTCAACTGTTTTTCCATCCCTTTTCTTAAAACTATTCAATTTCCGGTTTTTTATGTTTTTTATTTTGTTGATAGTAAATGTTGTTTTTCTATCTTGGATGTTTATGCTCTCAATTTTTCCCATTAAATTGGCCGTCTTATTCCGATTTACATAGAAATAGGCGTTTCCTCCCTGTATGAAGTCACGGTAAACAACACTTTTACCAATTGTCCATTTTCCATATCTCTTTTTTCTCATCACTTCTAAGTTTTTAATACCACGAGTAACAGGTAATAGAATGTCCCACTGTTGGTCTTTTTTTGAACGTTTTGGATCAAATACTAATCTACGGTTCTTCAGAGGAGAAACATTAATTGGAAATGATGGAGTTTCATCTTCTTTAGGATATTTTTGCTTATGTTTTGATTGTTTATACCCGTGTTGAGTATAATTCTCAACATGGTCTTTATTTAGAAATATTGCATCTGTGAAGCAGTCTTCAAAGAATTTATTAACGGCTGTAAAGAAGGTGCCTTCAGGTGATTCTACAATTATGTTCGCTTCAATATTCTTTGTTTGAGCCGCAGCAGTTAGATTAGAGGACCCTAGTAAAATCTTATTAGGATTACCATGAAAAATCATCAATTTTGGATGGAAACCAGGGCAATTTAATTTCTTAACTTTTATATTTTCGTGTTCTTGGGATAACTCAAATAACTTTCTTGCTGCATCTTTATCGGTTATTCCATATCTTGAGCATAAACCAAATACGATTCGTATTGGCAAGCTTTCTTTTATCAAAGGGCTTCGATTTAATGCTGTTAAAAGTGTTTTTAATCCCCCCGTCTTAACATATGCAATAGCGATATCCAATTTATCGCAATTTACAAAGAGATCATTCAAATTATTGATAAAAGATTGGGCGTCAACAAAGCTTACTTGTAAATCATTCATCCCCTTCATTTTTTGAATTCTCTATTTAACAATATTCCGTTACTAGCTTTTCAAATACCCTAACTTCTGCTTCTGTGTCTTTTTTACAGTATTCCAAAAGGTGATTTCGGATAGAATTAACTTCTGTTTCGTCATATCTGCCAAGTGCCATATAAGCAAAAGCTGCCATTGCTGAATCTCCCTCAGCAATTTCTAGCCCATCATATGACATATCTGGCACCAAAACGGGCAACACTTTCTTAATAGATGTGCTCCCATGAAAGTCTTGATGATAAAAGTTCTCTCTGATGATTTTATGAAGATCAACCAATCGGTCTATTATTAAATCCAATTCTTGGGATAAATCAGGAAAAAGCTCTTTCAGTTTATTTATCATTGTTTTTTCGAATGTAGAATAAACTACTATGCTTCCTTCTTCTTCGAGATGTTCGATTAACCTTTCTGCAAGTTCCCTTCTACAATCATTCGTGGGATCCGCCAAATATTCTAAATGATCAACAACATTACCGAACTCTGAACACTTGTGAATAGAATATTGAGTGAGAATTTGAGTGTGCGGTGCAATATTTGGATATAATGGCATTGCAGTCTTTACGGTTTCGAAGTCGAGGAAAAAAGCTGGCCACAAAATCTCGTTCAACTCTGCCTGCAGATTGCGACTAATAAATGGCTGTTTTGATTGAACACAAACTTTTACTCTATTTTGATTCTCAGTTAAAGGAAAACGTTCTGGAATATCTTCAATGCAAACAATTTTGGATTCCTTGAGTCTATCAAATTTTACTTTGCTCAACCGTGGAATATCAAACACATGATTTTCAATATTACATCCATGGCACTCTTTGAAAAGGGGGCAGTTCTTACATTCAAAACAAAGTATAGTTTCTGGAGCATTCTCATTTCCTGTTAATCGCTCAATTTCATCCATAACTACTTCAAATTTCTTAACCCGAGCTAGCACTTCATCTGTGTGCTCTGTTTCAACGAATAAATCTTCATTTTTCATCCCTAAACGGAAGTCTCTTGACATCAACATTATTGAGATGTTTGAAACACTAAAACCCGAATGTTTGATTACCATCGTGGTGTATGCCATATCATCAATGAATTCTGCGCGATCATTAACGCTTGATTTGACTTCAATCATATGCCAATCGTCGTTAGATTTTCTTCGCAATATGTCTGCTCTTGTCACATAATCGCCAACAGAAAAAGTTCCCTCAAAAATTTCATTGATATTTGGGTCATTTATCAAATCCTCTGTTGTTCTTACAGCAGAATTGAGATTTCTCCCATCAACTAAAACACCATTTTGATAGAGAGTTCTTGCTCTTTCTCCAATTTCTTTTCCTTCTTCAATGCGGAACTTTTCTCCTAAAGTTAGTTCTTGGGTAACTTGTCTTCTTCGCATTAACCAACCAAGCTTAGGACAGACTATAGAATTTAAGAAAATGTTCTTAGAGATTTTCCGCAGCTTCGTTTCCCCCACAATTGGATCATCTTATTTTTCTTCGGAATAACTGAAGTGGTTCTGGATTTCGATATCCTCTTTTTATCAAAATGTCTCTTTCCTTCAGCAAGCAACTTCTATTATGTTTGATTGCTTTCTCTAAATCACCTTTTTGCCATGCAATTAGACATTCCACTCCATCGCCATTGAAGGGATCATCATATTTTGAAACATTCAACTCGACAACGGCCTCTTCTTTTTTTTCCCATTTGACTCCGGGTTTCTTTTCTTTCATTAGATCACCCTCGAAGCTAACATTAAGACCACAAGAATGAAATAAAACTCCTATTTCGAAACAGCAGTTATACGCATAAAACGGTCTTTTTAGTTGAAGGAAAATCTCTTTGATCTTTTCTTTCAACTCTTCTATGTCGCTTTCTGTTTTCGCACAGAATACGTTCAATGCATCTTTATTGATATATCCAAATATTGTAGGCGTTATATTCCGATAACATCTTGAATCGTTATATTGCCGACAAAAATCACCAATAGTCTCAAGGTCAATTATCGTGCCATTGAAGGAAAAATCATTCTTCTCAGAATAAATTAATAGCATAAACAAGAGTAATTTTGTGTTAATTATTTATTGTTTATGAAGATAAAATAAGTTATTTCTACGCGCTAACCAGCGGGGCTAAATTTAAAGGAAGCTGATTGCGGACTGAACTGGGGGATGCCCGAGAAGCCAGACGTCGAAACCTTGTTGCCTGTTTTGGTCCAGATCGCAAAGGATAGACTAGACATAACTTCTCCAAAGAATTCAGGAAGATACTGGTCAACATGGGATTAACTCTTGAAAAGGCTGATAAGCCTGAGGAGAATAAGCCTGAGTTTGCTTAACCTCACACTTTAAAGCTGGACAGGGAGGTGCAAAGTCGAGAACGATTTTAATTCAAGGTAAAGCTTTCGGCGGCTATAGCTGTGGTAAACGTTGTAACCGCAGCTCTATCTTACATTGCTAGTCAAGGGAACATCACGGTAACAATTTTTTACACTGCAATTTCCGTCGGAATAACTCCTAGATATCATAGTACACGGAAAAGGTGTAACGCCTTCTTGGTTTGCAACACAACATATAAAGGAAGTTCGCTCTAAATTATTGCCAATACCGTGGGGATGGACTATTTTGTCTGGACAATCTAGACGGATCAAAATATTTGGGGCTATATTTCCTGTTCTACGTAAACACGTTTCAGACTTGTTTGATGGCAATCGAAATGTATTTGTGAAGTTTACCAAGTTGAATTTGCCTAATGATTCCATAATTGTCTTTTACGTTTCTGGAGAAAAACTGTTGATTGGTGAGGCAAAAGTCCAGCTTACTGAGAGGTTAGATCCATTTGTGGCTTGGTCTCGTTACAAGAATAGAATCTTTTTAGTCAAGGAAGAATATGAAGACTACGTTAGAGTTTCGCCTATAAGCAAAAAGGAAAGAAGGATGGAAAAAATCACGGTTTTTGAGTTAGAGAACCTAAGAAAATATAAAAAACCAGCCCAATCGATATATCCTGTTACTTCTTCTGGTCGTTACCTAACTAAAGAAATGGTGGATAAAATCAGAAGCCTCAGCGCAGAGTGATTGTGAATTGAATCTGTGTACAAGTCTTGATTCCTTTCTATTTGGTTGAAATATGGATTCGAACTTTTGCTTGGATTCCTCAGGCTTGAGTATATATCGTGATAAGTCAAAAATCGATTTACCTTTTAGTAATCTAAGATTCCTTTTGGTGATTGTTCAGAAAGCATCGTTAATACTAGTTCAGAAAGCCTATCCGTCTCGTCCTTTAATTCGTCCTTAATTTTCTTTCGGATATATCCTATCGAATTGTATTTTTCAGTTAAAGAAGGCAAGATCTCATCGGCTTTCGCTTTGCATATTTTAGCTATTTCAGAAAGCTCTCTGTGAACCGGATTTTTGTGGTTAAATTTCGGTATGGGAAGCTCAAGAACTTTCTTATGGATGTCCCTAGGACCCCATAAACCTCTAGACTGCATCCCCTTGATAAGCTCATCTACAATCTCTGAATTTAATACAGCAACTAGATATTGTGCTTCTTCTTTATTCCCGGTTTCATAGTAGTATGTTTTGGTGTCAGCAACATAACCATTCATCTGTATTTCCGTATCGTCTATGCTTGTTTTTAGTTCCGTTTCCAGATTTACTAGACATGAAGCTAAATGAGTTCCAGAAGTTAAATACAACACTTTGAAACGTTTGCTCGTTGTTTGATTGGTAATCTTATTTCGGTAATTTAGCCACTCTACCGCTGAAACCCGCTCAGCTTTTTCCCCTCTTAATCTGTCCCATTCACTTTCAGCCTTACTTAACCATCTATGAAGACCGGGGTCAGAAAGTTTCACATCCTCTTTATGCAAAATTTCGTATCTGTTTTTATTCTTGCGCAGAGGAAGTAATACCATAAGAAACGGTAAATGGGAGAAAGGAACTACTTCAGACCCTCGTAAAGTAGCATAAAGATATTCTCTTTCTATATTCCCTTCAAAAATTATGTCTCTGTATGGTGGTTTTGCATATTTTATGATTGCCTCAGAAGTCTTAACATATGGTTTTTGCGGATTAATTCCTAACCGTGGATGTTTCTGAATTTCTACAAACCAAAAGTTCCGCGGTACTAATGTGGCGCCTTGACTGAAAAGCTTCTTATAGTAACCTCCGCTTGGAGGAACCTCTATTTTTCTATCAAAAATAAAACTGCGTGTTCCAATTTTATTGAGGTATAACTTCTTTTCTACGATTGTTAATGCTTCTGCTGCTTCTCGTAGTGAAGCATTTTTACTTTTCAGAGTTCCAGAGAATTCTTTTCCGTTTATTGGATATTTCGTTTTCTTTCCTTTTTTACCAAAAACTACACAAGAACTTATATTAAATAAAGGTTTCACTTTGTCAAGATCGAATACTTTTTCAAGTTTGATCAGCGGATTAAATGCTCCCGTTCTAAAATTGTCATGTTGGTCAGCTGTAAAAATTCCTCTGGGCATGACAAACCCTATCTTTCCATTTTTCTTCAAATAGAGGTCGGCAGCTCGAGCGAAGAACAAAGCTCCAAATTCCATATGTGTCATTAATTCAACTTTCTTGCTAGGCAAAAGTTTGTATCGGTTGACTATTTGGTCTTTCACGAATTCTTGGTAGTCACTACTCATATATCTATAAGAAATCCAAGGAGGATTGCCTATTAAATAATCAAATTTTTTCTCACTCAAGAAGATCGGTTTGTATATGTTCTTTAGAATATACGTCCAAATGCTGTCTTTTCCCTTGTCCTTAAACTCCTTTAGTTTGCCAATGAGAGCTGCTATAACCGCATAGTCCTCAGCATCCAATCCAAATTTATTAAAATGTTTCTTCAGGTTAGTCTCAAGATCATCAGGAAGGCTATCTCCCTCAACTACCGCTTTGACATAATTAAATATCTCATCAGCGATATGAGAATACTTAACTACTGATGAAGGAACAACCAATTCTTCACCGTTCGTTCTAAATTTATAGACATCAACGCCCTCCAACAATCTTTCAAAAGTGGGCAGCTTGATAGAGTCAGCCAAAAAAACTGGAATGATTATGGACTTTCGCTTATGTTGAATGAGTTCTCCAAGAGCTAAAAGATAGTTAACTTTGCTAGTAATAACTGCCAACGGATGAATATCAACTCCAAAAACCTGCGTGAGAACTGCTTCAAGTATCTCCGTTTCATTCTTCCCACTTTCTTTGAATGCCTTTTTCTTCATTCTAATTACACTTGCCAAGAAAGTTCCTGATCCACATGCAGGATCTAGAACACTTTTCTGAGGATCATCAATGAGATCTCTCACTATACTCTCAGCCAACCAATCTGGTGTGTAGTATTCACCTAAGTCATGCCTTTCTTCCGGATCTACTAGAGCCTGATAGAGCCCTTTGAGGATATCCTCACTTAGTTGTGTAAGATCAAAAGAACGAAGATGATCTATTAGATGCCGCGAAAAATCCACTACAAAATCAGTATCTATCCTCAAAATCCATGAGAAAAAGTCGGTCTCTAAGAAGTTCTGGATTCCCCATTCTCCAAAGGCTTCTCCATTCAAAGTTTTCACAATTTCATCTGGACTTGGAAGAGCTCCATCAGAATAGAAAATGGTAGCCATCAACTTTGAGAGTGTTGCTACGTACGTATGCCTAAGAAATAAATCTACTTCTCCAATTCTACTACCATATACAATTTCAAGATACTTTTCCCATTCATCATAAAGAACTCGTACGTGAGGTTGACTTTCGACCTCAGACCATTTGTCTTTCAAAATACCTATTGATTGCTGGTATACAGGTGTCGCTTTTCCAAAAGTGTTAAGAAAGTTCTCGGTTGTAGGAGCTTGAAGTTCCCGATAAAGGAGATATCGGTCTAACCAGATATATGCGTAGTTTTCATCAACTTTGTCGAGTCTTATTTGACCCAGAGGTTCCAAAGAAATTCTATCGGGTGTAATATCTATCTCGTCCATAGTTTCAAACAATTTCATTTGGACGAATCTGGGACGATATACACGAATACTAACTCCGTCAGTTGCAATAAGCAGATATTTCGGTCTTTCTTTTTCATTTGACCAAACAATGGAAATATATCTTCGTAACTCCTCTTTTGCAGTTTGAAGTTTCCCCTTAGTGAGCTCGTCTTTAAATTCAATTATTAGATTTCCTAAAAGAGCATCAGCCCTGCCTTTGATGCTCACGGTTCCTTCCTTATTCTTTAGATACTTCTCTAAATAAGGAAAGAGCTGATAAGAATACCTTGCATCAATACCAGAAAAAACATCCCTAATAAAATTCAAAAACAAATAAGCTTTTGACGCTTCTGTATGAACTTTATTCACGTCGAAAAAATAATTTTCAAGCCTTTCCGAGAAATCCATAGCCAACCCGATCTTAGATTAACAACGATGTAGCTTAAACATTTTTGGAGCATATTCCCTTCTTTGCCACAAGATGGCAATTATAAATATAACCAAAGACATTTTACACATCAAAACTTTGTTAGGACACAAAAGTTTGCTGACAACTCAACACTACGTAGAACTATATACCCAGATTTACGGAGACAACAAAGCAGAACAATTCATAACCAAAATTGCAGCAACAAAAGAAGAACGGATTACTTTAATGAATGACGGATGGACATTCATAAAGAACGACGACGAAGAATGGTATTTCAGAAAACCAAAATAAAAGTACAAGTAAACATTTCAAAGTACAAGTAAACTGTTATTTACTTGCTAGTTCAGTATGAAATGAGGGAGTTTCGTGAGTAAGGTTACCATTCCTCATACATCGGTTGTCGACAAAACGGCTATCATCGGAGAGGGCACACGTGTCTGGAATTTTGTCCACGTTAGAGAAAACGCTGAAATAGGCAAGGAATGTGTCCTCGCAGACTATGTTTATGTGGGCAGAGGAGTAAAAATCGGAAACAGCGTAAAGCTTGAGAACCGAGCAACCGTCTATGAAGGAGTAACAATCGAAGACAAAGTTTTTGTCGGCCCTCACGTCATCTTCACAAACGACCTCATTCCCAGAAGCTTCAGCACAGACTGGAAAATCCTGCAGACACTCGTAAAAGAAGGCAGCTCAATCGGAGCTGGAACAGTAATCGTTTGCGGCGTCTCTATAGGAGAATACGCTTTGATAGGCGCAGGCAGTGTGGTCACAGAGAACATGCCGCCCCACGCTTTAGCTTATGGAAACCCAGCTAGAATCAGAGGGTTCGTTTGCAGATGTGGCAGAAAACTTGAGACAGAAGAGGAAAAGAAAAACCATGTTTCTATGGAGTGCCCAGTCTGCAGCGAAAAATATGAGATACCTACAGAAGATTATGCGAGAATAGAAAAGGAATAGTGAAAGACGGATGAACCGAAAGATTCCCATCGCAAAACCAAATTTTGGCAGAGAAGAAGAAACTGCAGTAAAAGAGGTTCTGGAATCAGGTATCATAGTTCAGGGACCGAGAACAAAATCGTTTGAAAAAGAGTTTGCGGAATACATCGGAGTAGAACACGCTGTTGCCGCGACCAACGGAACCATAGCTTTAGATGTGTCTCTTAAGGCTCTCAAGTTAGGTCCCGGCGATGAGGTAATAACCTCAGCCTTTTCCTTTATAGCCTCCGGCAACTGTATACTATTTCAGAGAGCAAAACCCGTCTTCGCTGACATAGACCCAAGAACCTTCAACATTGACCCCTCAGATGTAGCCGAGAAGATAACTGCCAAAACCAAGGCATTAATACCGATTCACGTGTTCGGTCAACCCGCCAAGATGGATGCCCTGAAGGAAATCGCTGAAGACAAAGGAATCTTCTTGGTGGAGGATGCTGCCCAAGCCCACGGAGCCGAGTACAAAGGACAGAAAGCTGGAAGCATAGGAGACATGGGGTGCTTCAGTTTCTACGCAACGAAGAATATGACAGCGGGCGAGGGAGGAATGATCACCACGAATGACCGGAAACTGGCAGATAAGTCTCGGTTACTAATAAATCATGGACAAAGCCAGAAATATCACCATGACACATTGGGCTACAACTACCGCATGACCGAAATCTGTGCTGCCATCGGATCAATCCAACTCAAGAAACTTGACGAATTCAACGCTAAGAGAAGAGAGAATGCACAGCTTTTGACGCAGGGAATCCGCAAGTTCCATGGTTTAACTGTACCCCACGTAGACAAGGATGCAAAACCTGTCTTCCATCAGTATGTGGTGAGAGTAGAAGACGCCTATCGCCTAGACAGGGACGAGCTTGCTGATTCTCTAACTGAGAAGGGCGTTGGGGTTGCGGTTCACTATCCCATCCCCATTTACAGGCAGCCTCTCTATCTGAAGTTAGGCTACGGAGGGACAAAGTGCCCCAATACTGAGGAAGCTTGCAGACGGGTTTTAAGTCTGCCTGTTCACCCTCTGGTTGACAAAAAAGACATCGAATACATGTTAGATGCCCTGAAGGATATTTCCCAGTAACGATGAGTTTAAAGAATCGGAATCCTGAAAACACAGGTTTTACAGTTATGGGCAAAAATCTACTTTCACAAGAAGAGTATGTGTCAACTAGTCCTCAAGTTTTATAAGAATTCAGAAAGGAAAATAATGTGTCCCCGATTTATACCGTAGAATAGAAAAGAAGTTAATCATGAGGAATCGATAGAAACGATGAACATGCTGAAAAAAGAATGTAGCGAAACTCTCAAAGAATTCAGTGAAATTGAGAAAAAAAACCAACACATTCAGGCGAGTGGAAAATGATGGAGCTGGATCTTGTTATCTGCACCAAAAACAGGCATGAACTTCTAAAACAGTTATTGAAGCAAATTAAGATGTTAACCGCTTTTAATCGCCTAGTGATTGTTGACAGCTCAGATGTTCCGTTTGATCTTAAGCAAAACTTGGAACCTTCTACAGTTTACATCTATGATCCTGCAGCCAAGTTGGGGCATGCGCGTCAAATCGGATTGGAAAACTGCCAATCTAAATATGTGCTTTTTGTTGACGATAAAATTGAATTGTCTCCATCTTGTGTGGCTGCCATGTATAACGCTTTGGATGCCTCAAAGGACGAAAATGTTGTCGCTGTTAGTGGAAATGTGCTAATTGGCTACAATGATTCTGTGCTGAAAAAACTGTTTTCCTGCAGCAGACCCTTTGGAGAGGGAGAAAATGGAGGTCTCGCGTTGCTTAACCGAGAAGAGGTTTTGGCTTTAGGTGGCTTCAACAGAACTATTCATTGGGGAGAAGATGTAGAGCTGCGTCAGAGACTAAATGCTGAAGGCAAAAAATGGAGTTTTATTCCTGAAGCTGTCGCCTCATGCAGAATATCTTCATTTGCTGAGCTGCTGACTAAAATGAAAAAACATGGCTCTGGCTGTAGGCACGCTACAGTTCTTGGCGGCAACTCACTGAAAATGTCTTTAAGGCTTGCTGGCAGAACGCTTATCATGCCCATATACTATGGATTCAAAACCAAAGACCCTAGAGTTTTTGGCTACTATTCTCTGATGAACTTGTGCCTTCTATACGGATATTTGAGAGCTGACTTGTGAACTGTTAGAATTATTCTAAATCCGCCTTCCAGTTGCCTTATCTTGCTTCTATACTGAGATAAACTAAGGCATGAACCCACATTCATTATGTTGATGTAATAGATTGTGCATGAATGGCTGTGACTTACAAATAGTTTTATCCGTAGAATAGATTTATTTGTTTGATGCTCTGAAATAAAGAGCGGTAATATATATTTGAGGTTTAATGATTGATAATCGAGGGCTATGAAAATAAAACAAAAGCCATTTCAGATTTATCTGCTTTGAATATTGGAAACTATTTAATTCATGTGCACAGTCTGGAACGAGGCTTGAGTTTTGTCCTAAACAGCTTGTGCTTTCATGAACCCTTAAACTCTTGTACACTCTTCAGGAAGTAGATTACAATAAGATTGCACATAATTGTTCATTTAATGGAGGAAGCGACAAAATAATGCGTAAACTTTTTTGGGTTGGCTTGTTTCCTCCTGAAGTTCATAGCATTGGTGACCATGCGCAGACGCTTGCGCTTGAAAAGTTCCTAGCGAAGTATTTTGACGATTTTGAGGTCAAACGGTATTATCGTTCTGAAGTTGACCGCTTTTTTGGGGAGAATGTAGAGTCTGACGATTTGATTTTCTTGCATAGCAGTGGGGATTTTGGGGATTTGTACCCTGATTGGCATGCCATTAGAAAACAGATTATCGCCAGGTTTCCGGAAAACAGGATTGTTCAGTTGCCTGTTAGCGTCTATTATGGAAGCGTTGTCGCTTTTGAGGATGATAAAATCTTTTTTAGTGGAAGAAAAAACCTTTTGATCTTATGCAGGACCACTGAGAAAGCGGAGCTTTTAAGGAACAATTTTGGTTGTAGGGCTGAATTTTTTCCTGATTTTGTTTTCAGTCTTAAGGTTCCTGTTTTGGATGTGGTTAGACGTGGAAAATTGGCTACTATGAGATGTGACTCTGAAAGCATGTATCGAAAAAGTGTTCCTAACAAGTTGCGTAGAAGTCGTCCTTTGCGTATGTTCTTTGATTTTTTGTTGGATGTGGATGCTAAGAAACGGATTAGGCATGTTTTTGGTGGCTATTACGTTAAGGATGTACAGATGAGCGATTGTGACATTACAGACGAGAACAGAGAACGTATTGTGTCTGACACCATCCGATTTTACAGCCGTTTTGAAAGTGTGATTACTGACCGTTTTCATGGTGCGGTCTTTTCGTTTCTATCTAATACGCCTTTCAACTTTGTTGGGGGTAAAATCAAGAAGAAATCTTCCATAGACTTAGGTTTAGCTTTTGATTCATACTTCAAGAATTTTAGGAACCTAGTGTTTTCTGACGTCTCCTCATCGCCTGAGTCTGAGAAGACTACTAGTAGTAGTTTGCTTGATTTGATTAAGTCAAGAAGGTCTGTCCGTAAATGGAACAAGAAAACTGTTGAACCAGATACTATAAAACAGATTTTGGAGGCTGCTGTTTATGCTCCCTCGGCTGCTAATTTGCAAGCTACAAAATTTAAAGTGCTGGCTGACCAAAAGCACATCGATTTTGTTTTTCAGAATACAAGTCCATGGTTCAGAAACATTTTACCTAACCGGGCGATTCTTGTTTTTTATGACATCTCAAAGTTAAGCGTTAAAGATTGGACTGAAAGATTTGTTTGGCAGGATACATCTTGTGCAATGCAAAATATGATGCTACTCTCTGAATTTTTGGGGATTAAATCCTGTTGGGCTAGTGTTACTCCCGAGCAAGCGAAAAAGATTAAAGCCCATTTTAAGATTCCGAAAAAATTTGTTTTGACTTGTATGCTATTTCTAGGCTATAGTGACATTAATGTTTCACTTAAGAGTAAGCATCAGGGACGCCCTATAATGCGTAGTTTTAAGGATGCATTGTTAGGCGGCTCTTAAAGAATTAACATTTTAAGAAATGGAGGTGGACAAGCAAACAGGCATAACAAATGTCCATCCACCAAAAAGCGGTCGCTCAGAATTATGTTGGGATGTTTTGTAGGCTCAAAGTTACTGTTTCACGTTATTTCGTGCATAATGTTTTAAATGTGTTTCAAACTAACCAAGAATGTCCACATATCTTAACGTAGTTAGAGGAAAATAAATTGAAGATTGACTTAGTTATATGGACGAAAGACGGGGAAAAAACTTTAGTTCCCTGTCTAAAAAGTATCGAAAGGGCCATAGGCGATGATCAGGTTAACCAAAAAATCGCGGTTGATGGGGATAGCAAAGATAACACCAAAACCATTCTAAAGCAATTTGGATGGACGGTTTATGACGCGGAAAAAGTGGGGATTCAATTTCAGGCGAGACAGGCTATAAGTTTAGTTGAAACGCCTTTTTTTGCTAGTTTCGAGCAAGATATAATATTAAATCCTCAATGGTTTCGGTTGGTTTTAAGACATTTCTCCGAGGAAGAGAATATTGCAGTAGTTCAGGGTGTAAGAGTTTCATTAAGCAAAACCTTGAGAATAATAGAAGCTGCAGGGTTAAACAGAAAAATAAGGTACTCTTCTATAGACAATAATCTTTATAGAACGGATATAATAAAAAGTTTAGATTTGCCTTTAAAATATCCTTTAGGTTTTGATCGAGCGTTACAGGATTTAATTTTGGATAAGGGCTTTAAGTGGATAGTAGATGAACAGTTAGTTTCGTTACATAATAAGCAGTCATTTATGCAGGATGCCAAAAAAATCTGTAACGATATAACCCGTTGTGAATATATGCGGGATAACGTTTCCTTTTTTAGGGTGCTAAAACTTTTCTGTTTTAGTTGGGTTAGAGGTTTCCAAATGGGTTTAAAATCCAAATATCCTCTTGTAATTTTTGCTTATCCTTATTATCGTTGGCAAAGCGTTAAAGCCTATTTCCGTAATACTGCAAAAGAAAATTAGCCTTGCGTGCACATTTACAAACTTTTAGTTTATTTCGCAAAAATCAAGTCTAAAAAAGTAGGATTACTAAATTTTCGAAAGCAAAAACAGTGAGGGAAATCCAGAAAAAAGGATGATTAATTGAAGAGTTAAATCTTCTCTTCGTTTTCCAGTTGCCGAATTCTCTTGAGGAACCTGTTCGTGGGCGAATCAAGTTTTACTTTTTGCTCCGCTTCATCCAGTTTGACGAAGTTATAGTTTGCCAGAAATTTTGTGACATTCTCAACCTTGCCACTG
>Ga0307430_1001796_pt1 | contig 15066 bp, 12 predicted proteins | sample SalMarWE160130MG_FD_202159 | JGI IMG/M metagenome (GOLD analysis project Ga0307430, IMG submission 202159) | Salt marsh sediment microbial communities from the Plum Island Ecosystem LTER, Massachusetts, United States - WE1603-130 | ecosystem: Environmental > Aquatic > Marine > Intertidal zone >... | reverse complement strand
GCCGAGAATCGCTACGTGCGAGATTTGTAATTCGAGTCCAAGTCGTAGTATGGGGAAAATGATCCGAGGCGAATACTTTTCCATTTTTAAAACCTTACATAATCCTTCGATTGCTCGAATCGTTAGCCGTTTTATATTCTGCGCGGTGTTTCAGCGCGATAGGGTTCCAGGAGACGTCGCTGTTTGTAGAACTGTCTTGCCCGGGTAATCTTCGCTTGCTTCGAGGAATGGTTGATAAAACGAATTGGCATGAAAAGGGTTTCTTGCTTTCGCGTTCTTGCCGCGCTATGATGGATCCAACGTGGATGAAGCAGAACTGATCCAATACGCCCAACAGGGCGACTTGGATGCCTTTAACCGTTTGATTCAAAACTATGAGCATCAGGTTTTTAATCTTGCCTGGCGCATAATGGGGGATTCGGATTCGGCGGCGGATGCCACGCAGGAAGCCTTCATTTCCGCTTATCGTGCCATCGGACGTTTTCGGGGTGGTTCCTTTCGATCGTGGATGTTACGCATTGTGACCAACTCTTGCTACGATGAAATGCGCTGGCGAAAGCGTCGTCCTGCTGGTTCACTCGAGGCATTGTTTGATGATCTGGGTATGCCTGAGCCAGAAAATCCGGGAGATCTGATCCACAAACCGGAAGCGCCTGAAGCGGCGATGGAGCGCGCTGAATTGTCACGTGCCATCCAGGATTGTCTCAATCGATTGCCGGATGATTTTCGTGTGGTCGCCGTATTGGTAGATGTCCAGGGGTACGAATATCAGGAAGTCGCACAGGCTATCGGAAAACCGCTCGGCACTGTAAAAAGCCGGTTGGCGAGGGCACGGGCACGCCTGCGGGAGTGTCTGCAGCGCTATCGGGAACTTCTGCCGTCGACTTTCCGTCTAGAAGATGAGTCGTCATGAACGAGATGCAAGTACGTAAACTATCGCAGCGAGATCTCGAGAGGCTATCTGCCTATTTGGACGGTGAGCTGAACACGAAACAGACCGCCCAGATCGAAGCGCGCCTCGACCGGGAACCCCTGCTGCGCGATGCGCTGGAAGAATTGCGGCAGACCGCCCGATTACTGCGTTCGATGCCGCAGGTAACACCGCCGCGGCATTTTACCCTCACCCCTGAAATGCTTAAAAGCCATAAAAGTCGGTATGCCTATCCCGCTTTGAAATTGGCAAGTGCTTTGGTGGCGGCCGCGTTTGTCTTTGTGATCGGGATTGACATTTTTGGCGCAGCGAAAGGATCAGATGAGTTCGCGGTCAATTTTACCCAACGCTCCATCGCCGAAGCGCCGGCCATGGAAGTTGATGTAGACGAAGCAGAGGACATGGTTGCTGCTGAAGGGGAGATCGAAGAAGTGGTAGGAGAAGCTGCCGAACCGCTTGCGGAGTCGGCTGCCGAAGCTTACGAGGAAGATTTTGCGATGGAGGAGGGGGGTGTAGAACACACACAACCCCCCGAATCTGAAATCCCGGCGGAAGAAATGGAGGAACCACAAGAAATCGCTCCGGAAGAACCGACAACTATCGGTAAGAATGTAGAGGGGGGGGATAATGAAGATGAGACGAGGGCGGACGAAGGGCCGTGGGATGGTTCTGTTGGCGTGGATGCAGCGCCGACGATGGCGACCACTATTGAGGACGAAGTGGGGGCAGATGATGGTGAAAAGCAGGATAATAAATGGTCGTTCGGCCAGGTTGAGCCGATCAGCCTCCTGGAAATCGGGCTGGCGATTTTGTGTATCATTCTTATCAGTGCAACGTTATTGGTGCGTGTTTCCTCTCGGTGAATGATATTTCCACGATCCGCTACTGCGTGTGCTGTGGTGCGCAGATGCAATTGCAGAAACGATTCGGTCAGAATCGTCCGGTTTGCACTGCTTGCGGATATATCCATTTCATCGACCCGAAGGTGGCCGCTGCCGTTCTTATCAACCGCGGTGGGGAAGTGTTACTCGTGCAGCGCTTGAACAAACCACAGCAGGGGAAATGGTCATTACCGGCAGGTTTTATCGACGCTGGTGAAGACCCCAAAGCGGCCGCAGTCCGTGAGGTGTTCGAAGAGACGGGGTTGCAGATTCGTGTCACAGAATTGCTTGATGTGATCACCGGAGGCGACCATCCGGGTGGTGCCGACATTATCATTTTGTATCGCGGAGAAGTTGAAGGGGGCCGATTAACTGCCGGTGATGATGCGGATGCGGCTGCGTTCTTTCGCGGCGATGCCTTACCCGTGCTGGCTTTTGATTCAACACAGCGAGTGATTGAAGATTGGCATTGCAAGTCTTGATGGCGGGATTGATTTCATCCGGCATGTATTGAAGGGGGATCGATTCTCCAACCGTGTTGAGCTTAGCGTTTTCATATAAGCATTTAAAAAGGAATGGAAGAAGAACGGTATAATTTGGTTTTGGTGATCGACTGGTCGTAAACCGTGTGTGCGGCGTATGGCAGCAAGGGATGATATGCAAATCGATGTTTTCACGTTGTTTCCTGAGGTGATGCAGCCTTATCTACGTTCGAGCGTCTTGGGTAAGGCTAGGGAAAGCGAATTAATTTCCGTTTGCGTACACAACATCCGCGATTTTACCCATGATCGTCACCACACGACCGATGACGAGCCTTATGGCGGCGGTGGGGGCATGGTGATGAAACCCGAGCCGGTCTTCGAGGCGGTTGAAACCGTTCTGGGTGATGACCTGGGTACAACACCGGTGATCTTGCTGACACCTCAAGGAAGGGTGTTCGATCAAACCCTGGCGCACGAACTCGCAAGCCAATCTAAATTAGCATTGATCTGTGGTCGTTATGAAGGTGTGGATGAAAGAATCCGCAGCCATCTCGCCACGGATGAAATATCCGTCGGCGATTACGTGCTGACGGGAGGAGAATTGCCGGCATTGATGGTGATCGATGCTGTCGCGCGGTTGATCCCTGGCGTGCTGGGGGATCATCTTGCAGCGGACCAGGACTCACACGCCAATGGATTATTGGAGCATCCGCACTACACACGCCCGGCGAATTTCCGGGGGATGAAGGTTCCGGATGTGCTCCTCTCCGGCGATCATGCCCGTATTGCAGCATGGCGGCGGAAGACATCATTAAAACGAACGGCAGAGCGACGACCGGATTTATTAAATCAAGCGACGCTATCCGATGATGAGCTTCAATTCTTAAACCAGGGGGATGAAAATGAGGAAGAAAGGTGAACTTATACACAGAAAACCGGAGGATTATGTGGAGCGAAGCACTGCGACGCGCAACACTGCCTGCATCATTGTACTGACCCTCGTCGTGATCATACTTGGCGCTTGCCGGCCACCTGACGAGGTCGATTTACCGTTAACAATCGATGGCTCGGAAACCGCGACATCAATATTCGAACCAACGCCGGAACCGCCGCCTGCAAAAACCCTATTCGTCTGTCTGAAGCGAGAACCCGATTCCCTCTATATCTATAACAAACTGTATTTCGGTGGTGTATCTGGCGGTGAGGCGAACGCTGTTCTCCAGGCGGTGTACGATGGACCGATCGATGTCGTTGACTATCAGGCCGAAGCGGTCATCCTGGACGGCCTGCCCAATCTGGCCCGGGGTGAGGATGCCCGTTTGGAAGAAGTAGCTGTACATGGCGGAGAGCAGTTTTACAATCCAAATACGCTCCAGCCTGAGATCCTCACCTATGGCAAAGAATATCTTCCCTCCGGCTGTGAGGGTTCGGGATGCCTGCTCACATACGAGGGTGGTGAGGTCTTCATGCCCCGCATGGTCGTGGAATTTCACCTGCTGCCCGGTTTGACCTGGTCGGATGGCTCGCCATTGACTGCGCAAGATTCGGTCTTCTCCTATGAACTAGACCGCCAGACCGAGTTCACGTATAAGTACATGGTGGATCGAACCGATACATATGAAGCCTTGGACGACGGTTTGAGTGTGCGTTGGACGGGGATTCCCGGTTTCATCGATTCGGAATACAAAACGAATTTTTGGCATCCTTTACCAAAGCACGTCCTCGAGAACTTCACGCCCGACGAGCTGCTAACGGCAGAGGAGTCCAACCGTTTGATTGTGGGATGGGGAGCCTATCAAATTGAATCCTGGTCTGACGGTCAGCAGATCGTATTAACGCCCAACCCCAATTATTTCCGTGCGTCCGAGGGACTTCCGAAGTTCGACCGCTTGATCTATCGGTTTCTGGGTAATGATGGGGATGTCGCCATTCAGCAGCTGCTTACCGGCGAATGTGATATTCTCGATGAATCGTTGATTCCGGACGATGCATTCACGATGCTCATGGATTTAGAAGAATCTGGTGAGCTGTCGATCATAACGGGTTCCGGATTATTTCTCTATCGAATGGATTTCAATCTTTCTCCTGTAGGGCAGGAATTTGATAAGGACCTTTTTGCCGATGTGCATACACGGCAGGCGATTGCAGGCTGCATTGATCGGGAGAGCATCGCAGAGGATATCTATTCTGGGCTAGCTTCCATCTCGAATTCATACATCTCACCCGAGCACCCCGCGTATGCAAGCGACCTGGAATTTACCGTCTATGATGTCGAAGCCGCGCAGGCGATGCTCGAAGCGGTGGGTTGGGTGGATACAGATGGCCTGGCCGACACCGCCAGAGTCGCACAAGGTGTGCCGGGCGTCACTTTCGGAACCCCACTCTCTTTCAGCTACAAAACGGTCGCTGGAAGTATGCAAGAAGCGTTGGCGGAGCAAATTCAGGCGGATCTCTCCGAATGTGGGATCGAGATGACCATCGAGTATTCAGAAGCATCCACGTTTACATCCTTGTGGCCTGATGGACCTATCTTCGGTCGTGGATTCCAGACCGTTGGATGGGCGTGGCCGGCTTGGTGGACGCCATTGTGTGAGATGTTCGCTGGGCGTGAAATCCCTTCGGATACCTATTCTTTAGGCAGTAATGCTAGTGGATATAGTAATGCGCAGTTCAACGCGGCCTGTGATACGATCTTATTAGGCGCGCCGGAAACGCAAACCTATCTGGATGCGGTTTTGCTTTCTCAGGAGGTATTTGCCCAAGAATTGCCCGCCATTCCACTTTTCCTGCCGCCGCGTGTCATGGCAGCAAATCCTGATGTCTGTGGACTGGATATCGTTCCCCTTGCTGTAAGCGGCTTTTGGAACATCGAGTGGTTTGATTTGGGTGAGGGTTGCGAGGCTGGAAATTGAACGATTGAACTGGCTTGGGCTACGTTCATCAGTTGAAAAGGTATACAATTTGTTCGGTACAATTGTATGACAAATAACACTAAAGGCATGGTAGAATAAAAAATGTGCTTAAGCACGTTACAACACTCCGTACGTAAAAAAGTTGCTAAAATGAGGATAACGATTGAATGAGCATCGAAAATCGATATAATCAATCCAGAGGGTAGCAACAAAAAAATCCAGGAAATTAATATCGACAAGAAAATCTTCAAAAAGAGGTCACATTGACGCAAACAATCCTCGAAGTCAAAGATTTAGTGACCCGGTTCTACACACCAGAAGGTGTGGTTCACGCCGTCAACGGAATGTCGTTCAACTTAGATGAGAGGGAAACGCTCGGGATTGTTGGGGAGAGTGGTTGTGGCAAGAGTGTTACTGTGCTTTCCATTCTGCGTTTGATTCCCAATCCGCCCGGGAAAATCGAACGGGGTGAGGCATTCTTTTTGGGCAAGGATTTACTCCAACTCCCGATCGATGAGCTGCGCCAGGTGCGAGGGAAGGAAATCGGAATGATCTTTCAAGATCCGATGACGTCTCTCAATCCCGTGATGACAATCGGACGCCAGGTGGCTGAGCCGATGATCGAGCACCTGGGCATGTCGAAGCGGGAGGCGCGTGAGCGGGTCATTGAGCTTCTCATTATGGTGGGCATCCCCGATCCTGCCGCGAGACTTGATGATTATCCCCATCAATTCTCGGGAGGTATGCGTCAACGAGCGATGATTGCAATGGCACTGTCCTGCGATCCGAAAATACTCATCGCGGACGAACCCACAACAGCATTGGACGTCACCATTCAGGCGCAAATAGTAGACTTGGTTAACCAACTCCAAGATAAGTTGGGCATGGCGATTATCTGGATAACACACGATTTGGGTGTTGTGGCACGCTTGGTCGATCGAGTTGTTGTGATGTATGCCGGATATCCTGTGGAGAGAGCGTCCGTCAAGGAAGTGTATGGTAACCCGCGTCACCCTTACACAATATCGCTGCTGCAATCCTTGCCTCGGATTGACCAAGTTCGCGAAGATCGTCTGGCGAACATCAAAGGACGCCCTCCGGATTTGTTTGAAGAACCAAAGTTTTGCCCATTCGCGCCACGCTGTCCCTTCGTTCAGAATAGATGCTGGGAGGAGAATCCCGGCATGCGTTCGGTTGGCGAGAATCATAACATTGCATGCTGGTTTGATGTCACAACAGAAGATTTACCGTAAGGGGTCTTTGGGAGAATCGACGAGTGAGTGATATTACGACTGCAGCGAAACCGGACAATGATGTCCTCGTCCGTGTCGAAGGCTTGAAAAAACACTTCCCGATTGAACGTGGTGTATTGTTTCGTCGGCAAGTGGGAGCCGTCCAGGCCGTGGATGGAATCTCCTTCGAAATCAAGCGCGGGGAGACGTTGGGATTGGTGGGTGAAAGCGGCTGCGGTAAATCGACGACAGGTCGAACAATGCTGCGTTTGTACGAACCCACCGATGGAAAAGTATTTTTCCGCGACACCGAAGTGAGTGCGCTGCCTCGGCGTGAGCTGCGAAGCTTCCGGCCGTACATGCAGATGATCTTCCAGGACCCCTACGCCTCGCTCAACCCCCGCATGACGATCGGTGAATTAATCGGCGAACCGCTTCAAATTCACACACAGATGAAGGGGAAGGAGCGGGATGAGAAAGTGGCCGATTTACTGGAATTGGTGGGTCTTAACCATCGATTCTCGGTGCGTTACCCGCACGAATTTTCCGGCGGGCAGCGACAACGCGTTGGTGTCGCTCGGGCGCTGGCGCTCAATCCAGAATTCATCGTTGCCGATGAGCCCATTTCGGCACTGGATGTCTCTGTTCAGGCGCAGGTCGTAAATCTCCTCGAGGATCTTCAGGACCAATTTCACTTCACATACCTGTTTATTGCGCACGATTTGAGTATGGTTCGTCATATTGCAACTCGGGTGGCTGTGATGTACTTGGGCAAATTGGCAGAAGTCGCAAGCAGTGAAGAACTCTATTCGAATCCGCTTCATCCGTACACACAAGCCTTGCTATCAGCCATACCGGTTCCCGATCCCGTTGTGGAGGAGCAAAGATCCCGCATCATTCTCACCGGTGATGTTCCCAGCCCTGCCAATCCACCCGCTGGCTGTCGTTTTCATACTCGTTGTCCGATTGCAGAAGCAATCTGTTCTCAAGATGAACCACTGCTACGCGAAGTAGCACCTGATCATAAGGTTGCATGTCACTTAGTTTAATCCATTCGATGAGCAAAGCGATTCGTGAAGGAGGTGATTGAGGGGAGGTGACCATGAAGGCTGTATCTGGTTATCTATAGATGTCAACAATCGTTAATTGGATCAACCGTATAAAAATCTGAAGGAGGAGAATATGTCGAGGAAGCACCTATTTTGGGTCATAGCCTTGAGCGCCGTATTAAGCATTGTTGTCGCTGGCTGTGCCAAGAAAGATGAATGTGATAATCCCTTCTTGGGAAGCTGCAAGCTTGACGGCAATGGCGTCCCACCCGATTTCTTCTCGGATGTGCACGTGCGCAAGGCCTTCAACTACTGCTTCGACTGGGAAACCTTCATTCGAGATGCTTGGGCAAGCGAAGCCATACAGAATGTCGGATATCTGATTCCGGGTATGGTTGGCTATGAAACCGATGGAGCGCATTACACGTTCGATCTCGAACAATGTGCTGCCGAGATGGATTTGGCATGGGATGGTGCAGTGGCGGAGAACGGCTTCCGCATGCAGATTGCCTACAACACGGGTAACTTGGAACGCCAGACGGCGGCCGAGATCCTGCAGTCCAATCTGAGTGAAGTCGATGAACGTTACATCATCGAGATCATCGGGCTTCCGTGGCCATCGTTTCTTGAGAACTACCGCAACAGCCGCATCCCTGTGAACATCTCGGGCTGGCAAGAAGACCTGCACGATCCGCACAACTGGGCGCAGCCGTTCCTGGTGGGCACCTACGCCAGCCGGCAGAATCTACCCGATGAGTTGTGGGATGAACTGAAAGTTCTGGTAAGCGAAGGCGTTTCTGCTACGACGGATGATGCGCGTGCAGATGCCTATCACGAGCTGAATCAGATCGATTACGATGAGGCGATCGCCATCCGCTTGGTGGTTCCCACCGGACGAGCCTGGATGCAGAAATGGGTGGAAGGCTATTACTTTAACCCAATCCAAGATCTGGCCGCCCGCTGGAAGTCATTCTCGAAGTCCGAAGATGCCTCCGAGCCAACGACGCTGACCTACGCCACGATCGGTGACGTAGACACGCTGGACCCGGCCTGGAACTACGAGAACTTCGGTGACAACGTAATCCTCAACACCTACGAGCAGTTAGTGACCTACGATGGCGAGAATGCCAGTGCCTTCGTGCCGCTCCTGGCGGAGGACTACGATATCTCCGCTGACGGCACGGTTTACACCTTCAACATTCGCGATGGTGTAAAGTTCCATGAAGGTCAGGATCTGACGGCCGAAGATGTGGAATACACCTTCGAGCGCGGCATCCTCCAGGGTGGAACTTGGTCACCACAGTGGTTGTTCACCGAACCTTTCTTTGGCACCGGTGTGTACGACATCGCCGAACTGGTAGACCCCGAAGGTGCGCTGGATGATGATCCAGACGCCCTTAAGGAAGCGGATGCCGATGCCCTCATGGCAGCATGTGAACAAATCACAGGCGCCATCGAATCCGATCCTGATGCAGGCACCGTCACGATGACTCTGTCTCAAGCGTGGGCTCCGTTCCTGGCCACATTGGCCCAGAGCTGGGGTTCCATCATCGATAAGGACTGGGCCATCGAGAACGGAACCTGGGATGGCGATTGTGCCACCTGGCAGGATTACTACGGCATCGACTCGGCGACCTCGCCGATCCGCGATGTTGTCAACGGAACCGGACCCTACATGCTCGATCACTGGGAACCGGGTGTGGAAGTCGTCATCACAAGTAATAATAACTACTGGGGTGACATACCGGTACTGGAGCGAGTAATTTGGTCCGAGGTGGACGAGTGGGGTACACGCTTCGCCATGGCGCAAGCCGGCGACGCCGATATACTCTATGTACCTCGCGAGTTCGTCGATCAGGTCACACCGTACGCGACAATTTCATGTCCATGGGATGCTGCGCAGGAAGTTCATGTGTGTGAAGATGTCGAAGGCGCAGAGGATCAACCTTTGATCGTCTATTTCGGTCATCCAACGACGTATCGCGCCGATGCATTCTTCGTTTTCGATGTCGCTCACTGATTGAGGCGTTCGTTATACTGCCTGCAGGGGAATGAATTTCCCCTGCAGGTTCTCCATTCGCAGGAGGTGATATGTCAGCTTATGTTGTGAGACGGATTTTGCTGCTCCCGCTTTTGTTGTTCGGCACGACGATATTGATTTTCGGCATGCTCTCTTTTCTGAGTCCCACAGAGCGCAGCGCGCTTTGGGTGCGTGAAATCCCCAGAAACGAACGTCAATTGGAAGGCATTATTCGCAAGTATGGCTTGGATGAGCCGATTTATACACAATACTATATCTGGCTGGTAGGCACGCAGGATGAGGAGACCGGGGAATGGGAAGGTGGATTGCTGCGCGGGGATTTAGGCTACGCCCGTTCCGCGTCCCAACCTGTGATCGATATCATTACAGCGCGTCTCCCCAATACACTTGATCTGGCGATATGGAGTGTGCTGCCCATTGTATTGGTAGGGATATTATTAGGTGTGCTTGCCGCGATTAACCATAACCGATTTATCGACCAGGCCGCACGCGTCTTCAGCATTCTGGGCTGGTCTTTTCCTACGTTTGTATTCGCACTTGTCGTTTTGATGATTTTCTATGCTGGATTGCAATGGTTCCCTCCTGGGCGGGTGTCCGATTGGGCCAATCAGATCATCATGTCGGAAGAATTTCGCACATATACGCATTTATACAGCTTCGACTCGCTTTTGAACGGCCGCTTCGATATATTCATTGATGTAATGCGTCACATGATCTTGCCTGTTGTTACATTATCCTATCTCTCCTGGGCACTGATGCTGCGTGTAACTCGTTCTTCAATGTTGGAAACACTTAGCCAGGAATATGTCACCACGGCGCGTTCCAAAGGTTTGAAGGAATCGGTTGTCATCATGCGACACGCACTGCCCAATGCCTTGATCCCCGTCGTCACCATTGCGGGTTTTACCGTCGTCGCCTTGTTGAACGGTGTGGTGATCACTGAAACCATTTTTAATTACCCCGGAATCGGACGCGCGGCAGCGCGTGCGGCTTTGAATCTGGATGTGGTCGCCATTCTCGGATTGACCATGTTCAATGGTTTGATCTTGATCGTCGCCAACCTGGTTGTCGATGTGCTCTATGCCGTCGTGGATCCACGCGTTCGGCTGTCGTAATTTATCTCATCGATATTTAATTTAAAGGTTTAAGGAAAGGGTTCATGGAAAACCAGAAGAACAATGCAGGTGAGTCGGAAATCATCAAGCATCGTAAGCAAGTTCTTGAAGTGACGCTGGATGGCCTTCCGGAACGAAAGATCAGTCGCCTTGAGCGCATATTGGGGCCAGAGCCGTACCGGCTGTTGAAAGGATTGGTCACCAATCCCTTATCGATTGCGGGTTTTGTCATTCTGGCGGTTTTTATTTTTATTGCGATTTTCGCACCCGTGCTTGCGCCACCCCGCAATCCGGAGACTCCTTACCGTATCCCTCGAGATGGTTTTCACCCCACACCGCAAGAACCTGGAACAGCCTGGGAAAGTCGCCCGCCACCAGTGCCGTTTTGGTATGAGCCGATTACTGGCAAAGAGGAATGGGTTCATTTCCTCGGAACGACGAGCGGGCAGTGGGATGTTTATTATGGCATCATCTGGGGCACCCGTACGGCCTTCAAAGCAGGGCTCTCGGTTACGATTGCAGTCGTCGTGATCGGCATTCTGACCGGTTCTTTGTCGGCTTATTATGGCGGTGCGGTTGACAATGTGATCATGCGTATCACGGATATTTTTATGTCGTTCCCCTTCTTTTTGGCCGCGCTGACCTTGTCTACGATTCTCACACCTGTTATAGGGCGCAGTGTTGTCCCAGCGATTATCGCCTTGATCGCCTTTGGTTGGATGAGTTACGCGCGCCTTGTGCGCGGTGACATACTGTCAGTGAAAGAACGTGATTATGTTATGGCCGCTCGTGTCATTGGAGCGAGCGATCGGCGTATTTTGTTCCGCCACATTCTGCCCAATGCCATCTTCCCCACGCTGGTCGTTGCCTCGATGGACGTAGGCACCTACGTGCTTAGCTTTGCCGCTTTGAGTTTCCTTGGCGTCGGCACCGAAGTCGGTTACGCAGACTGGGGCCAGATCATTTCCTTCGCCCGGGATTGGATCACGGATTTGGCAACGTATTGGTATGTTGTGGTCTACCCCGGTTTGGTCATTGTGCTTTTCGTGTTGGCGTGGAACCTCATCGGCGATGCGGTGCGCGATCTCTTCGATCCGCGCATGCGCGGGACGAGTTGAGATACCGGCGACCACAGCAGATCTGACGAATCATCAAAAAACCGCATGCCAATTACTCGGGCAGCGGTTTTTTTCTATGTGCCGAGTAGGACCGGTAAAAATGCTTTTCTTGCGATCGGATCTATGGTCGGAATGGCTTTTGGATGGGATAAGAATAATCGTCGAAGTCGATTGTCCGGCTCCATCGCAGTAGAAATCGAGTAGGAAATCGGTTCGGTGTTATCCGTTGTTCGGCGTATGCTAGAATGAGTACCATGAAGACCCCACGGATTTTAGTAGTGGATGAGGGACATGAGGTCGTTCGCATGTTGCGTTCGAACCTCGAGTTATCGGGCCGAGCATGCTCGGTAATCGATGTGCACTCGGGTGAGGATGCGCTCATCGAGTTGACTCGCGGACCGGTTCATCTGCTGATTACAGACCTGGGGCTGCCGGGAATCTCCGGCCACGAAGTGCTGCAGCGATATAAACAGCTTCATCCGCATGCCCGCAGCATCGTGATAACCGGTCAGCCGATACAAGAGCTCCAGGCGAAGGCCGAAGAGCTTGGAATCGTCGCCTTGTTCCAAAAACCGATTGGGACCAATTACTTCCTGGAAGCAGTTGATCGGGCTTTGGAAGCATTTACGGGAGAAGATGATGCGGATGAAATTCAAAAAGGACAGACACAAGTCGAAGCCATCCTCCAGCAAGTGCTGCATACACTCAGTGCGGATCTGACGCTGCTGATAAACGCCAATGGTGAAATTATCGCCCAGTCGGGTGAAAGCGAGATCCCCGATCTGGAAACGACGTTGATATCGATGACTAATGCTTTCAATGCGGGTCAGAAGACATCCGCGTTGTTGGGCTCGAGTTACCCGGGTAGCATCCAATATTTCGCTGGCGACACACACGATCTCTATCTCGCCAGCGTGGGGACAACCCATGCCCTGGTGATCATTCTACGCAGCGGGCAGGAAACCATCAAGATGGGCGCGATCGTACACTATGGAAAGCGGGCAGCTGCGGCATTGTTGGCGCATTTCGTTCCGGGAGGTACATCGCCCTCGAGTCCTGAACATGCGAGCGCAGGACATGCTCTCGAGTGGAGAGAGTTCAAGGTCGATGAAACACATCCCGGCGCCAAGGATGACAGACAGGATTGGACGGGATCAAAGTTGAAAGCCAAATCCGACGAGGCCTTGAAAGATGACGCCGAAATGTATTGGCGAAAAATGGCGGATGATACCTCCGAATTCACGGTGGATGATGAGGATATTCTCACCTTTCGAGAGGCTCGCGAACGCGGTTTGATGAAGAATGACCCCGAGACGCTCAGTTAGTTCTTTTCCCCAACCCTCTATTCTTTGCTCTTCAAACGTTGGGGGTGTTGAACATCGGAGGCGTATGTTACAATTTGCAACGCTTAGGCGAATCGGTCAAACGTTGGGGCGTGGTGCAATGGCAGCACACCGGACTTTGAATCCGTGGATCCAGGTTCGAGCCCTGGCGCCCCATCTCAGAATCTGATAGAAGACTTAACCCCTGTGCAAGACGACAAACCTCCATCCGGCAAATCGCTTCAACTTCTCGGGCAAAACGCCTCGAGTGTACAGATATGTCATCCTGGAATGCTTCTTGGATGCATTTCCTTCGATTGTCAGCTTCTTTTCGATCGATTATTGAGGAGGTGGTTATGGTTTGTGATGCTGTAATCCTGGCGGCAGGTTTGGGAACACGCATGAAATCCAAAAGCCCGAAAGTGCTTCATCGCTTGGGGGGACGCCCACTGCTATCCTGGGTTGTCGCCTCCTGCCAAGCAGCCACAGGGAAAAACCCCACTGTGGTCGTTGGCCCGGAAGCGAGTGAAGTAAGAGAGCAGTTTGCAAGTGAGGTTGCGTATGTCGTGCAGGAGGAACGATTGGGTACGGGCCATGCGGCGTACCAGGCTTGTGATGCGCTGCAGGGAAAATCGGACCTGGTCTTGATCGTCAACGCGGATTTGCCATTGCTCGAGGCGGATACGTTGAAAAGGTTGATTTCTGCGCAAGAAAAGAACAGCGGACCGCTTTCAATTCTGACTGCCAAATCAGCGCAATCTCGAGGGTTCGGTAGAATTCTGCGTTCGGAAGAAGGACGTATCCTGTGCGTTATCGAAGAAGCGCATGCAACCGAGGAACAACTTGCAATCGGGGAGCTGAATGTTGGAGCGTATGCGGCTCGAGCGGATTGGCTGTGGGAACATCTCCCTGTTTTACCGCTCTCTCCAAAAGGAGAATACTATCTTACGGATTTGATATCGATGGCAGCGGAAGAAGATCATGATGTGGTCAGCACTGAGGTGGAAGATTTGAGTGAGATTATTGGAGTCAACAACCGCGCCCATCTGGCGGAGGCGGAGACTGCACTGCGCAGAAGGATTAATAATCGCTGGATGCTCGCGGGGGTAACGCTTATCGATCCGGATACTACCTACATCGGGCCGGATGTTGAACTCGGAAGCGATACAGAGATTTTGCCCAACACCCATTTAGAGGGCAAAACGGTGGTCGGCTGCGATTGCCGACTGGGCCCGAATTCGATCATACGCGATACTGCGCTTGGCGATCGTTGTACGGTGACCGCTTCGGTGCTGGAAAGCGCTGTGCTGGAGGATGAGGTGGATATCGGACCTTTCGCACATCTGCGCAGCGGCACCCGACTGTGCCGCGGGGTGCACATGGGGAATTTCGGCGAAGTCAAGAACAGCACCCTGAAGGCGGGGGTGAAAATGGGCCATTTTTCATACGTTGGTGACACCACGGTTGGGGAAAACACAAACATCGGTGCAGGAACGATCACCTGCAATTACGATGGTGAGCGAAAGCATCCCACGGAAATCGGCGCCGAGGCGTTTATCGGCAGCGATACGATGTTGGTAGCACCGGTGCGGATTGGCAACAAGGCTCGCACGGGTGCCGGCTCGGTCGTCACGCGCGATGTCCCCGATGGCGCGGTCGCTGTCGGGGTTCCCGCGCGTGTCGTCCAAAGGCCGAATGTCGAGGAGTAATATGCTATCTGGTACGTTTGTTTTTGTCGGACTTCTTCTCCTGGATGCACTGATTGCGTTTATCCGGGCCGCATTTGTCAACAGCCATCATGCAAAACTCAGGGCAATGATGGAGGATGGCAAAAAACGAGCGGCACTGGCGATTCGCGTTGCCGAGGATGCAAGACGTCTCATACTTACATTTGGGATTGGTTTGAGCATCAGTCGTCTTGCCGTGATTGGCGTTGCATTGGTCGTGTATAGCTTGCCGTTACACGATCTTGACGTGGTCCCG
>Ga0307430_1001794_pt1 | contig 15073 bp, 13 predicted proteins | sample SalMarWE160130MG_FD_202159 | JGI IMG/M metagenome (GOLD analysis project Ga0307430, IMG submission 202159) | Salt marsh sediment microbial communities from the Plum Island Ecosystem LTER, Massachusetts, United States - WE1603-130 | ecosystem: Environmental > Aquatic > Marine > Intertidal zone >... | reverse complement strand
ATAAATTTATCTGACTGTATGAGCACAACTCATACTGTATCTGTCAAGCATAATGTACGAACAGAGACGGTAACAGTAAAGGATGCCGCTCAAATACTTGCCCCTATATTTGAGGAAAACAAAAACAATCGTATTATTGTCAAATGTGATTGTGAAGGTGCAGAGTTTGAGATTCTTGAACGGCTTGATGAGGAAAATATAGTTGGAAAGATAGATGTTGTTCTTATGGAGTATCATTTTGAGAAACCTTATAGATTGGTAAAGATTCTCACCGAAAACGGTTTTGCAGTGCACATCATACACGGCTCGAAGAAAGAACCTATAACAGGTTACTTATATGCGGCTAAAATGCAAAAGATGGGCTAAATTGAGGCTACTAGAACATGCTGGAAAAAATAAAAAAGGAACTTGATCGCTCTAAAAAAAGACTGTTGTATTCGGGCAAGATACATAAACAGCTTGAACAAATGCAATACGAGCTAGATAATTTACCTTATGAGATTTATGACAAAGTTGAACGCGGCAGCGCTGACATACAAGTGCCACAAATCAAAAGTATAGAAGAGACGCTGGACAAGATCATTAATGACAGATGTTCTATATCTCGTTTTGGGGACGGAGAGTTCGCTTGTATGAACTGCAGTAGAATATCTTACCACGACCCCTCTGAAGACCTGGCCGAAAGACTGAAAGAAGTACTTTCGTCAGACTTCCCTAATTTGTTGATTGGTTTACATGATTGTTTCGGCTCGTTGGATTGTTATGTACCTTATACAAGAAAATTCTGGAGAAAATATATGTCTAAAAAGCGCCAAATGACATATTCTTATCTCAATATGAACCGTGTTTATTATAATGCATTTTTTAACAGATGCTATATAAATTTCAACAAAACAGATGAACACTACCAGAGATGCTGCATATATTTTAGAAGAATAAAGGAGATATGGAAAAACAGAGACGTAGTGTTACTTGAGAGCCAAGAAGCACGACTCGGAGTGGCTAATGATATATTAGATGGGGCCAAATCAATATCACGTATCATCTTCTGTCCCGTCAAAAACGCATTTAACAAGTATGACCAGATTTTATCTGCTTTTAATGATATTGAACCAGACAATCTTATATTACTTGCTCTTGGTCCGACGGCGACTGTTTTGGCTTACGATTTATGCAAGAAAGGATACCAGGCCGTTGATATTGGACATATTAGTGGGGAGTATGAATGCTTCTTGAGAAAAGAAACACCCTTAGAGCTAAAGAGCATGGGCCGCGATATTAAAATGAAACATGCTTCTAATCCAGATAACCCTGAATACAAAAAACAAATCATAAGAAAAATAGTTTAGGCTAGTGCCTTAAAAGGAAATTTAAAATGTTTGCATGGGACAGGAAGAAAGTTTTGGTAACAGGCTCGGGGGGGTTCATTGGGTCTCATCTTACGGAGCGTCTTTTTGAACTCGGAGCTAATATCCGGGCTTTTGTGCGATATACCTCAAGAGCCGACGAGGGCTTTATTAAGTATTTTTCCGACGATATTAGAGAACATATAGATATTGTTTATGGTGACATTAGAGAATTGGAAAGCGTAGTTAAAGCGATGGATGGCGTAGATGTCATTTTTAATTTAGCCGCATTAGTGGGAATCCCATACTCCTATATACATCCCCAGGAAGTAATCGAAGCAAATACCATTGGTACGTTGAATGTATTAATGGCGGCAAGAGATGTAGGTATAGAGAAACTGGTCCAAACTTCCACGAGCGAAGTCTATGGTACGGCAAGATATGTTCCAATAAATGAAGATCATCCCAAACAACCTCAATCTCCGTATTCTGCGAGTAAAATCGCCGCTGACGCCATTGCTTTGAGCTTCTATCATTCCTTTGATTTGCCGGTTGCTGTGATAAGGCCCTTCAATACTTATGGGCCGCGTCAATCCGACAGAGCTGTCATCCCATCTATTATTTCACAGGCTTTAACGAAAGATAGGCTCACATTGGGTAATACAACTCCTACAAGAGATTTCACATTTGTTACAGATACAGCAGAAGGCTTTATTAAAGTAGCAGAATCGGAATCAGTTGGTATGGAAATTAATATTGGATCCGGGCAGGAGATTTCAATTGAAGATTTAACAAGAAAAATAATATCGCTCGTCGGACGAGATATAGTTGTAGAGCACGATAAAGAAAGGGTTCGTCCAGCGCACAGTGAAGTGGAAAGATTGTGCGCGGATAATACAAGGGCAAGAAACGTATTGGGATGGTTACCAAAGGTCTCATTGACTCATGGCCTTGAAGAGACAATCAGTTTTATTAAAAGTAATCCCGGTTTTTACGATCCTGATAAATATAGAGTGTGAGGTATATAGATGAAAGCTGTAGTTTTAGCTGGCGGCAAAGGCACTAGGCTGCGGCCTTTAACATTTTCAATTCCAAAGCCTTTATTGCCAATTGCTGAGAAGCCAATTCTTGAGATTATTCTAAAGAATCTCAAAAAGTTTGGCATAACAGAAGTTATTATATCAGTTGGCTATCAAGGCGAACTGATAAAGGCCTTTTTAGCTGATGGTGCAAGATTCGGCCTTTCTGTAAAATATGTTGATGAAGAAAAGCCTTTAGGTACGGCAGGGCCTTTGTATTTGATGCGGGATTGTTTTGGCGAAGGAGAAGAATTCATTTTGATGAATGGTGATATTTTCACTCAACTAAATTTTTCAAAGATGATTAATTATCATAGGAAGGGCAAATATTGCATAACTATTGGATATAGAACATACGAACATAAGTTGCCTTTTGGAGTTTTAGAGCTTGAAGGTGCCAAGCTTTGTGGCATTGTTGAAAAACCAAGTACGGTATTTAATGTGAGTACGGGAATTTATGTGTTAGATGCGTCTGTTATCGACTTCGTACCGAATAATACATTTTTTACAATGCCTGACCTTGTGAATAAGCTGTTAGAGAAAAAACGCCATATTGGCGTATATCATATCGAAGAATATTGGCTGGGAATAGAGAATATCAGTCATTTCAACGAGGCGATTAAAGAGTTGAACAAACTTGAATCCCTCGTTAAAAAATGAAGTATTTGCGGTTCGTGGAGAAACTGGTCATATACGTAGCGACAACGATCCCGAGTTTGCTAACGAGGCTGTTAAAAGATAGCTCGCAATATCTGGAATTAAGACTTTATTTATAGCACCGGGTAGCCCTTTTGATAAATATGATGAGATGTTATCTGCTTTTAAGGATATTAGTCCGGACAAACTTGTATTAACTGCGCTTGGGCCAACGGCGAATGTTTTGGTTTATGACTTGTGCAATGAGGGATATCAGGCAATCGATATCGGACACCTTGACGTAGAGTATGAATGGTTTTTGAGAAAAGATGTGGCAGGGACACCGATAGAATTTAAGTATGTTGACGGCTGTAGCGAAGGCAGAAAAGTTCATCAGCTTGAAGACCCTGAATACTAAGGACAAATCATAAAAAGAGTAGTTTGATATATAACTGGTAGTAAGATTGGAGATTGTTGGATGGGAAATATAAACGACCAAATTTTTATACAAAATCAGAAGAGTCATTTTGAGGGGCCTTATCTTGAAGTTGGATCGAAGGATTATGGAAACACTCAGGATATCAAATCCCTTTTTCCAAAAACAGAAAAATATATAAGTATTGATATGGAAGAAGGACCACGAGTTGATATCGTATTAGACCTGACAAAAAGAATAGATAAAATTGATAAAAAATTGGGAAATACCCGGTTTGGGACCATTTTTTGTTTGAGTGTTTTGGAGCATTGCGAAGATCCTTTTTTGGTTGCAAACAATTTGACTAGCTTATTGAAACCAGAGGGCCAGATATGTTTATCCGTTCCCTTTGCATTAGGATTTCATGGCTACCCTTCGGATTACTGGCGATTCACACATGAAGGGATAATAAAACTTTTTCCTAAATTGACATTTGATATCGATAGGGCGGCAGTTGCAACTACAAGAAAAAATGACTTCAAAGGTATTGATGAAAAGATTGGAAGAATTCCCTTTAGTTCAAAATATTATTTTCAAAGAGGCTTTTTGTTTCAGGGAATATCGGCGAAGTTTCTTAAAACCCTGTCTCGCATCGGAATTTTACGCTGGTTAGTAGATTACAAGTATGTTATGCCGCCCACACACATATATATGATCGGAAAATTGAACTTAACCTAAACTTTGAAAAGGTATTTTGGAGAAGGGTAGACAGGTAAAGGACAAAATGATTAAATTTTTTATCAACTTTTTTGGAGTTGAATCAATACTTTAAAATGATTAAGTCTAAACGAATATTTATTGTTGCTGATGTTAGCGGCAAGAGCGTCAAAATATTTTTAAATCAAATGCCTAAACTGGCCAAAGGCTTGATTAGGCTCGGTCACGATGTTAGGATTTTCAGCTATTGCGATGAGCTTCGGCAGCTTAGCCCTTTTAAAAGCAAAACCCTTACCAGCCGATTTTACAAATCCAAAGTTGACCGTCTTTTGGCTAATCGAATAAAGGATTATAAACCTGATATTGTGTATGTAAGTTTTGCTCGCATTTTCAACGCAGAGACAATTGAGATTATGCGAAAGGTTGCGGGCAATGCTGTTTTCATTGGTGGAGATGGCGACCCCTGGCCTAAACTACAGGGAGACAGGATTGAAACCGCAAAAAAACTCGATATTCTGACCGCAACAAACGATGGTCAATTCCTCCAGGATTACAGGGATGCGGGCGTACCTTTGTGTGTTTTTATGCCGAATATGTGTGACCCTGATATTGATCATCGCTACGAAGTTGGCTCAGAATGGAAAACAGATATTTTATGGACTGGTAATACCAAACATCATGCAGATACAAGCGAAGTGTTTAGAGAAAAACTCGTAACCGAACTTGCTAAACGAGATAATTGCACCCTTTATGGCTGCTTTGGAAGACCAAAGATTGGCGGAATGGATTACCTATATGCGATTAGCGGTGCTCGGATAGGAGTAAATGTAAATGCCGTGAATTCAGTTCGGTTGTATCATTCTGATCGTCTGACATATTATCTGGCATGTGGTACTTTTGTCCTGGCAAAGAGAGTTCCTGATACAGATTTGCTTTTTAAAGATGGCGTGCACTTGAGATACTTTGATACTATTGAAGAATTTTTTGAACTTGCAGATTGGTACCTCAATCACGAGGCGGAACGGGGAAAAATAGCGATAGCTGGTGTGCAAAGAGCTCACAGCGAATTCAATTGTGTGAAGATGGCAAGACACATGCTTGACTTAATTGAAACAGGCACATACGATGCGCCGTGGATAAAAATTTTGTGAATAACATAGAACTGTGCAAGAAATAGAAAAAAATAACTATGTACCTTGTGATTTGTGTGGAAGCACAGAGCACAAATTTCTCTTTTATGGAAAAGATCGTTTACATGGGATAAAAGGCACCTTTTCATATGTAATGTGTGCCGGATGCAACCTTGTTTACATGAATCCCCAAATCAGCAGTAAAAACCTCATGAAATATTATCCGAATGATTATGGCCCACATCAATCTAAATCTCCCAAAATAGAACACGACGAAAAACTTACAAAACCTAATATCAGGAAAGATTCTACACTTGATTTTATTTATCGAAAGTTAAACCATCAAAGCGTGTTATTAGATGTTGGCTGTGGTAATGGCAAATTCTTGTATGAAATACAAAGTCTTATAGGTTGCTCAGTGTATGGGATTGATATTTCCGAAGATGCGGTGGCTATGGCAAAGAATAATTACAATCTGGATATTTTCAGAGGTACTATTACGGAAGCGCCTTTTCTAAACGGCTATTTTGATGTTATTACTGCTTGGTCATATTTGGAACACGTCAATAATCCCTCGGAAGTTTTGACAAGAGTGTATGACATGCTGAGGCCCAATGGAGATTTTGTTATGAGTTGTCCCAACTGTGACAGTTTTAATGCTAAACTATTTAAGGATAAGTGGTATCATCTTGATTGCCCGAGGCATCTTTATCTCTACACGCCAAAAACTATTGTAAATTTTCTAAAAAAGACTGGATTTGTTGTTATGGAAATAGCTTATGAAAAGTCCTCTAAAGGTCTTTTGGGTTCTCTTCAATATTATTTCTATGGGAACAACTTTAATCTCAAACACCGCAATAAAATCAGACGGTCATCTTTGGTAAAGGCGTTGGTTTCGCCTTTAACAAGGATAACGTACCTCGTGAAAAAATCTGATATGATGATTGTGTACGCAAGAAAGAGATAAAATAATGCTGTTTTCTCACAAAAAAATTAATAATTTAAGAAATGTTTATGTATAAAACAGGCTTTAGTACATGTTTTTGTGCATCATTTTTCCAATCCATTTTATTACTCGGATTATACGCACAAAAGGTTTTTTGGCTTATATACCTTTTATTATTTTGTAGATATAGAACGTCAACTAAAAAGAAAAATTCCGAATTTTTACACGGATATAAAAATAAATATAATATCACAGCGGCTTGTGTTTCGGTCTCCTTTCTGCTTCTCTCGACAAGTCAAAAAAGCATTTGGTTTTTTGATTAATTGCCATAGGTCTTTTATGGAGTTTTACGAACAACATCTATGCTACATATTTCCTTGCCATGGAATCGAGATAGTGTTTATGCCGGCTGATTAGTTTCGAGTTATTGTTTGAGGTAATCGTTATATTAAATGTCCGAGACAGCATTGCTCATTGAACTAAGATTCTGTAGAATAATCTACTGATGAATAAAGCTGTGAGGAAAAGGTAATGAGACTTTTGGTTTTGACAAATAACCCGGAACGTGCAAGCTTCAGACAGCGAATACAAGTTTACTTCGATACTTTGCGCGCAAGCGGCGTAGATTGTGAAGTTGTAAAATTACCGGATGGCTTTTTAGCACGTCGAAAGCTCTTCAAGCGAGCAGCAGATTTTGATGGTGTTTTCCTTCATAAAAAAGGCTTGAATATTCGTGATGCTATGTGGCTGCGTCGAAACAGCAAGAAGATCATCTATGATTTTGACGATGCTATAATGTATAATCCTAATCGCCCTGACCGTAATAGTCCTTCACACTCCATAGGCTTTCGCAAAAGCGCCAAGCTGGCTGATATTGTCATCGCCGGCAATTCTTATTTGGCTAAACAAGCACAAAGATTCAATGACAATGTTAAGATTGTGCCCACAGGCTTGGATACTAAAGCGTATATGGTTGAAACTAAAGAGAAAAACGATGGCAGAATTCGTCTTGTTTGGATCGGCAGCAAGAGTACGTTACAGTATCTTGCAGAAATCAAACCTGCCCTTGAGCGAATCGGCCTGCGTTATGACAGTGTCGTTTTGAGGATAATATGCGATGACTTCTTTGACCTGCAAAATATGGAAGTGCAAAAACGCCAATGGTCTTTGGAAAAGCAGGCTGAAGATTTAGCTACGAGCCATATTGGCTTGGCCCCACTGCCGGATAACCGATTTACCCGCGGAAAATGCGGCTTCAAAATTCTACAATACGAAGCTGCCAACTTGCCGGTTGTTACATCACCGGTTGGTGTAAACTCGGAATATGTCCGTAATGGAGTGACGGGCTATCACGCTTCGAACATTCCGCAGTGGATTGATAAAGTCAGTGAGTTAATTGATGACATCGAGTTACGAAAACAAATGGCCGATGCGGGAAGAGCTCAGGCTCAAAGATTTGATACCACTGTTATAGGTAACAAATTGTGCAGCTTGATTACGGAGTGTATACGACTATCAACAGATGAGGTAAAAGAGGTCAAGTGGTCCAGCACTCGAGCAAAAACGCTTACCGGCTCGCAGAAAACTAAAGTCAGTATTTGTGTTCCAACGTATAATCGAAGGGATTATCTCAAAGAAACTCTTGAGAGTATCCTGGCACAGACTTACAAAGATTATGAAATCGTTATAGTTGATGATGGCTCTACAGATGGCACAGAGGATATGATCAAACAGCTTGGTGTCCCTATTACTTATCACTGGCAGGAAAATAGCGGTGACGCTGCCGCACGCAATAAACTTATAGAACTTGCACGCGGCCAATATATCTCGTTCATAGATTCCGATGATCTATTATTTCCTGATGCTATCGAGCGATTGGTTAAGGTTATTGAAACAGAAACCGACGATGTTATCGCTTATGGCTCATATGTTAGAATAGACCAGGATGGCAACGTCCACGGTAAATGTAAAAGAAAACTGTATAGCGGAAACATTACAAAACACTTATTTAAAACTATTATCGTTCATTCTTGTGGCTCTATGTTCCCCAAAAAGATATTAAAAGATACTGTAACCTTTGACACATCATTGAAGGTTTGCTCTGATTATGACCTTTGGCTTTCTCTTTCAACGAAGTATAGATTTGTGGCTTTGCCCAATCCTACTTTCAAAAGGCGTCGCCATTTGGGTAATCTTTCAACCGTTTCTTTTGAAAACTGCCTTACAGAGTTTAGAGTTCTTGAATGTTTTTATTACGAAAAGGGCGGCAATAAAATGGTCCCGCCCAGAACGGCTATGAAGGTACTCAGCAAAGAAGGTTTTAAGACAGGACGTTGTGCAATCAGGGAAGGATCATATAACCAGGCATCTCAACTACTTTGGCAATCCTTTCGGCGACATCCGAATCTTAGGTCGCTGCTCTACTGGACAAGAGCGGGAATTGCTGAGCGATTAGCGTTACCTTGATTTGCATTCATATCGACAGTATGGGATTTGTAATTTAATATAATGCGTCCTTGGAAACAGCAGGTGTCTGAATGTTGGATTGACTCCAGAATAAAATCGTTGGCTTCTCAAGAATTGCCCACAGGTATCAAGCTGGGAATCAAGCGTAGTAGAGAGGTGTGCATGGATGCTCTGGTCAAAATTGATTTGAAAGAAGCAATTAGCGGCGGCAGTCCGGTGATTGTCGAGCTCGGATGTGGTCCCAAGAAAAAAGAAGGTAGAATTGGTGTTGATAGTATTGATTTGCCGAATGTGGATATAGTGGCTGATTTGGAAAAAGGACTACCTTTTTTGCCTGATAACTCAGTGGATGAACTTCATTGCAGAAGTGTTCTCGAGCACATAGAGAACTTTGAAAATATAATGAGAGACATTGTAAGAGTATTAAAAAGCAGTGGCAGAGCTCATATTTTTGTACCGCATTTTTCCAATCCCCATTACTACTCGGATTACACACACAAAAGGTTTTTTGGCTTGTACACTTTTTATTACTTTGTGGATAATAAACACCAATTAAAAAGGAAGGTGCCCCATTTTTACACAGACGTGAGAATAATAATTTTATCGCAACGTCTGATATTCCGGTCGTCATTTAAGATCATCAATCCTTTCAAGAAACTCATCGGCTGGTTCATTAATATACACACGCTTCTCCAGCAGTACTACGAAGAAAATCTATGCTATATGTTCCCATGTCACGGCATCGAAGTAGTGTTTAGCCCAGCCTCATAGCTGTTCGGGCGGGGGGTTGATTTTATTTTTTTTCAAAAGAATCTTCACGGTTCTTGTGATGACAGGGCAGGTCTATCCGTATTTTGCGAAGCGGACCAGCTCTTTTGCTCGGCTAAGGCGATTAATTTAATTCCTTATTTTCTTTATCTAAAATTTACAAGGGCATTTTGCCTAATGCAGCAATTTACCTCTTTGCATAATTTTTTTTATAAACTCGCGCAGATATTGAACACGCTTTCTGCGAAAACTAACACCTTTTTGTTGCTTATCAATCAGCCAGTATATATTCCTTTCTCTTCTGTCAATGCAGTATGAATTAACCAATTCAGAGAAATCATTTTCGTCAAAACTCCAAAGGTGATTCTCGTCTGGTCTTCTATTGCGATAAGGAACTCCTATAATCAATAGTGTTTTGGTTGCATCGATTAAATTCTGAATAGCTTTTTGCGGATTTTCAATGTGCTCCAAAGTTTGTAGACAAATTATATTATTATATCTTGTAGGAAAAGGCTTAAGAATGTCATGCTGAAAAAACTTCATTTGCCGGAGTTCCGGATTGCTCTTGCAAATTTTAATCACTTCGTTGGATAAATCTGTACCCGCAAACATGTTAACCTTAGGACACTTACTCTTAAGATACATTAAACCATCGCCAAGGGCACAACCAACATCGAGTAAAGAACTCGTAAGCACAGATAAATCAAACAAAGTGTCGAGATATCGATAATCTTTATCCCGCCATCGCATCCCTTTTTTAACAAAAAAACGATTCCACCCATTGATTCCCCGATCTGAGAAACCATCAATCCGTTCCATGCCGTAGCTCCAAGTTTGAACTCTGTCGAAATTTTATGCCAGGAATACAAAAATATCATCATTATAATATCCACTTTGCTACTAAAAGCACACCTCTGTTGTAAATGTTGTTGCAAATCGAGAGCTTGGCTTAATCCATCTTTCTGGGACGGCATTATAATTGCAATTCTGAGCAAGCGTAACCACCATGAAAATTTATTGCAAGTCAGAAGGTCGTAGGTTATCCTGAGATTGCCGGTTCTTATCTATGTCGGTAATACAAGAATACAAGCCGTTTTCTGAGTTATCACGGATGATATATGATGGAAGTCAAATTCGAATCCAAGTCCAAAAGACGTAAAGACGACGAAGTCAACTTGCTTATTCTTCTCTTTATCGCGTCTTTGCTCGGAGTTTACGCAATTACCACAACCGTTCTTATTGCCCAAGATGGGATTTATTATATTCAACAAGCCCAAAAGTTTTCAAGTAATCCGACCGATGTCGTAAAGGTGCATCTCCCTGGTTATCCATTTCTCATTTTTATAGCCCATAAATTTGTTAGCTTGTTCAGTAACAGTCCATCGGCGCTAACCTGGATATACTCGGCCCAAAGCATAACTTTGTTATGTAGATTGTTTGCGATCATACCTTTGTATTTTATCGGAAAACTATTGGTTGGTTCTCGCAACAGCTTTTGGGCTCTGCTAATTTTGATTTTGCTGCCCTATCCTTCAGAGTTTGGAAGCGATGTACTGAGGGATTGGCCTCACATCTTGTTTTTGGCTATGGGTTTTTTGTTTTTGCTTTTCGGAGCGATGGAAGGTAAATGGTGGATGTTTGGAATAGTTGGTTTTGCTTCCGGACTTGGGCATATGATTCGGCCTGAATGCGCACAATTGGTTATTTATGGGCTCTTATGGCTGTTGGTCAGATTGTTGCTGCCAAAGCATAATATGAACAGGCTCAGACTTGTCTGCGCTTTATTTGTTCTTCTGGTCGGTTTTGCTGTCCCGGCAATGCCCTATATGAAAGCAAGAGGACAGATCCTACCGGCGCGACTGAAAGACCTTGTTACTTCTTCTGAATTGCAATCGGACAAAATTCAGCAGCGGGATATTGCCGGTTATAATGGTGCATATGCGGCTGCAGATGCAGGTGTACCCGGCAATATAGCAAAAGCATTGGGCAGACTTATAGGAGAAATTAGCGATAATTTATTTTACTACTTCGTCCCAGCCCTTGTGATTGGCATCTATTCTCATTTTCGCAGAAAATCAACAGCAATAGATGTAGAGAGATTCTTTATACTTGCTTTTGTATTACTTAATATTATTATGATGATTTTGTTATACTGTTTCTCGCAATACATAAGCAGGAGACACTGTTTGCCGCTGATTGTGTTCTTGATTTTTTATGTGCCGGAGGGTTTGGAAAAGCTGGCTGGGTGGCTTAGGAGCAGATCCTCTAAAAGCCAGTTGGAAACCGACCGGCATCCACAGCTATGCTTCTTTATTTTATTGCTAACAGGTGTGGGTATTTGTTTACCTAAATTGTTCAGACCGATACGTGTGGAAAAGCAGGGCTACAGAGCCGCAGCAAAATGGCTTCGGGAAAACAGCAAGCAAGAAGATACCGTTGCTGTGCCGGATATGCGTATCAGTTTTTATGCGGAACGAAAGGGATTGGCGTATAGCAAGGAGATTCCCAAGCAGGCCAAATACGTTGTGAGAATTGTGAAGAGTAGAAACGAAGAGCCGGATTTTGATAGAACTGCGCAAAAAGAATATTCAGTGCGTGTGGATAAACGGAAGAGGAGTGAAAAGAAACTGGTGATTTACAGAATGCTGTAACTAAGAATCGCAATTTCCTGCGAATACTTTTAACGGGTCATAAGGCAGCACTAATTAAGCTGGGATTTACCAGCCTTTTCTGGCAAAAAAGGCTGGAATGGTTTGTATCAATATATACAGGTTTAGCAGCAATGACCTTTTTTGGATGTAGAGGTAGTCGTATTTTATTTTATGCTGGGGTTTCAAATCATAAAAGCTTCGAATCTGAGCAAGTCCCGTCAGCCCTGGTTTTACCGCCAATCTCAATTCCTGCAAAGCTTTGTGCTGCTTGACAAAGTGTAGTCGTTCCGGCCTGGGCCCAACCAAACTCATATCTCCTCGTAGTACATTAAGTAACTGAGGAAGCTCATCCAGTCGTGTCTCTCGTAAAATCTTTCCTACTTTCGTAACGCGTGAGTCATTTCGGCTTGCCAAGACGGGACCAAGCTTCTTCTCCGCATCTTTCAACATGGTTCTGAATTTGTATAAGGTAAAGATCCTGCCATCTTTGCCTACTCTTTGCTGCCTGTAAAAAACCGGCCCAGGAGATGAAATTTTGATAAGCAGAAAGATCAAGATAGTCGCAGGCGCAGAAATGAGCAAGATAAGGATGCTGCCGACTATATCAAGGCTCCTCATTAAAAACTCCTCCACGTCCGGCTTTTCTCCGACGAAGGTGTTGAGAAAGTGGAATGAGTTCTCGCCAGTAATTCTTCCGGACAAAAGTTCCACGTAAATAGAAGGACTAAAAACAACATCTATTCTTAACTTTTGTATAAGATAGATCAAAAAGTTTAGGTCCTTTTCATTTTGGATTCTCTCGCAAATAACAACTTCATCAATATCCGTATGTTTTGCCAGCTGCCTAATCTCATCGCTTCCGAATCTTTTTACGACAGCCTTTTTTCCTACAATGTCGTCTATGCCATCTTCACCGATTACTATAACCTTCCTTTTGATTTTGTTCTTGGCTTTTAAGACATACTGGTTCACTTTAAAAATCAGAAGAAGGTTTATAACAAAAGAAAGGACAAAAACACTCGTTGGGAAAGCACTCCATTTGGCCCTGAAGACATAAACAAAAGCTATACTTAATAATGTCCCGAAAAACAATCCTAAAAAGACTCTTTTGAACAACTCCCATGAAGACTTGAACCTGCTCTTATAAGCCCTGAAAAAAGACAACGCTGAGATATATATCAGGGTAAGAAATATAAAGCTTTTTCTGTACGGCAGGAAATTATTTTCAGGGAACGAGCCATATCTAATCAAGAAGGTAATAAGGAAACCAAGATTGATCAGGACAGCATTTGCTATAAGTAAAATCAGTTGCACGGTCATAACAGAGACTTTACTCTTTCCAGATGCCCTTTACCTTGTGAGAGGCATGTCTTTGATTTTTCTCTTTTTATGGTGTTCGAAAATAATGAAGTCCCAAACACCCCTTAAGTAGCCAATGCCCCAACCAAAATGCACAGTTGCAAAAACAACTGGAAGGAGGAGAAAGTATTTAAGTCCTTTCTTGAGGGAAATTTTCAATGAATATCCCAAACTTACAATTATATAAGAAATTGATATAAAAAGGAAAAGCCAAAAAAACACTTTTAAAAACAATGACAATATCAATGAAATAAATGAACTCGCGACAAAAATAGGGGGGAGCAACTGTCTTGATGTATAAACTTTCCCTATTTTCTTAACTGCTAAAGGCTTAGAATAGCCGTATTGTAAATTCATTTTCAAAAGTTCCCCTAAAGACTTTCTCGCGTAGTAGTATGAAACAATAGTTGGGACCAATAAAATCTTTCCTCCATTTTTTATTAATCTCGCATTAAACTCAGAGTCTTGGGTTCTCAATAAGTCCTCATCGAAATAACCGACGACATCAAAAATCTTTTTCCTGTAGCATCCACCAAAAACAGTATCGACATACCTTGTTTTTTCTGACCCTATTCTGTAATAGGCATCTCCTGCCCCGAAAGAAGAGGACAAAGCGTATGCTATAGACCTTGCAATTAAACTGTTATTTTGCGGAAGTATTTTGCATATCCCCCCTACATTGTCGGCATCTCCATTAGTTAGATAACTTACGCATTGTGACAAATAATTTTTTTCATATGTGCTGTGTGACCCCATTATAATAATGATATCACCTTTTGCAGCTTTGATTCCTCTATTTAATGCAGATGAAGTAATTCTTTTGCAGTTGTCCAAAAGAATAATAAAAGGAAACATTCTATTATACTCTTTCACAATCTTTCTTGTTCCATCTTCACTCATCCCATCAACGATCAGGATTTCTAACATGTCTTTTGGATAGTCGTTATCGATAATAGAGTCGAGACACTGGCCAATAAAATCCTCTTCATTTCGACAAGGGACGATAATGGAAACTAACGGGTATTTATTATCAATTTTAAGAAGCTTCTCCACTTCTCGTTATCCTCCCACTGTATTAGTGGCGGCTGGTTTTTCAGGTTGTACGCACAAGATAATCTTAAGACTTCAAATATTGTTCAACTACGTCTTCAGGTTGTCCCTCAGCTATCATAATCCCTTTGTCCAGCAAAATGGCCCTGTTGCAAAAGCTTTTTATAGCCTCCGTATTGTGGCTTACCAAAATTATAGTTTTTGCTCGTTCTTTAAACTGGCTCATTTTCCTCTCACATTTTTCTCGAAAGTATCTATCACCTACCCCTAAGACCTCATCGATTAACATTATATCCCGCTCAATATTAACGGCTATCGAAAAACCTAAGCGGGCATGCATGCCGGAAGAATAAGTCTTAACTGGGACATCAATAAAACTATTGAGTATGGCATCGGTTCCACTGGAAGCCCCGACTGCAAACTTACAATCGTTCTTAGCCGCTATTTTTTCTTCAAGCTCAGCAACTTTGTGGCTGCCAATACATTGCTGAGATGCAAGCACCTCTGAAA
>Ga0307430_1001791_pt1 | contig 15089 bp, 22 predicted proteins | sample SalMarWE160130MG_FD_202159 | JGI IMG/M metagenome (GOLD analysis project Ga0307430, IMG submission 202159) | Salt marsh sediment microbial communities from the Plum Island Ecosystem LTER, Massachusetts, United States - WE1603-130 | ecosystem: Environmental > Aquatic > Marine > Intertidal zone >... | reverse complement strand
GCTATTCCCGCCATTTTATCATCCTGCTCAGACCTCTACAACAACGAAAGGCGTTCCAGTGCCTCCTCAAGGTCCGATGGCAGCTCTGAGTCGAATTCTACGTACTCCCCGGTTGATGGCAGCCTGAAACCGAGATGGCAAGCATGAACAAACTGCCGTTTTAGGACGGGCGACCTCCTGCCGTAGACCTCATCACCCACCACCGGGAAGCCGATGGCGGCAAGATGTACCCTTATCTGATGTGTGCGCCCCGTCTCCAGCGTTACCTCAACAAGGGTATAGTTATCCAAATACTTGATAACTCGATATTGGGTGCGAGATTCCCTGCCTACTGAGACGACTGCCATTTTCTTTCTGTTGCGAGGATTCCGCCCGATGGGAGCTTCGATAGTCCCCGTCGCTGGGGATAGGTGCCCCTGAACCAGCACCGAGTATTGCTTCACCACGGAGCGTGCTTTCATCTGACTCGAGAGGTTTTGCTGCGCGGTATTGTTCTTAGCGACTACCATGAGTCCAGAGGTATCCTTATCCAGGCGATGCACAATCCCCGGTCGCATTGAGCCGCCAATGCCCTGCAGGTCGGGGTAGTGGGCTAGGATGGCGTTGACCAGGGTGTGGCTGGGGTGACCGGGGGCGGGATGAACCGTAAGCCCTGCCGGCTTATCCACCACTAGAAGGTCGCTATCCTCATAAACGATGTTCAGGGGAATTTCTTCCGGTATCAGAGAGGAAGGAGCTGGTGGCGGAACCAGGATGGTGATTTTGTCGCCGTTACTGACTTTCAAGCTGCCCTTGGCAGGATGTTCATTGACGTTGACAAGACCATCGCTGATCAACCTCTGGACATAGGAACGAGAGAACTCCGGGTACTCCTCGGCGATGTACTTATCAAGCCGAATACCCGCTCCAGTGGCAATGAACTCAAGCTTTCTATTCACTTCTTCGCTTGACAGGTTCGTGTATTCTGAGTCGAAATAGTATGTAGTAGATAAAAATAATGGTGCTGATGACGATAACGGAATCGGCGATATTAAAGGTAGGCCAGCGGTATTGACCGAAGCCGATGTCAATAAAGTCGACCACCCGCCCGAAGGATATGCGGTCTATCAGATTACCTGCAGTGCCCCCCAGAAGAAGCCCAAGGGCAATCCTGATAGGCATTTGGTTAAGCGGGGAGTAGCGAACATAAATAAGGATGGTAATGATGCCGGCGATAGCAATAATGGTGATGAGAAAGGCTTGATTGGCAAAGATACCGAAAGCGCCCCCTGTATTGGTAGAGTAGGTGATCCTGAAAAAACCTTCCTCTGGTATTGATTGCCATAGCGTCATGTTCGTTTTAATGAAGAACTTGCTTATCTGGTCCAAACTGACAACTACCAGAGCAGCAAGGAAAAAGGCCACTTCTTTGGTAAGCTTATGATGAGACTTTTCTTGCATGGCAAATACCCTGTTAGCTGATCCAGGAGTCTATTCCAGTATCATCTTTATTTGGCGGATGGTGGTGACTGCTTGTCCCTGCCAGTGGTTGTTGGCGAATACAAAGGTTCTTTCCGCTTGCTGATCAAGATGGCGGATCTTGGGCAGCCATTCCTCAAGCTCCTCACGCGAGTAGGAGTAGTCGTATCTCTCGTAAGCGTGCTCATGGTTCCACCACTTCTGCCTGTTACGTCCGTGAAAGCGAACATAGGCTATCTTGCTCGTAGCCTCAGCGATGGGCGGCATAAGGTTTGGCAGTTGCGGTTCATCGACGCAGCAGAAGCCAATCTCGTTCCGACGCAACCAGTCGAAGACCTCCGGCCTCAGCCACTTGGAATTACGAAATTCGATGACGATCGGCAGGTCTCGCAGACGTTCCACAGAGGTATCCAGATAGCGGAGGTTTTCAGTGTTGAATCTAAAGCTGTAGGGGAATTGGGCGAGCACGCAACCCAGCTTCCCCCTATCGACCAGCGGGACGAGCAGCTCACGGAAAGCCTTAAAAACCGCTTCATTGTCTCGCTGCTCATGGGTCATACGCTGATTTGCCTTGAAAACAAAAAGGAAGCCCTCCCCAGCTTTATCGACCATAGACTCTATAGTCGATGCTTTGGGTAAGGCGTAGTATGTGGAATTGACTTCGCAAATGTTGAATTCACGGGCATAATATACCAGCCATTCTCTATTGGGCATACCCTGTGGATAGAAAGGCCCTACCCAATCGTTATAGCTAAACCCGGAGGTGCCAAAGTAAATCATGATGTCAGTCTATCATATCGGCCTCAAGTGGACAAATACTAGCTTGTTATGATGGATGGGGATGCTTCACCCTCTCCCTTCGGCATCCTTCCGCAGAAGGACAGGACAGGCCCTAGCCTTCCCCTCGACAGTCTCCAGAGGCGACTCGCCTTGGCGAGAGTCGAGTCTTCGACCTCAAGGGGGAGGGGGTAGGTTGGAGCCCTTCCGCTGAAGGGCTCCAACCGGGCCTAGAGCATCTGCTCTAGGCTAACCTGTACCTGTATTTGTAGGCGCCTGATGAATCAGGCAACTACAATAATTGATGGTCGAGCGTGGGAACAGAAACAAGGAGAGTCCGGTCGGGGCTTCCCTCTGGCAGAGGCCAGGGGGTGTTACCCAGAGATACATGTCAGTGCGGCTGGGCAGCAAAAAATGGCAGCCATATCGGGGGAAAGGTTCTCTTGCATAGGGTGTTGACATATGGCCCCATTTGTGGTACATTTAGGTATGAATGAAGGGTGTTACCTGAAGGGAGGACAATCGATGGTTTCGAAAGTGACGGTGTGCCTACCAGATGAACTGCTCCGATTTGCCGATGACTCAGCTCAGAGACAGCGTACCAGTCGAAGCGCCTTCATTGCACGGCTCCTGAAGAAGGAGGCCGAGCTCGAAGAGGAACTCCTGATGGCCCAGGGTTATATCGCGATGGCTCGAGAACGCCAAGCGTTCGCAGAGAGCGCAGTGCCTCTGGCAAGCGAAATGCTGCCACCGTGGGAGTGAAATGCCCGTCAAGCGTGGAGAAGTATATTGGTTGGACTGGAGCCCAGGACGAGGTAGCGAGCAGGCTGGTCGGCGGCCAGCTCTCGTGATTCAGAATGACATAGGCAATAAGTACAGCGTGACAACCATCGTCGCCTCTCTTACTACTGCCCAAGTCAAACTATACCCCGTCATCGTGCCCGTCACTGCCATGGAAAGTGGACTGCCTAAGGACAGCTATATTGACCTCGGTGCAATAATGACCATTTGGACGGACAGACTGGAGAGGAAGTGTGGGGAACTCTCCGCCGAGAAGATGGCTGAGGTAAACGTCGCAATCAAAAAGAGCTTGGCGCTAGATTGAGACGCACCATACCGCAAGGCATCGGAATAGAGTAATGGAGATGAAGGGAACTATAGGTATTGCGCTGTCATTCTTCATCGGCTTCGGTCTCGTGCTGGGCTGCGACCCCGTCACTGCTTTTGCGCAAGCTGTTTTCCCAGTAGTCGAGAGCCTCCAGCACGGTTGGGGCTACTTGATTCTCGCAATACCGATCGTAGGTCTAGTAGCACTATTCCTGCAGGCGAGCAAGGAGGGACTCGTCTATCTGGTCTTGGTCGCCGCCGCATTCATTGGGGGTATGATCTTCGCCTACCACGCCAGCGCATAGGTGTCCAAACGGCAAGTATTGCTAGTTCACACTTGAGGCACATCTGTCAACTCTGATTCAATGCTATTCACTATTTGAGTATGTACCTCTATACATTCAGGTCATCCTCTTGCAAGAGAACCGGGACAAAATATTGATTGACAAAAGAAAACCGCTTATACTACAGCTTGTATTAAGGGAAAGGAGGGGGTTCTTATGGCGGAAGAAGAGATTGGTCAGGTTATGGATTTCTTCGCCAGGCCGGTTGTGGCAGGGATCGACCTCACTGCCTCGGTCAAGGCCGGGGACAAGATCCACATCAAGGGTGCTACCACCGATATGGAGCTTACCGTAGAGTCGATGCAAATAGATAACGTAGATGTTCGGGAAGCCAAAGCAGGAGATGAGATCGGTATCAAGGTCTCCGACCGAGTGAGACGAGGCGACAGAGTCTACAAGGTTACCGAGTAATTGACCGGCTCAGGTTCGCCATCTCGATGGCGCTTACCGCTGCATCAAAGCCAGCGTTCCCCATCTTTGTTCCCGCCCGCTCGATGGCCTGCTCCAGAGTGTCCGCGGTGATTACACCATAGATCACCGGCATACCTGTCTGTAAACTTACCTGTGCAACTCCCTTGGTTACCTCGGAGGCAATGTACTCAAAGTGAGGTGTTCCACCTCTTATCACCGCCCCAAGACAGATGATAGCAGCATACTTTCCCGATTCTGCCATCTTCTTGGCAATAAGCGGGATCTCGAAGGCGCCCGGGGTGCGGGCAACTTCAATATCGTCCTCCTTGACCCCGTGACGCACTAGAGCATCCTGAGCCCCCTCTAAGAGCCTCGTGGCAATGAACTCGTTGAAGCGGGAGAGCACAATCCCAAACCTCAGGCCTTCGCCTAGAAGCGTGCCTTCATAGCTTTTGCTCAATGCTTCATCCTCCTTTCACAGGCAAGTCTAGCCGCCAAAAATCTCATCGCTGCTCTTGCCGAAGGCGGCATGAAGGTCGAAACGGACTGAGCCAACGGCAGCCTTCCCTCTCACCGCATCAGCAATCTTACCCGTCATGCTGTGGCCAAAACCGCCGCATAGTTCAATTACGCTACATCCTTGGTCTGCCAGTTGCTTGGCCATGTCAATAGCCTGATTCATATTGGCAACAAACAGAACGACAAACTCAACAAGTCCGGTTTCCAACGTGCAACGATGCTTTTCAGGGTCGGCATCGGGCACCAGGGCCATAAAGGCCATTTTCGCTGCTGGTGACATTTTACGCCTCCTTTTTCCAGTTTCTAGTCCACCGTCTGCTCTATCTCCAGAAGATGGCCCAGCTTGGACTGCTTTGTCTTCAGGTAGTCGATGTTCAGCGGGTTCGGTTTGCAGACGATGGGCAATGTCTCCACAACCCTGAGCCCATAGCCTTCAAGCCCCACCACCTTCTTGGGATTGTTGGTGAGGAGTCGAATGTTGGTAAGACCGAGGTCAACCAATATCTGGGCACCAATGCCGTAGTCGCGAAGGTCGGCGGGGAAGCCCAGCGACTCATTGGCCTCCACGGTGTCCAGTCCATTATCCTGGAGGGCATAGGCCCGGATCTTGTTGTGCAGTCCTATGCCTCTCCCCTCCTGCCTCATATAGAGGAGAACCCCTCTTCCCTCATCGGCGATAGCCTGCATCGCCAGGTCGATTTGTTCGCCACAATCGCACCTCAAGCTACCGAAGACATCTCCAGTCAGGCACTCGCTATGCACCCGAACCAGCACTGGCTCTTCTCCCGATATGTCTCCTTTTACCAAAGCAACGTGCTGGTCGGGGTCGGTCACACTCTTGTAGGCTATGGCAGTAAAATCGCCATACCTCGTTGGCAAACTCGCCTCGGCTACACGCTTTACCAGCTTTTCGGTTCTCCTTCGATAGGCGATGAGATCGGCGACAGTCACTATTTTCAGCCCGTGTTGCTGGGCTACCACCTCAAGCTGGGGAAGGCGTGCCATGGTTCCATCCTCGTTCATGACCTCGCAGATGACCCCCGCAGGGTACAGCCCAGCTAGCCTCACCAGGTCCACAATAGCCTCCGTCTGTCCCGCCCTGACCAGCACTCCCCCGTCCTTGGCACGCAACGGAAAGGTGTGCCCCGGCGAGACAAAGTCCTGAGGTTTGGAAGCCGGGTCGACCACCGATTTGATAGTGGCCGCACGGTCATGCGCCGAGATACCCGTGGTAACCTTCTGCTTTGCTTCAATGGATACAGTAAAGGCAGTTTCGAACCTTGAGGTATTCTTCTGAACCATCATCGGGATTCTGAGTTCATCCAGCCTCTCTCCGATGACAGGCGTACAGATCAACCCGCGGCCATATTTTGCCATGAAATTGATGGCCGCAGGGGTGACCTTCTCGGCCGCCATGGCGAGGTCGCCCTCATTCTCACGGTCCTCATCATCGACGATGATGACCATCTTTCCAGCTTTGATATCCTCGATTGCCTCTGGTATTGTTGCTAGCCTCATATTATCCCCTCCAAATTATCGTCGTGGCGTGGAAAGGAAGCCATGCTCAGCTAAGAACTCCTCGGTTATCGCCGTGCCTGCTTCCCCACTAAGTCGCTCCACGTATTTTGCAATGATGTCCACCTCTAAATTTACCACATCCCCCGGTCTCTTGCCGACGAGGTTGGTAGTCTGCTGCGTATAGACCACCAACGAGACATCGAAATAACTGTTGATACATTCTACCACAGTGAGGCTAACTCCATCGACAGCGATAAAGCCTTTGCGAACTATATACCTCATTATCTCCTGAGGGGCTTCGAATCTTACCAGAATAGCATCTTCCTCTGGCGTTGCTGATATAACCCTTCCCATATCATCGATATGGCCCTGGACGAAGTGTCCTCCCAGGCGACCGCTAACGTCAAGGGCGCGCTCCAGGTTCACCTTGTCGCTGGGCTGGAGAATACCCAGGTTGGTGCGCCTTAGAGTCTCAGGCATTACATCTACAGAAAAGAAGTCTTCAGAAATCTCGGTTACAGTGAGGCAGGCTCCATTTATCGAGATGCTATCGCCTTTTTTCGTATCCTCAGTGACCTTGGTGGCGGAAATCGTAAGTTTGCCGGGGTGTGCTGCCCTGACAGTCCCTACCTCTTCCACTATTCCGGTAAACATTTCTTCGCCCTCTGATTACAATTGAACACTGTCGCCGTAGCGCATCCCATCATGTAGCTCAACGTAGACATCAGCGATGCCCGCGAAGGGACAGTCCACAGCTAGCCCATAGGCTGTTATTCAATAACAGTGGAATTGATGATAGTATCAAAGGTATCCTTAAATGTGTTGTAATCTTCCTCATTGGCGGTACATACGATAAAATAGGCTGTGGTGTCGACGATAAAAATAGCCGCTCTCATCGTTACTGTTATTTCCTCATTGGAGAGGGTGAGCACCAGTTCATATCCTGCCCGATTATTGACTTCAATCGGCCCCTCACTGAGGATGATCGCCCCTGCCGCTATAGCGCCATCCTTACTCTCCATCACATATGCCTCCAGAGTGGTGTTTGAAGAAACCGATTCGACCCCGATTGCAACATCTGTCTTGTTCCCGGGATCGCCGATGGTCACCGCACTGGCGGTCTCCATCAACATCACCCAACCTTCGGGATGACCCACGCTACAACCAAAATCATCGTTGTGGTACCACACATACCCTGAAGGCAGGGTTGGCTGCCCCTCTGTCGCTGGGCAACAGGCAACCGTCACCGTAGTTACTACCAGAGCTAACAGAGCTATAATGACAACATTCCTCTTCATGTTACTCCATTTCGGTGTTTTTCTTCTCGAAATCCTTATAGTACTTGCTGGCCGTCGCCTCGGTCTGCCCCTGGTATTTGCTACCCAGACTCTCATCTCCATATAGTCTTCCCGCAGCAGAGGTGAGGCGAACAAACGATATCTGACCGATTTTCATCCCATAATAGAGGGTAACGGGCAGCTTTGCCACATTGGATAGCTCCAGCGTCAAGTGCCCTTGCCAACCAGGGTCAACATAGCCCGCAGTGGAGTGAATGAGAAGCCCAATGCGCCCCAGGGAGCTTTTCCCCTCCAGCCGACCGACTATATCATCAGGTAGGGCTATATCCTCAACGGTGCTTCCGAGGACGAACTCACCAGGCGGTAAAAGGAAAGGCTCATCCCCTTCTATCTCAACCAGCTCGGTCAAATCATCCTGGCTCTGTTTTACATCGACATAAAAGGGGGAGCGCCATGTTCTGAAGACGAGGAGCTTTCTGTCAAGGTGAACATCGACGCTGGCAGGCTGGATGCAAGACAGGTCTAGAGGCTCTATGACAATTCTGCCCTTATCGATCTCTTCCTTGATCGTTCTGTCACTCAGAACCATATTGAAACCGCCTTTTTCGCATTCTATCACCTCACCTGGCAAAGCGCAATATAAGGTGAGAGCCCTTAATCCGTGGATTCTCCTTGAGGACCGAGGGAGTCCTCTCCCTCAGCTTTCGTGAAGGAAAGGATTCCTTCACGCCTCCCAAAAAACCAGCTAATAAACGAGTCTTTTGAATCTGTACTTATGGATTAACGAGAGCCCCGATACATCGGGGCCCTCACTAGCCCTGTTGAGCATCCTACTGGATGGCAAAGGCCATTTGAACCGTGAGAGTTATCTCAGTTTCTCCCGGGCTGATAGAGGTGGGGACTCGCTCCGCCTCCATCGCCCCCATCCCATAGTCCTGGTAGATGGGGAAAAAGCCGCCGCTCTCCGAGATGTAGAATGGACTTCCCAGATGTACGCCGGCAAAACTGGCTAACTGCTGGGCCTTGGATCTGGCATTGGCTATGGCCTGCGCCCTGGCCTCGCCTTCGTAGGTCGAAGGATCGTCCACGGTAAAGCTTACCCCATGAATTCGGATGAGGTCTCCGCCCGCCTTTGCTGCTGCATCGATAATCTGGCCGGTGGCCTCGACGTCCCTGATCGTAACGGTCAACATATTGGTCACCCGGTAGCCGATTAAAACTTCATAATCGTCCTCTATCCAGCTTTTCATCGGATAGTCGAAATCTACCCACTCTTTTATCGGATAGATATCGAACCACTGCGTTTTGATGTCATTCTCAGCAACCCCATTGGCATGCAGCGAAGTGATTATTCGGTCCATGGCCGCAGCAGCTTCATCCATCGCCTGCTCCACCGTTGATGCCTCAGCTTCGACACCCATGTTGAGGATGGCGACGTCGGGAATAACGGTTACCTTCCCCTGACCACTCACCCATATTCCCGTCGACTGCGAATTGTAGACCACCTGCTCACTTGACAGATTTTGAGTGTTTGTTTCGTAAGGTACGGTAACAGAGGCGCTGGCGCCTGTCGATGAAACATAACCGATTGTCCCCAACAAAGCGACCCCGACAAGCAAACCTACCACCAGCAATATAACGTTCTTCATCCTAAGCCTCCTTCATGCGCTTACGCCGAATACAGACAACCGCGGCGATAGCAACCAACGATACCAATCCGCCGAGCACTAATGACTTTTTCATTCTGTCTACCTCCATATAAGCAAGGCTGCTTTATTTTGATTCCTTGTTCAACTTTAGACATTTTAGGAATGCTTCAACCCCAAGTAGCGCGACCCTTCAGGGTCGCATTAAGCGAGGCTAAAGCCTCGCGCTACATTTTCAAACAGCCCTCTAAGAATTGGCTTTAGTGATGTGAACGTTATAGATTGCCTTCTCAATATAGCCCTCTTCCCAGCTTCTCTCATATACCATCGTGATTACAGTATCGCCCTCTTGTAGCGCCTGAAACTCAAAACTCTCAACACCACCTGCGCCAATAAGGTCTGAGGATGGCTCATATTCGGTGTCTGCCAGCTCGAGATACTCCGGATCGAAATGAGCCGACCACGCGTAGCCTGTGGTGGGATTGGAGTCCAGTGAGAAACTGAAGCTATCACCGACCGCTACCTCGGTTACCTCGCCCCCTACACTCGAGGTGCAACCCAACATCCCCGACAAGGCAAGCGCAGCAACCAGACCAATAGCTACAAACAGCATCTTCTTCACTTTGGCACCTCCTGTGTTAACTTTCATTAGCACTTGGGTTAACTCTTTAGGGTCTTTTCAGACCCTCTCCTCTCCTTCTTTTTTGCCACAAGATAACCGTCGTACCCCCTAACACTACCACCACTCCTATCAAGGCCAATTCGACAGAGCGCACTGGCCAGGTGGATTCCGAGGCGTTTAAGGCCTCTGGCTGTACATCTGACGCATCTGGTGCCTCAAGGGCTTCTCCACCCGTGGGGGTATATGTTGTGACGTTTTCCTGTCGAAAGGCTTTGTCTTCAGCAGGCCCAGCCCCGATGAAATTGAGTGCATCGCTGGTGAAGACAAATGCCAGCAGCAATACAGCAACGGCGGTGGCAACGCGCAGCGCCCGTAGCGCAACGGGGTATCTTCGCGGCGCCCTTGCGGCGATAGTGAAAGAACGTCGCGGTGCAGCCATCGGCACCCGATGAAGCAGGCTCACCACCGCCCTGAGTGACTCAAGTTCACGACGGCAAGCATCGCACTCCTCGATGTGGCGTTCTATCCTCTCCATCTCAGAGGGGCTAAGCTGTCCATCGATATACGGGGAAAGCATCCCCTTCAGTTTTTTGCACTCTCTCTTTCTGTTAAACATCTCTCTAATAATAAAGACGAAATCTCTAGGGGAAAAGTTCCATATGTTTCTTCAGATGCTCGCGAAGCCGGGCCCTTCCCCGGCTGATTCTGGACTTCACCGTGCCGAGGGAGCTAGCGGTAGCCTGGGCGATCTCCTCATAATCGAGCCCCATGATGTCACGAAGAATGACTGCCAGCCGTTGATCGGCAGGGAGACTGGCCAAAGCGCGCCTGATCTCCTCCCCCAGCTCCTGATTTATAGCATACTGTTCAGGGGATATGGCACGCCGATCTTCTAATTCGAGATCAAGCGGCAGGGCGTCGAGGGAGCTGGCAGGGCGACGGCGAAGTAGGCGAAGCTGGTCACGGCATGCATTGGCAGCAATACGAAACAGCCATGCCTTGAAATTACCTCCCTTGAACCTGCCTATACCTTTAAAAGCGGAGATAAAGGCACCTTGAGTGACATCCTCAGCATCGTGGGTGTTGCCCAGCATCCTCAAACAGAGGTTATATACCTGCCGTTGATACCTCTCGACAAGCTGATTAAAGCAGTCAAGGTCGCCACCTTTGCTGCACTTTACGAGCTCTTCTTCTTCCATCGAGCACATTCTATCAGAAATTACCCTCTCCTCCAATCAAACACGCATGCGTGGATACCCACCAACGAATCATGTAAATGGTCTGAGGCGTGAAGGAATCCTTCCTTCACGGAAAAGCTGAGGGAGAGGACTCCCTCAGCCCTCATGAAGTCTATTCTCGGAGCAAAGGTGGAAGATAGCCTACAGGTAGGGTATAATAGCTAACCAAGAGAAAAGATGTCTACACTTCGTGATGTTATAATAACACTCTTGTTAGCGCTGTGTATCTTCTTCGCAGTTCAAGTTACAATTCAGAGCTGCCAGGTTGACGGGGAGTCCATGGAGCCCAGCTTTGAGGAGGCTCAACGCCTGTTGGTTATTAAGGCGGTTTATTGGTTCGGTGACCCTCAGCGTGGTGATGTAATCATTTTTCACTCCGTGGAAAACTCTGATCAGAACCTCATAAAGAGGGTGATTGCTCTGCCCGGGGAAACGGTGGAGATAACGGACGGCACAGTTTATGTCGATGGCACGCCGCTCGAGGAGCCTTATATTGCAGAGCCTCCCAGTAGTGATTACCCTTCCACGCAGGTGCCGGAGGGCTATTACTTCGTCATGGGCGACAACCGTAATCACAGCAACGATTCTCGTAGCTGGGGAGTGCTGCCTAACGAAAACATCATCGGAAAGGTATGGCTCTGCTACTGGCCGTTCAGCGATTGGCATCTCATCCCAAGCTACTCCTATGCCCAACAGTGATCGCTCTTGGCGAGGGCAAAGCCTCAGGCTACTATTGTACATTACCGAGACCCTTCACGCCGCTCAGTGTAATAGGCCAAGTTGTCCTGCTGAGTGAAGCGAAAAATCTGGGTGGGATAGGTTGAAAGGAGCCCTTTTGTCACGAGAGGTTGAGGGCATTTTTAGGGAGGCAGGCGCGATTCTGGAGGGGCATTTCGAGCTCGCCTCAGGCTTGCACTCGCCTGTCTATTGGGAGAAGTTCAGGGTGCTGAGCTCTCCACACCACACCGAGAGGCTCTGCAAGATGATTGCCCAACACTTCGAAGGAGCAGCGGTCGAGGTGGTGACTGGACCCACATTGGGGGGCATCATCATCGCCTTCGAAGTTGCAAGGCAACTGGGAGTTAGGAGCATCTATGCGGAGCGAGTGGGTGATGGTAGAGACTTCAGACGCGGATTCTCCATCAATCATGGGGAAAGAGTGCTCGTTGTTGACGATGTATTGACCACGGGAACATCCACCCTTGAGGTAATCAAGGCAGTCAAGAGACATGGCGGCGAAATCGCTGGGGTGGGAGTACTGGTTGACCGTTCATCAGGAGGAGTCACCGATATAGAAGGATACCCTGTTTTCAGTTGCCATCAGGTTTCCACCCCCACCTATGCCCCTGATGAGTGCCCGCTTTGCGCTCAGGGGATTCCTCTCACCAAGCTAGGCTCTTCCTAGGCGCTCTGAGACTTATAAAGATCGTTATCACACTACACTTTGAAGCCTATCCAGAGAACTTGGCAAACACTCATAGGCTGGTGGCACCAACGAATCATGGCTGCGAAGCAGGTTGCAAATTGACTGAGCTATATGCGGCTAGTGGTGATGTGCCACATACCGTTCGTGGTGACGTGCAAGATACCGTTCGTGATGATGTGCCTGATACCGTTCGTGGTGACGTGCAAAATACCGTTCGTGATGATGTGCCTGATACCGTTCGTGGTGAGCCTGTCGAACCATGAACAGCCCTTCGACAAGCTCAGGGTGAACGGAATAAGTTTAATTTCGGATCAAAACAAGATAGCCTGGAGCAGATGCTCCAACCTACCCAGCATAGCGCAACTTGTTTCTGTACCGCCGCGGGACTAGGAAACAATCCTCTTCCTCTTCTTAGAGAGGTAGTCAACCAATACGTAAGCCCCTAGATTATCCGGGCTGGTATAGAAAACCCTGCCTTTATTAGCTTTGGTTAGGTGATCAACGAATCTCTTAACATAGGGGTCACTATCAAGCATAAAGGTATTGATGACAATTCCCTCAGCGGCGCACCGCCTCGCCTCGCGGATGGTCTCTTCAAGAGTGCGAGGGCTGGGGGGATAGTCGAAAAAGGCATGACCTCCTTCAAGGTGAGCAGTGGGTTCACCGTCGGTAACCATTATTATCTGCTTGCTACCCGCTTTGTGCTTGGAAAGCAATTTCCTCGATAGCATGAAACCATGATGCATATTGGTACCATAGACATATTGATTGAAGGTAATATGCGGCAGAGTCTCCCTCTTCAGTTCGACAGCATAACTTGAAAAGCCCACAATATACAGGTTATCCCGAGGAAACTGGGAACGAATCAGGCTATCAAGGGCTAAAGCCATCTTCTTAGCGGCGAAAAAGTTGCCTCTCATAGGCATAGACCAACTAAGGTCAAGCATCAAAACAGTGGAACACTGGGTGAGGTATTCCGTTTGGTAGACCTCGAAGTCCTCCGGCCTCAACTTAATTGGGCTACCTACACCCTCCCTTGCCAGGGAGTTCATCAAGGTTCTCTCGACATCAAGTAGAAAGCTGTCCCCAAATTCATACTGCTTCGTCTCGTCAGACCTATCGCCACCGATCCCGCTATTCGACACCTCATGCCTGCCAAAGCGTCCCCTCTTCAAATAGCCAAAGACTTCTCTCAGCGCCTTTTGACCAAGCCTGCGGGTCGCTCTTGGGGTGAGCTTCCACTTGCTGCCTTCCTTCCAGATATAACCGGCCTTTTCAAGCACATCGGTTAGACGTTGCAATTGTTGCAGTGAACGGTAGGCATCATCCCCCAGGTAATATCTCACCCTGCTTGCATTAATATCGCTAAGGGATGCATTGAACTGACCCTGCTCTAGCTGGCTCTCTAGCGCATCCATGCCCTGGAGCTCATCCATCAGCCTCAAGGCTTCAGCCAGCGAAAGAGGTTCATCCCCCTGGAATGGGTATCCCCTCTGTTTTCTCATTGGAGAGAGATATTCTAGATTGGCTGCCAGGTCTGCGAACTCATCCCTTAGCTCCTCATCCTCGAGCAACGAATCCACCAGTTCCTCAAGAGACCGCCTTGCCTCCGCTGGCAGGCTATTTAGAAGGGATTCCATCTGTTCTATTCTTCTCCGAAGCATCTCAATGAGCTCGTCAAGGTTCGAAGGTCTCTCAGCACCGAATTGCTCACCGTATTGCTCCATGAAACTCTCGAAATCGGGTTCCAGTCCCTGCATCTTATCGCGAAGCATCTGATTGAGACTTTTTAACATCTCTCGCAGGTTGTTCATATCATCCGGAGTCAAGCTCTCAAGATTGCGCTGGATATCCTGAAAATAAGACTCCATGACCCTGTTTCGCAGCATATCCATCAGCTCTTCAAACAGCCGGCGAGCTTCAGCATCGATGAACTCGTAGCTCGCCATCTCCTTTATCGATCCGGCGAGATCCTGGGGCAAATTATCTAGGAAGGAGAGGTTCTTGGCGGCTACATTCTCCAGTGCATTGATAAAATCTTCATCTTGCCCCCCTGCCTGCGCCTCCTCCAATCGCCTTTCGATTCCCTCCTTTTCAGTCTGAATGACCTCATCCAACCTCTGGCGAATTTCATCAAGCACCGAGCTTATGTTGTATTTATCAAGGGTCTGCCGCCTGAGATCGCGCAGTTTCTGGAGCAAATCTTGGATGCCCTGCAGCCTCTCCCCCGCTCGATTTTGCAGTCCCGAACGAAAAAGCCTCTGAAGAGCACGCAACACATCACCGTCAAAGGTAAGGCGATCAGCGAGGGCATCGATGAGCTCCTCGGCGCTCACCTCGGAGATTTCCTGGCTTCCATCCCACTGTGAGTATCTATAGCTAATCATGCTAAACCTGATAGAGAGTTTTCCCTGCCACTCTGTCTTTGTTCAACCTCTTGTTGAGGTGAAGCCCCTCCAAAACGAACTCCAGAGCCGATGCCATGGTGGCTGGCTTCTCACCAGCCTCCAGCCTGGCCATAGCCTCGCTCAGCCCCTCGACCTCGTTTGCCAACCTTACATATTCCTCTGAACTCATGCTTTCGGAGACCTCCACTCTAAGGCCGCTCTTGAATCTTTCCAAAAGCCCATCGAAATCATGGACGTTGAAATATCGATTGAACGTTGCTTGCACCGCATTCCTGATGAGTCTTTCAATAACCTGCTCCTCCATTTCCTCCTCACCG
>Ga0307430_1001789_pt1 | contig 15094 bp, 15 predicted proteins | sample SalMarWE160130MG_FD_202159 | JGI IMG/M metagenome (GOLD analysis project Ga0307430, IMG submission 202159) | Salt marsh sediment microbial communities from the Plum Island Ecosystem LTER, Massachusetts, United States - WE1603-130 | ecosystem: Environmental > Aquatic > Marine > Intertidal zone >... | reverse complement strand
CAATGCCACACCCATCATGGTCACGCTGGCCACTCCGCCGAACGACACTCACTATCCGGTCAATAGCTACATCCCTGTGCGCGTCAAGGCCTTTGGGCGCGAGCCGGTCTTCACCCTTGAGCTTTGGGTGGATGGCACTCTGATCGAGACGCAAGAGGTGCAGCCCGGCTTGGATGGAAAGACCAGCGTCGAATGGCACTGGGTGCCGGCTGGCCAGGGTGAGCACGTCCTGCTCGCGCGGGCGATGACGCCGTGGGGCCTCGTCAGCACGTCCAACCTGGTGCGCGTCACGGCGACCGAGCCGGTGGGGGCGAGCGTCGAGATCGTCGCCGGGGAGGACGATACGCTGGCGGATATCGCGGAGCAGCACCAGGTGGCCCCAGAGGACGTTCAGGCCAAGAACCCCGATCTCGACGCGTCTGCGCCACTCCCTCCCGGCCAACCCGTTCTGGTTCCCATCTCCCCCGCACCGCCGCCCTCTGCGGCCAAGTACGCGCCGCCGGTGGTGCCGGGTGGGGCGGTGGAGATTGTCGAGGGTGTCGATCCGAGCAAGATCAGCCTGGCGGGTTCTGCAGGGAGCCTGCCGGCCGCGCCGGCCCTGGCGGTCGAGGCAAACGGATGTGACGTTAGCCTGTTCATCACCGATCAGGCTGAGAACGAGAAGGGCTTTTTCGTCTATCGGGGTGGGGCGGGTGGCGTGTCTTTGCAGCGCATCGCGACGCTGCTGGCGAACGATGGACCGCTGCCTCTCAAGTTCGTCGATCCCGGCCGGCAGGGACAGGCGGTGTATGCCGTGGCGGCTTTTAATGGAGCCGGCGAGGCGCAGAGCAACCTGGCCAGCGTCACGATCAGCGATCCTGCCTGCTCGCCCTCTCAGGGTGAGCAGGGTGGTTTGCAGTGGGTGGATGGGAAACTGATCCTGCCGCAGGAGGTGAACGCGGCCTATTTCTACTTTTCGCGCGATGGCGAGAATTGGCAGCGCGTTCCGAGTGGCGAATCCTTTCTGGTCCCGGTTGAGAACAGCCTCGCCATCGACTCGGCGCTGGCGCACTTTGCGGAGGCTACAGGTGATTCCGGCGACGGCCTGGTGATGGTGGAGGTCTGGGGCTGGCAGGATGGTGCATTGATCTATCTTGGCGCAGCGCAGCAGAGTGCCCCGCCCTCCTACCCGACCAACCTGCACGTGTGCAGCCAGGTGGGAGGATGCCAACAGGGTCTTGGATGGACGAAGGAATTGTACGTCGATTGGGAAGGCGATATGAAGCGCCAGTTCTTTTGGCGCACCGATGCCCAGGGCGTGAACAAGGCGGTGTGGCAGATATCCGAGTCGCCGTTTCCTCCTGGTCCGGTGTTGCTAGATACAGCGGTCACGCAGGAGCAAGCGGTCGCGTACAACGGTGGGTTCTTTTGGATCGACTTTGGCGAGTTCCAAGATGGCGGAACGAGCGCGGCTAGCCCGGCGACGGCGATACCCTCACCTTCCGCCGGAGGATTGCCTCCTTTTACTTTCGATGCCTATCCCTCTGCCCTCTTTCTGCTGCCGGGAACTTATTACGTGCGCCTGATCCCCATGGCGGGCAATCAGGCGGCTGCGCAGCCCTCCAACGTGGTCAAGATTTACGTGGGGCCGCCGCAGGAGCCGCCCGATATCACGTTCTATGAGGTGATAACACACGAGCTTGAGACCTACTATGATGTGCGCATCCTGGAGTTTCGCCCCATCCATTGGCCGGAGCCGGGCGCCTGTGAGTTTATCTTGGAGAACGAGTGCATGGTCCCCCAGGCATTTATGGTCCCACCGGGGTTTGGTGCCAAGGTCTATCCCGCCGGAACGCCGATTTGCCCGGATCGGTACGCGGGCATGGGCGAGAAAGCCTGGTACGAGTCGCTGTGGGATTTCGTCGAGGGTGGGTTGAGCTGGTTATCGACCTGGTATGAGGATATCAAGCAGGGCGTCGTGGACGTGGTTGGCGGCGTCGTCTGCAGGGGTGACGAGACGTGCAAGAAGGTGCTCATGGCCGGGCTGAACGCCGGGCTGGCGGCGATGGGTATCCCGCCCTCGATACCCAATCTCAACGAGGTAATGGCGCAGGGGATCACGTACGTGGCAGCAGAAATCGTGGCTGAGGCGACGGGCACCGAGTTCCTCGATGATCTTTACAAGGAGGCGGATGAATTGGGCCTCCCCGAAGACGAGGCCAAGGCGTTTGTCCGGGATCGCGTCGAAGATCTGGTTCAGGCGGGGTTGGAGGCGCAGGCGGCGGCCAATCCGAACCCGGCCTGCATGCCTGCGGGGCAGGCGCACAATTTGGGGTTCGAACCGGTGTGTTGGCTGCCGCCGGAATGTCGGGTCAAGTGGAACCCGCGCGCGCAGCGCCTGCCTGCCACTATCCTGGTCGAGGTGACCCGCAGCACAGAAAGGGGAGTCGGGGTAACAGAAGAAGAGATGCAGAAAGATTTTCCCCATTTCCTGATTATCTTTTTTGAGGTTCAGGACAATGCCACTGCGGTGGGCGATGTGATTTTTCTGAACGATTATGAGGGAAACGTGTTGCCTATCACGGAACCTCTCTCTGGCAGGCTTTTCGAGAATATTAGCATACCCGTTCCGGCCCTGGCGCCCGGGGAGTCGGTAGTGATCCCGCTCACACCCGAGCCGTCCGACTATTGGGTACCGGGGCACCTGGAGGCGCTGGATGGATGGTCGTACACTGATTGCAGCGATTCTGGGTGCCGCAACATGACGTGGAACGACTGGTGGAAGCTGTACTATCGCGGCGAGGCGACGATCACTGCCAGTGTCGGGCAGATTTGCAACACCTGGCATCCCGTGCCAGAGCAATATGTGTACAAGTCCTCTAGGGACGTGTGTGTGACCGGGCCTTTGCCGACTCCGGACGATCCTTTCCAGATTTACTGCACGAAATAGCAGGGAGGCCAACGATATGAAACGCCTTGGATTGCTGTTGATGCTCATCGCCGTCGCCGCGCTCGGCACGGCTTGCGATGTCCCCACGCCGACCGGGCAGCCGGTTGCGGCAGCGCAAGGCGGGCCGGTGGCCTGGATCGACGCGCCCTTGGATAGGAGCGACTTGCCACTGGCTCCCTACGAGGTCGTGTTTCATTGCAGCGTGCCCTCCGGCGTGGCCTGGGTCGAGTTCTCTGTCGACGGCGCGATCCTGGTCAGCAACGCGCCGCCTGACACTACTCAGTCGCTTGTGACCACGCGCTACGTCTGGACCCCGCTTGCGCCCGGCAACTATACCCTGCGGGCGCGCGCCCGTGACGCGGCAGGGGTTTGGAGCGAGTACGCCACCTCCGTGGTGACGGTCGAGGGCGAGGCAGAGACGTCATCCCCCACGCCGGTTCTGCCCACGGATACGCTGGTACCTCCCTCGCTCACGCCAGTCCCGTCTGCGCCGACTCCGATTCCTCCTACATCCACGCCCACACCTATTCCACCCACCCCCGTCCCGCCCACTTCGATTCCGACCCCGATCCCCACGCTCCCGCCGCCACCGCAGGGCCCTGCCATCTCCGGCGTGCAGCCGTCGGTGAGCGTCTTTTACTCTGACAGCAAATGCGGCGTCACGCAGCTCACACTCCAGGCCACCGTGGACGATCCTGATGGCGTCAGCAGCGTGACGTTCAACTACTGGTTGAAGGACAAGACCAGCGGGGCAGAGAGCGGCTGGGCTGTCATTGTCCCCATGCAGCGTGTCGGTGGGTCTGCGACGCATGGTACCTGGACGGCCAGGCTGGATGGGCCGGCAGCCGTCGGTGCCAGTTCGGGTCACGAGTACACGCTACGGTACTATCTTGTTGCTACTGACGCGTGGGGTACCAAGACCCAGGGCCCGACCTACGAGAACGTCACGCTGAACACGCGCTCCTGCGTGCATTGAGCCGGGGAGAGAAGTCGAAGGCTGCGAGCGCCTGAACGGCGCTCGCGGCTTTTCAATGCCGTGTGGCATGTGGCTTAGTACACCGATGCGTAAATATGATCCTAGACCAGGTAACTGATGTGCGGTATACTTGGGCCAGGAGGTGGAAAATGCCTGTGCCCAAGCCCAAGTATCAGATCGAGTTAACAACTGAAGAGGAACAAGACCTACGAAAGCTGGCGAATTCTCGCAAAGCGCCTCACGTGAAAGTAGTTCGGTCTCGAATCCTCTTTCTGGCACGTCGGGTCAAATGATGGTGTTTACAGAAGCAGATTATTTTGCTCTCTCATAGATACTGCTGTATACTGCAATAGACCCCGGTGAGAGGCTACGGGGAGGCAGCAACAACTGCATCCTACTCACGCGAGAAAGGAGATAATCATGAAAGGGAACGAAAAAGTCATCGAGAGGTTGAATGCCCTGTCATGGCCGAATAATACATCCGTTCGGTTGCGCTCGCTTACAAAAGCATAGCATATCCGGGCCGTGCTGGCAAGCCGGCGGTGGGCGCGGGTGGGCGCGCTGGCAGGGTGGGGCAGTTGAGGCTGTCCGGTGGCCACCAGGTCGGCGCGGCAGGCCCCGGAGGTGAGGCCGCCAAAAGTTCGCCAGAAGCCCTTGACAGCAGGGTGGGGCGGTTGGGTTGCTGGGGCTGGATTGGTCGTCGTGTCATGGTAAAAAACTCCATCCGTTCTAGGATTTTGACCATTTAGCCGATTGTGTGGTAGAATCACGGCTTCCGACTCTTGACTGAAAGGTAAGCCGTGACCCTTCTCTTCTCCCTCATCCAACGATGCTTCAGTCCTCTCTGGCAGATCTTCCAATCGGCCCTTCGCCTGTGGACAAAACCTAACAATCGTTCCCTGCCCCTCAATGCAGCTCTGGACCTGAACCGTACCAAGTCTGAACTGATCCTGGAAAACGCCCTGCTGCGTCAACAGATCATCATCCTCGAACGTCAATCCAAGCGACCAAGACTGTCCTGGCGCGACCGCACCATCATCGTCCTCTTGACCAGCAGGTTGCGCACCTGGAAAGCGGCGTTGAAGATTGTTCAGCCCGATACCGTGTTGCGCTGGCATCGCGATCTGTTTCGCTGGGTGTGGGCGCGCAAGTCCCAGCCCAAGGGGAAACCAGGTCGGCCACCGCTGGACAAAGACATCGTGGCTTTGATCAAGCAGATGGCCAAAGATAATCGGAGGTGGGGAGCAAAGCGAATTGTGGGGGAGTTGGCCAAGTTGGGCATCCGCGTCAGCAAACCCACCGTTCAGAAGTACATTCAACAGGTGCGAGAGGCAGAACCACCGAACCAGAACTGGGCCACATTTCTGCGCAATCACGCCAGCCAGATTTGGGCCTGCGATTTTCTTCAAACGTATGACATCTTTTTCTGCACAGTGTTTGTGTTCGTCATCATCGAGTTGGGCTCCCGCCGCGTGGTCCACTTCGGCGTCACCAGAAACCCGACAGACAAATGGGCAGCCCAGCAATGGCGCGAAGCAACGCCATTTGGCGAAGGTCCGCGATACCTGATCCGTGATAACGACAAAAAGTATGGGGATTCGTTCGATCAAGTGACTGCAGGCATTGAAGTGCTGAAAACGCCATACAAAGCACCTAAAGCAAACGCGATCTGTGAGCGTTTTCTGGGGAGCCTCAGACGAGAATGCCTCGACTATGTCTTGATTCTGAGCGAACGGCATCTGTACCGGGTCGTGAAAGAGTATATGGCCTACTTTAACAACGCCCGGCCTCACCAGGGGATTGAGCAGCGCATCCCGTGCCGACCAGAACGACCAGATGCACCGCCGCCCAACGGGAAGCTCGCGTCTCGCCCGGTGCTGAATGGCCTGCACCACGATTACTTCTGGCAGGCAGCGAGATGCGATGGGCAAGGAAGAGGTCAGCCCCAAGCAACCTGTCACTGAGACAGATAGCAGGGCCTTGAGGGGCGGCTTCGGTTTCCCAAGCGTCAACTCTCATAGATAGAACGGCAAGCCGGTTTCCGGTTTTTCTCTTTGGCAACTGGATGGATGATGCGCGCCAGTTGCCCCCAACAGTGGCCTCAACCTGCCTCAAGTCGTTGGCCGATGGTGACATCCACTCGTTTGAGCAACAGCCCCCACTGATTCTCCGCTCCCTGCACGACCGGCAACGAGGGATTCTACCTCCGCCACGGCTGAAACTAGAACGGATGTATTATTCGGCCAGCACAACCTGGTCACCCGATCCACGGTCGTGGCGCAGGAATATGGGCGAGTCGCTGCCCCTGTGCCCGCTGTGGCGCAGATACGCCTTGAGTGCGCGCCAGGCCTGGCGGTGGAATCTGACGACGCGGTCCTCGGCGTCCCCTTTGGACACCTCCTTGCGGATCACGGCCATCCGGTCGTCGAGAAGATCCCCCGGCGTGAGCCCCAGCGCCTCGTTGATGCGCGCGCCGGTGGCGTGCAGGGTGTGGATGAGAGCGACGTTGCGCAGTCGGCGCAGCTCGAAGCGCTCCTCGTCCTTCTCGCGCATATCTGGTGATGGCTCCTCGCCGTCGACGATGCGCAGTAGACGATCGACCAACTCCTGCGGAGGACCGTGTCTCTTGGTCTCGCGGCGGAGCCGGACGGTCTTTTGCTTCCACGGAATCTTGCGCTTCTTGTCGAACTTGACGAGCATTTGCTGGAGCGCCGTAGCTGTCACAGGGCCAAGGTGATCTTGGGCAAAGAGGTGCAAGTAAAACACCCGGGCTGTCGTCAAGTAGAGTTGGTAGGTATTCTCGCTGAACCCCTTGCCGTCCGTGGGCCTGGCCTTTCTCAACAGCCAGTCGGCATAGTCCAGCAGGACATCGGGGTCGGCACCCAGGAGCAGGGTGGGGGAGTCGGGGCGTATTCCCTTCTCAGCAGCCAAGAAGGACAAGAACTTGGACAGCGCGGTGGCATAGGCGTGACGCGTGTTGTCCGACCACGGAGGTGCATCACTGCGCTTTGGGTCGAGGAAGTGGTCAACTATTTGTTGAACAGTGGGCATTTTGATCTCCTGGGTGGGTAGAGCTTTTCTCTTTTTGCATTGTTATGTTTACGATAAGATACCTTATCGTAAATATAGTATATACCAAATTGATGCCGCTGTCAAGGGATTTGGGCGCCCTACCCCTCTCCGCGCCTTGCACCGCGTGCGGCGGAAGAAAGCTGAGACGTAGTCTTGGTCTTATTGGCTCTCCAACTCCAGTGTGCTGACCAGAATGCCCGGTCTTCGAGACTGGTTCAGGTAAATCAGCAACCCCTGCATCGGATCTCCGTAGGGGGTGGAAAGGTCGCTATCTATAGACAGCTTGAAGAAGCGCGGCGGTTCAGTGACGACAAATTGACCATGGGCATCGAATTTGACCTGTTCACCCCGTTCAAAGCGAGCGTGGTAGTTAAAGACAGGCCGGTCGGTATAGTAGGCCAGCACCGCTACCTCCCGCGTGTTCTCCTCATTGACCATATGCAGCACCATCTTGAACATACCGAGCATATCCAGCAGGTCATCCTCGTTTGTGATGCGGCCCGTCCGAAAAGGCCCGCCAGCGTAGACAGTGGCATTGCGCGAGTTCTCTGTGTCCTCTAGCACAAAGCCCACTTCACCGTCGTAAGTGAGCGTCAGGCCGCCGTTACGGTGAGCCTGGGATCGCTTCATACGGGCCTTGACGACGGGAGTCAGGGCCTTCATTTGCCGGAACTTGGGGGGCAAAGGCGGCTCGGTCGGCTCCGGCCCCTGGCCGACCTCGTGCAAGCGTCGTTGGACCATGTAGAGATCTGTATCTATCCGCAACGCGCGCCGCCACTGCTCCACCGCCTCATCCCGCCGGCCCAGCCGCTCGCAAGCTACACCCAACTGGTGCAACGCAGGCAGATGCTCCGGCTCCCGGCGCAGGGTGCGCTCTAGCCAGGCAATGGCTTGCTCCGGCTCGTCCAGTTGCAAGTAGGTGTGACCGATGTTGTAGAGTGTCGGCGCGTAACCGGGATCGTGGGCGTGAGCTGCCAGAAAGGCTTCCAACGCCTCCGGGTAACGGCCTCGTTCCACGCAGGCAACGCCCAGGGCAAAGTGGCCCTCGGGGCGGTTTGGTTCGGCGGCTATCATGCGCCTGGCTTTGCGCTCTACCAGGTGAAAATCGCCCATATCCACGTTGTGGCTGACCTGTTCCTGGAGATGGTCTACCAGGTAAGCCCCGCCGGAGATTTTGCCACGCTGGGCACGGCGAAGCTGGCGGATGGTCTTTCGGGTTTCAAACCGGCGGGCCTGCTTGGGCCAGCGACGAACAAAAAGCTCAAAGGCAGCGATGGCCTCCGGGATACGGCCTGCACAGGCATAGGTCACCCCCCGGCTGTGCTGAGTGTCTGGGTCGTCAGGGGCACATCGCTCGACCTCGTCCAGGGCAGCCAGGGCTTTGTCGTACTGTTCCAACGCCAGGTAGCAGACGCCCAGGTTCTGATATGCCACCCGGCGATCTTTTGGTTCGTCGACCATGTCCAGGAAACGTTGCAATGCCTCGACAGCTTCGCTCCACCGCTCGTCACCTATGGCCGCCAGGCCGTGGAGCCAAAGGATCGTGGAATTAGAGTCCCGGTCTGGTGGCCGGGTGGAACGGGGTTTTCGGCGACGTTTTCTCATTTCGAATCTCTTGGTACCCTACCTCAGTCCCAGCCAATACTGGTACACCTCCAACGGATGTTTGTTATCCGCCCACTCCGCGCTGGTGGTTTCTGGATCCACGAACTCCAAGTCCACCAGGGCGACCGAGTATTCCCGATCCCCCTTGCGCACGAGGGCCACGATACCACGATGATCCCGCCTAGTCTTTGGGCAGGGTTGCTCCCTTGAGCGACCGCGCCTGAGTCAGTTGCTCGGCAGTCACCTTGGCCCCCTCCAGGTTGGCACCGTCCAGGGTGGAACCTCTCAGAGAGGCTTCTCTCAAGTCTGCCCTGCGCAAGTCGGCATCACTCAATCTAGCTCGCTCCAGGTTGGCTTCACGCAGGTTGGCGTCCCGCAGGTCAGCGCCGCTCAGGTCGACAGCGCTCAGGAAACCACCCTCCATATCGGCACCCCTCAAGTTTGCTTGGCGCAAACTGGCCCCGTGCAGAACCACCTGGCTCATCGTCGCGCCGGCCAAGTTCGCCTCCGCCAGGTTGGCGCCCAGGAAGCTGGCCCAACTGAGATCGGCCTCCGATAGGTTAGCCCCTCGCAGATCCGCATCGATGAGGCTTGCCCCACTCAGGTTGACATGGCGCAGGTCGGCGCTACGGAGGTCAGCAAAACTGATATGTGCACGGGTGAAATCCCGCTCCCCGGCCTTGTACTGCGCAACAAGCTCTTTTCCTTCCACCGGCATACCTCTCCTCTCGCAGGGGAAAACAGCGCTCCAGGTGGCCTAGAGACCTTCGAAGCGCCGCCGGAGTTCCTCGAAGTAGTCCTGAAACTCCTGGGGGATGATGTCGGCCTCGGCTGACCCGGGCAGGACCTGCTCGAACAGACGCTCCAACTCGGCGAACTCGACCAGGTTCTCGCCAAGCATGAACAAGACATCCTCAAGATCGGCCTCGAACCCTCGTGCGATCTTGCTCAGCGCAATGGTATAAGGATCGAAGATGTACACCTCTAGTTGGCCAAATCGCCCGACGGCTCGCCGGCGCTCCCAGGCCCCCGGCGGCAGTGGAACAAACTCGGCCACAGGCACATCTTCCACGTCCAGCTGCATCTCGGCGGCCAACTCTGCCAGGACAGCCTGAAGGCGGGCGGTGTCTTCTGCTGCCATGTCCGTAGTGTAATCCACATCCAGCGTAACGCGGGGGTTCCCAAGCAAACACAGTGCGCCACCGCCAAGCAAGTATATCTCGGCAGGATCCTGATAGCGCTCGCCCAGACGTTGCAGAAATAGCCTCAAGTTCGCCGCGGTTATCGGCTCCATGCTATTGCCTCAACTCCCACGAGCGCAGCAGACGCTGCACCACGCTCTCATACGTCCCGACCCAATTGACACACGCCTGCGTCCGCTGCCGGTGCTGCCGGCCCAGGGCCAGCAACTGCTCACGGGGCAAGGAAGCGTCCGGCAGGTCCAGCTCTGCGGAAAACCGGTCTGGCAGCCGCTGGTCGATCCCAAAGCGCCGCAGTTGTTCCGCATGCTCTTGCTGCAATAGAACAGCGGCCGTGTAGAAAAACCGCAAGGTCAATCTCTCCGCCGGCCCCAGCCGTTCCATAGCAGCGGGGACAGATGCCGCATATTCAGGATGCGCCAACAATACCGCGATCACTGCCGAACGAACACGCGCGCTGGGTTGGCGCACTAAGTCGGCCAGCAAGGCATCGGGAGGGCGAACGCTATCGGCCCCATCGGACGTGACACGCGAAAGGTAGCCAATATCCAACAACTCGAGCTCGGCGACGATGCGCTCTTCTTCCTCGAAACTTGGAACTTTATGCACAGTTTGAAGCATAGCATATCTGGGCCGTGATGACAAGTTCCCGCTGAGGTCTGCTGCCACTCGCCGCTCCCCCACCCTGCCCGCACCTCGAATCGTCCACTCCGTGCGCGGCTGGCCGGGGCTGAGTATCGAGAAATTCGCCTCTTGATCAAGGAGGTAGTGTGTAGAAGAGGTCGTGCCGAAGATTCAAAGAAAACGGGGCGGCCTGAGCCGTCCCGTAGCGATGCATCCAATGTCGTATTTTTCCATTTATACGTCATTATTCTAGCACGGATAAGAGAGGAAATCAAGTGAGATCTGGGCGCATCCCTAGAGTGAAGAGGTTTCTAGACGCCGCCGGAGTTCCTCAAAGTACTCCTGGAACTCTTGGGGGATAATGTCGGCCTCGACCGACCTGGGTAGGACCTGCTCGAACAGACGCTCCAACTCAGCGAACTCGATCAGGCCCTCGCCAAGCATAAACAGGACGTCTTCAAAGTCGGCCTCGAACCCCCGCGCGATCTTGCTCAACGCGATGGTGTATGGATCAAAGATGTACGCCTCTACTCCGCCAAAACACCCGACAAGCTGTCGCCGATCATAGGCTCCCGGAGGGAGCGGTACAAACTCGTCCAGAGGCACATCCTCGACGTCAAGGTGCATTTCTTCAGCTAACTTCTCCAGGTCTGACGCCGACAAGTTTTGGGTTGAACAAGCTAAAACCCACCCTACTTCTGTCCTCGCTCAATGATGGCCTCATTCATTACCTGGACAATCTCCCTAACCCAAGCTTCATCTTCCGATGCCAGGGCGTCCGACTCTCCAGTGACGCTTCCAACCCTGACTATATACTTGGGTTTCGCCCGTATTGCCCTAATGATACCAAGGATATTCGTAAGCGTCGTAACTACTGCTAGCCCTATACAGCAAGATATAGTTGGATCTGAGCCGTACAGTATAAGCGCAACTACCACAAGGATTACTGAAGCCAAACTGATCAGACCGCTAACAACAGCAAGCATTATACCGGGCACTCTATTAGCCGGTATCACCGAAAGCGATGCCGACGTGACGTCGGCCATTGCATAAGTCTTTGCTCCTATGGTGGCCCGTGTGCTGGTGATAGTGACGTTCTCTTTCTGAAAGTAGACAGTCTCTTGCGACATATTGCCCCCCTTATATTTTCGTCAGCATATGGCTACAATGATTTTCGGCCTACTACGGATGTAGCTCCGGTATACCCACTCCCCACATTGCTAGCAGGTTGATGCCAAACCCACAAGAATAACGTTATCGACTATTTTCGTCTGCGCCGGCGTTTCTTTTCCCGGAGCAGCTTCCTTGTCCTCCGCCGGAGCTCGACGAAGTAATCCTCAAACTCACTCGGAATGATGTCTGCCTGGGGTGCTTGAAGCAAGACTTGCCTGAAGAATCGCTCCAACTCGTCGAACTCGATCAGATCCTCCCTCAGCATGAAGACGACGTCCTCAAGATCGGCCTCGAATCCTCGCGCGATCTTGCTCAGTGCGATGGTGTACGGGTCAAAGATGTATGCCTCGATTCCGCCAAAACGCCCGACGAGCTGCCGCCGATCATAAGCTCCCGGAGGAAGCGGCACAAACTCGTCCAGAGGCACGTCCTCGACGTCGAGGTGCATTTCTTCAGCCAACGTCTCCACAGCAGCCTTGAACTGGGCCTCTTCCTCAGAGGAGATAGTGTACCAGTAGTCCACATCCACGGTCACGCGCGGGTTACCCAGCAGGCACAAAGCGCCCCCGCCAAGCAAGTAGAGCGTCGCGGAGCCCTGATACTGCTCTCCCAAGCGCTCCAGGAATGTCCGCAAGTTCTCTGCGGTTACTGATTCCACTGCGCCTCCAGTTCCCACGAGCGCAGCAAGTGCTGCGCCACGCTCTCATACGTCCCGGTCCAGTTGACGCAAGCTTGCGTTTGTTGCCGGTGTTGCCGGCCCAAAGCCGCCAGTTGTTCGTGCGGTGGAGCCGTCTCCGGCAGTCCAAGTTCCGCCGAGAACTGATCTGGCAGCCGCCGGCCAGCCATAAAGCGCCGCAAGCGCTCGCTGTGCTCTTGCTGCAACAGCACGGCAGCCGTGTAGAACAGTTGCAGGGTCAGCCTCTCCGCCGGTCCCAGCCGTTCAAGCGCCGCAGGCACGGCGACCGCGTATTCGGGATGCGCCAGCAACACCGCGATAACGGCAGCTCGAACGCGCGCGCTGGGTTGACGAACGAGGTCGGCCAATAAGGCATCAGGAGGGCGGACAGCATCGGCCCCGTCGGACGTGAGGCGCGAAAGGTAGCCAATATCCAATAACTCAAGTTCGGCGACGATGCGCTCTTCTTCCCTTTCCAGGCCAGACAGCACGCTACCTGGATCCACCGCCCGATCCGTATGGGATGTATGAGAGGAGAACTCGCTCATCTGATTGGAGTATAATGCAGGTTCGAGAGGAAGTCAAAATTCCGCACTCCCCCACCCCACTCTCTTGAGGATAGGACGAATCCTACACGCCGATACTCTCCCAACAAGCAAAAGCGAGCGCTAGGCGCCCGCTTCCGGGTTGTTGGCGTATTCTTGCATTTATACGCCATCATTCTACCGCAAAAAAGAGAGCGGGGCAAGCAGGTTCTTAACGTGCGCTTTGGCAAAACCCAAAAAGCCGCCGACAGGCTCATTGCACGATCGGCGGCTTTTGCTACGATTGATGAGATGTTGCTCTACTCAGGATATTCCACGTACCCCAAGAACACCACCGAGATGCGGTTCCGCCCAGAAAGGTGGTAATCGGTGATCCGGCAGCATCGCCCGCTGATGCTCCCCACACGGCCCGCGACGAGCGATTCCACTCCCATCACGGCTGATCCCAGAACGGACGTATTATTCGGCTATGACACCCTGGCGCACCGAATCGTGGTCGTCGACTATTAAAATCGTGTCTGCCCTCTGGAGTCTCCTGTCAAACCTCTTTGCTTTGCCTTCTCTTAGCCAGCAGAGCATAAACGTCGTTATGAACGAAAAAGTGCATGGGACTGACACCGAAAGACCGGGCCAAGGCAGCGACGGTGGACAGCTTGGGATCTTGCGCCCGCCACTTTTTGTTCCTCAATTTCCACACGTACTTACCATCGGTGAGTCCAGATCTCCGGGCAATTGCCGCGTTGGTGTAGGGGGTGCCATCGGGCTGGGTTACCAGAGCAAACAAGCGCTCCAACCTATCGCCAAAGGCGGGAACATAATCGGAGACAGAAGCAGGTTCACCGCCCCGATCAAGCCAGCGGCACAAGGTGCGGAGGGTATCCAGGCCAATTTCGCAGATCTGCGCCTGCACCTCCACAGACGTGATCTGGCAATCGCCCCGCACAGGAGAAAGGACCACAATCAACGCGGTGGGATCTGATGGCTGATCTCTCGCGGTGAGGAACCGCTCGACATCGGCACGAGGAACACGCGGGTGATTCTGACCCGCAACAAGCTCCTTGAACGCGCCGGAGAAGTGACCCTCCTCAATCCATCGTTCAACGGCACGCTCATCAATTCCGCACAGCGCGGAGACTTCCGCGACAGACAGAGTATTGTGTCGCATAACCCCTCCTTTCATCGACAAGCACCCAGGGCAATCCTTCGGTCGGGATTCTGATCGTTCAAGCTCAGCACAATGTGACACATAAGTCCCGACTCTGATAAGTTTCAATCCCTCGGTAGGAGGGAAAGACAGCGGTTACGCTTTTCGTAACCAGCCCGTAATCGGGTCGTAACCAGTCTTTCCAGCAATCCCTTCTCAGCGTAACCAGGCCATCACTTGGTTACGCTTTTTCAACAAACTCGGCCGCTCGGCCAAGTGGATTCTCCCAGCAGCGTAACCAGCCTCGAAGGTGGCTACGCTGCACCAGGCTCGTCAGATCCTACTCCCAAGGCTAAAAAGGTCGCTGCACAACGCCATTCAACCCCACAAGGAGAGAAAATCATGACGAGCATACCTATTCTATCACACTTGCGACCCTTCAAACAGCCGTTTGAGTGGCATTGGCGGCCATTTTCGCCCTTTCACCAGGGCAAAAGACACGAGCTACACCAGCTGGCCCAGCATCCAGGCATCCTGCCCCGTTTCGTGCGCGAGTCTCCGGTCGCCATGAAGGGGTTTGGATAGCAAATGGACGAAAACGTACGCTAAGGATAGGTACCTAGATTTCGTCCAAATTAACGGCAACGTGCCGAGTCGCCAACAGGGGCGATAGTCCCACACATAGGCCGGATGTAAATGGGGCGGCTCGCTGTAAGGCAATTCGCTCTATGCTACCATCACGGCGGAAGTGAACCAAATCAGGCAAACGGAACACAACCTTGCCTTAGCCCCAATACGGTTCAGTTAAGGACAACTGGCAAACCCACCGACTGCTTTTCGTGCCGAAATCATGCCCAATTACGACCATTCGCCGCCCTTTTTCCGCAAAAAACTGGTATTTGGACAAGATTCCTTCTACACGTTTCTGCTTAACTGAACCGTATTGGCCTTAGCCCAGCCTCACCCCTTGGCTAACGGCAGCCGGATGATAAAGGTGCTTCCCTCGCCAACCGCGCTCGTCACCGTGATCTCGCCGCCGTGCAGGTGGATCACCCCTTGAGCGATTGGTAACCCGAGCCCAACACCCTGCTGTTCCATCTTCTCCCTGTCAATCTGTTGAAGCCGCTCAAAAAGGTGGGGAATTTCGCCGG
>Ga0307430_1001784_pt1 | contig 15152 bp, 16 predicted proteins | sample SalMarWE160130MG_FD_202159 | JGI IMG/M metagenome (GOLD analysis project Ga0307430, IMG submission 202159) | Salt marsh sediment microbial communities from the Plum Island Ecosystem LTER, Massachusetts, United States - WE1603-130 | ecosystem: Environmental > Aquatic > Marine > Intertidal zone >... | reverse complement strand
TGAAGGTAATTATAAAACCTGATAGAGGCTCTTCAGGGTTCATGGAAAAGTCAGACCGAAGGATATACTTAAGAAAAGGACGGCGAGTAACGAGGTAAGCAGTAAGCTTAGTGATGCGAAAGAAAACAGCGGATATGGGAAGGCAAGAGAAAGGGATGAATAACCAGTTGGAACAGGAGCTGAATTGGCTTCGCCAGCGTGTGACAGAACTCGAGCAAGCAAAGGAGGCATCTCAGAAGAACGAGAAGAAGTACCATGACCTAGTAGAGAGTCTACCCGATGTGATCTACCTTGTTGACGAACATGGAATAGTCACTTATGTCAACCTTGCCATAGAAACGACCCTCGGATACACTCCCGCGGAAGTCATCGGCCACCACTTCACAGAGTTTGTCTATCAGGAAGATATACCGCTTATCAAAGAGGGGTTCCAACAAATCCTCTCCGGACATATCATAACAAATGAATATCGATTCTTGACTAAGCTAGGTGAAATACGCTGGATGCGCACTGCAAGCCGACCCACCTTTAAGAGAAATCACGTAGTTGGTGCACATGGAATGCTGATGGACATAAACGAGCAAAGATTAGCCGAGGCTTCACTGCATGAGAGCGAACGCCGCTACCGCAGCATCTTCGAGTCCACTACTGATGCGCTGCTTATCTTCAATCTGGATGGAGTCATCGTTGCAGCGAACCCCACCGCTTACACAATGTACGGCTACCAAGAGGATGAACTGATCGGCCTTCACGCCAAAAAGATCATCCATCCGGACTACTTTCATGGTTTCTCTAACTTTAGACGGAACGTCGATGAGCGGGGCCGCTTCTACATTGATTCGATCAACCTTCGCAAGGATGGATCCCAGTTCCATATAGAGATGCATGGAACCAGCTTCATCTATCATGGCAAGCCACACCTCCTGTCCGTTATTCGCGATGTCACAGAGCGAGTGAAGGCTGAAAATGCGCTGCGAGACTCGAAATGGAAGATAGAAAACCTGCATAAGACAGCTCGACTCCTGGGAGCATGTGATAGCGAGGAGGAGGTCTATCGATTGACGGTGAAGGCAGCAGAAGAGATCCTCGAGTTGTCCATGTGTACACTGGACGTCGTGGAAGGGAACAAGTTAGTAGTTAAGGCAACTTCATCCAACTTGCCCGCTGAAGCGAGCAAGCCCGTTGACCTTGATATAGGTTTGGCCGGGAAGACCTATCGTACCGGAAAGACCACCGTCTTTGGCAGCATGGACGAAGTCCCCGGAGCCAGGCCCACAGGGGAAGACTTCAAGTCGGGGATCAGCGCTCCCATCGGCGGTATCGGGGTGTTCCAGGTAGCATCTAAAACACAGGATGCTTTCACCGAAGAGGATGCGCGTTTGCTTGAGCTTCTGCTCGGACATACTGCAGAAGCGGTCAAAAGGATTCACCTCCAGAACAAGCTCAAGGAGCAGGCCATCCGTGATCCCCTGACCGGTGTCTATAATCGTTACTATCTCAACGAGTTGCTTGCACAAGAGAGTGCTCGCTCCAAGCGGTATGACCGCCCGATCGCCTTCTTGATGATTGACATCGACCGGTTCAAGGAGATCAACGATCGCTTTGGGCATCAAATGGGGGACCGCGTGCTGCGGAAAACAGCCAAACTTCTAGAGGAACAGGTGCGTGACTCGGACATTGTAGTCCGCTACGGAGGAGACGAGTTCCTAATCATTCTCCCTGAGACCATCGATGAGATAGACGCATTAAAGGGGCGTATCCACAAGGAAGTCGCCCGCTACGGTGATGTTCTTAAGCCACTAGACTTTCCGATAACGCTGTCCATCGGCAGTGCATATTGGAACCCTGATGACTCGAACGCTTTGGAGACAATTCTAGCAGAAGCCGACCGGCAAATGTACAAGGCTAAACGGCTGCAAGAACAGGAGAATCAGTTAAGATAAGCGTCTATCGGGTTGGCTGAAGCGGACACTCATCCCACACCATCATCTGTCTCTGGGGAGGAAAGCGAACGTGTTCGCCGGTTCACCGGACTTAGCTCCGGCAGATCCTTGGTCGACGCGTTCAGCTCTTTGAATCGCCTTGCCGAAGGAAGGAGCCGCAGCTCCAAGGACCCGACCGCGTTGTCGTACACCTCAACCGCCTGTTCCAGACCCTTTCCCGTTTTCTGGAACAGATCGAGGAACTTGATCACGCGTTCGTAGAGCTCCTGTCCCTGTTTGGCGATCTCACGTACGTTCTCGGTGATCTGTTGCTGTTGCCAGCCGTAGGCAACGGCTCGCAATAGGGCGAGCAGGGTAAGGGGTGTGGTGATAAGGACGTGTTTTCCCACCCCAAACTCCAACAGGGCCGGATCCTGCTCGAAGGCGGCGGAGAGGCAGGCCTCGCTCGGTACGAACATGATCACCATTTCCGGAGCCCGCTCAAACTGATCCCAGTACTGTTTGCGCCCGAGCTCTTGGATCCGATTGCGCATCGCTTGGGCGTGGGCCACAAGCTTTACCCGCTGTTCCTTCTCGTCGGCTTCGATCGCGGCGAGATAGGCCGTCATGGGGGTCTTTGCATCCACCGGCAGGATCCCCTGGTTGGGGAGGTGAACGATCACGTCGGGACGCCCCTCGTCTGTGGTCACCTGTTCGTCAAAGTCTACATGGGAGGTCATCCCCGCCAGTTCCAGCACCCGGCGCAGTTGAAGCTCGCCCCAACGGCCACGCACTGTGGGGGACTTGAGTGCCTGCGCGAGGGTGACGGTGGTGTCGCGAAGTTGAGTCTGAGCCTGACCGAGTTGGCCTAAGTGCTTCTCTAAACTTTGGTATGCACCCTCTCGTTTTTGCTCAAGTTCTCGCACCTGCTTGTCCATAGCCTCCAATGTCTTTTCGAGAGGCTGGACAAGGTTTTTTAGCTCCTCCTTGTGAGTGCCCCAGTCACCCCGAACCTGAGTGAGAAGTGAGGTTAGCTGGTCACGAGCGCGCTTGAGGAACTGGTCAGCGTTTGACGCAAGCGCCTGGCTGGCAAGAGCTTCGAAGGTCTCACGCAACTGCTGCTGGGCCCCCTCGACCCACTGGAGCTTCTCTTTATTGGCCTTGCGTTCCTCTTCTAGTCGAGCGATCTGAACCTTGAGTTGCTCGTTCTCACCGCGTAGGGAATCGGTCTCCTGAAGTGACTTCTCAGTAGTAGCGAGGCGCTCTTTCTGGGTTCCAAGCTCGGCTTGCATGACCGCCGTGCGCTCACTCCACCGCAGTCGTGCAATGAGGAACCCCACGACCATGCCCAGTATCAAACCCACTGCTAACCCAACCCACTGCATCGGTCAAACCTCCTCTCTCATACTATCACGGTTGCCGCTTGTGCGCTACGCCTAGTTGGTCATTCCTTGTTCACCGGGGAAGAGCAGGACTGCTAATTACAACGTCGTGATCAGGCTGGATGGGAAACAGAGACATCCGGCTCAACAGGAAGGATCTCATGATGCGTGATGGAAAAGGTCTTAACCACTGCATCAACGAACGAGGAACGGATGAGAAGGATAGGGAGAGCCTTTGAGCGAAGAAGAGCGCGCAAGGCTGGGGCATAACCCCTGCCAGAGAGCTCTAGGCGACCTACTTCATCGACGAATACGGCCTGGGCTGTCCTAGACGCGCGCGCGATCGCAATGCGAGCAAAGGCAAGTCCCTGTTCCGAGATGAAGTACTTCCCCACTGTTTCCCCGGGGGGATTAAGAGAGGCGAATGGCTGCTTCACCCCACTTGCCAGATCGCGGACCGTATAGCCAATCGTCTTTCCACGCCGTACAACCCGCGGAGAAAGGATTCCCCCAACCGTAAATCCCTTTGCCGCAAGAGCCGCTGCAAGCCGTTTGCCTGTACGCGTTTTACCAGCGCCGATCCCGCCGCTTAAGATGACGCAGGATTTCTTCCTTTTCTCCTCTAGATGAACCAGGAGGCGAGGAAGAAGATCACTAGGCATAGAGTAGTTCCTGCTAGAAGGAACGCAGGGCGGTAGGATATCCTTGTTCGTAGCGGGGCAAATCCCACTGCAAGCGCGGCGATCCCGGCGGCTAATAACGAGTAGGGAATAGAAACGCTCAGGAAATGTCCGATGCCACCCGCGGAGAGAACCCAGTAGGGAAACTTCGCCCCTAACTCCTTAAGGACCACCAAAGGAGGATAAAGCCACAGGCCGGGACCACGGACCATTCCAACATACAAGAGCGATTGCAAAACGCCGGCACTCGCTCCAACGAGACCAAAGCGAAGCGGTACACCCAGAGGTAAACGATAAATGACAACGGCGAAGAGCGCGAACGCAGCCCCTTGTGCAAGGATAGAGAAAACGGGGTTAAGCACTGCAGGAGCGCAGACAGGAAGAGCAAACACGACCGCTGAGAACAGCTTAAGTGGCGCAGCGATCAACGCCATCCCCAAAGGGACCCAGGGCCTCCCAGTACGGCGGACAGCAAAGGCCATCAACCCCATCGCCAGCGCGATCATGACCTTCCCTGGATAGGTCGGAGGAAGAAGGATGTGAAGCAGCCCACCGAAAAGCGCCTCTACCGCCCCCCACAACGCACCAAACCAAAGGATAGTAAGCAAAACGATCCCGGCCTTGCTTCCCTTCATTGACGCTCTTCTCATTGCCCATCACCTCGCAAGAGTCTCGTTCCATCGAGCATAGTCGGTGGAGTAGTGTCGCGCAAGTCGCTACAAGATGTAACGGTGCTCGCTTCTATACAACAACGGAAGGAGGAGTTCCCACGTCTCACGGTCAATCTTCCTGCCTTCCTCGCACGCTGACAGATCCCTTCCTACCAATGTCACCTGAGTGCCGGACTTAATCCCCTCGATGCCTGTGACATCGATCATCGTCTGAGCCAGGCAAATCTTACCCACGATCAGAGCTCGCTTTCCGTTGACTAGTACCTCACCACAGTTGCTGAGGTCGCGGTGAAGTCCATGCGGGTATCCGACGGGAAGCACAGCGATGCGGCTGTCACGTTGAGTGCGAAACATCTGGTCGTAGCTGATCGATCGTCCTGCAGGTAGGTCCCTCACAGTGAGTATCTTGGTCCACACTTCGGCGATCTGTACGGGATCTCTGTCCCAATCACACAAACGCTCCTCGTAGCCGAAGAATAAGGTCCCGATCCGTAACGCATTGTAGTATCCGCTCGTAACTGACTGGGGAAAAGCTAAAAGAGCAGGTGAATTTCCGACATGCACCATCTTTGGCAACAATCCAGCTTTGTCTATATCGGTGAGAAGATCTTTGAATATTTTCACCTGCTGTGCGTTATAGCGATCGCTTTCTGGATCGTCTCGATAGGTGATGCTGAGGTGACTGAAGATTCCCTCCACAATGATATTGGGAAGCTCCTGTAGCTTTTTCAGTGCGTCCAGAACGCAGCCTGGTTCCATCCCGCAATGCCAGGGCCTCATCAACATCCGAAACTGCAAGATAAGAGATACCGCATTCAGCAAGGACGCGAGCGATCTGTGCGGCTCCATGCCCGTAGCCATCTGCCTTCACAACCCCCATCACCTGCACGCCTGGAAGAACGTGCTCCAATACGAGCTCGATGTTCTCCCGCAGACGAGCAAGGTAAATCTCTGCCACCAGATTGCTACATTGAGTTCGCTGCCGGTCCACCTAAAAGCTCCTTCAATAACCCGACCTCGTTGTTAAACGCTTCGATCAATTCGTCGATCGTCCTAACCTGCCTGTGAATACCATCCCAATATTCGGGCCAGTCATACCACTGTGCCTGGAGTTCCTCGGCCGATTTACCCATCTGTTCCACCCACGTGTAGTACTTCAGGTTGTGGATTCGCCGCCGATCCCAATATGTCAGTTCATTCATGTAGTCGGTGGCGATTGCCATCAGGTGGCGGTGATAGTCGACCGCCGCTTGTAGCTCGCCATAGGGACCCTCTTTCTCCTCCAACTCCTTCAAGCGGGTCTGATAGAGCTCCATCGAGTCGGTGAACGTAGTAAGGACGATGTCCCTTTCTGTCAGCTCGTAGTACTTGGCAAACTTAATGGCTCCAAGGAGGTTCCCCACGCTGGAGATGCCAAGGAGAGGAAGCTTATCGATGAACTCGGGCTGCACTCCTTGTTTTTGTAGATATTCACGCCCTGCTGGCTCGTTGAACAGACGAATAAGCTTCATGCACGGCTCGTCGTCGATGGCGATCACCATGTCCGTGTTTTTTACGTTGTGGATCCAGGGGACGTGCTTGTCGCCGATTCCCTCGATCCGGTGCCCGCCAAATCCGTTTAACAGGAGAGTGGGGCACTGAAGCGCCTCCCCCACAGCAATCTTGCTTAAAGGATAGGCCTCCTTTAAGTAATCTCCACAACCCAGCGTTCCCGATGATCCACTGGTCAATACGACCCCTGCGTAGCGACCATTTTCCCCCAGTTCCTGTTGCAGGACCTCGTGCATGGCGTGTCCGGTTACATCATAGTGCCACAGGTGGTTTCCGAACTCGTCGAACTGGTTGAAGGTCATGATATTGTTGCGAGTTGCCTTAAGTTCCTTGCACTTCTGAAAGACCTCCCACACGTTTGACTCGCACCCTGGGGTGGCAATCACCTCGCCGGCGACCTGTGCCAACCAGTCAAAACGCTCGCGGGACATCTCCTCAGGGAGAATGGCGATCGATTCACAGGCGAGCAGGTGAGCGTCGTAGGCTCCACCGCGGCAGTAATTCCCAGTCGACGGCCAGACCGCCCTGTGGTAGGTGGGGTCGAACTGCCCTGTGACCAACCGCGGCACGAAACACCCAAAGGTCGCTCCTACCTTATGCGATCCAGTGGGAAACCACTTTCCGACAAGCGAGATAATGCGTGCCCTGACCCCGGTGAGCTCGTGCGGAATCTCCAGGTAGTTCACGCCATCGTAGCCACCGCCGTGCTTCACCGGCTCATTCTTCCACGTGATGCGAAACAGGTTCAATGGATGCAGGTCCCAAAGGCCGATCTCGCTTAGCAGTTCCTTGATCTTCGCTGGGATCTTCCCGGGCTCCTTCATCTGCGCGAAGGTAGGGACGATAATTCCCCGTTCGTGCGCCCGCTGTGCCGTCCGCTTCAGCTGCCCTTCATTAACGCTCAAATCGATCATTCCGTCCTCCCTAAATCTATTCTTGTCCAAATTTATACTTTAACCGGCTGAGAGGTTGACAACATGTAGCTGTAATGCTATCATACAGCTTGACTGAATGGCAAGTTGTGGGTAAAGAAGGAGCGGGTGGACTTCCAAAAGATACGTCCAACCAAGGTTTCAGTGATTGTTGCCAGGCAACTCATTGATGCGATCAAACGGGGAGACTTTCCGGTGGGAACTAAGCTCCCCTCAGAGGCAGCCCTCGCTGAACAGATGGGGGTCAGTCGCCCTTCTGTCCGGGAAGGATTGAGCGCTCTTGCTGCAGTCGGGCTGATCGAGTCGAAGCCCGGCAACGGCAACTTTGTTAGAAATGGGACTTCCCCGGTCGATACAATCGGGCGGGAAGCGGTCCTTATCCTGGAGAGCGAGTCGAGCTGCCTTGAGATCATGGAGGCGCGAGGGCTCCTCGAACCCCCTATCGCGGCCCTGGCAGCGGAAAAACGAACAGCCGAGGATCTGGGGCAGCTTAGGGTAATCTGTGAGAAACTGGAGCGGTTGGCAAAGCAGGGGAAGTTCGATCCATACTTCGACACCGATGAGGAGTTTCACCTCGCCCTGGTAGATGCCGCGGGAAACAGCCTGCTCGCCAGTGTGCTCACCCCGCTCATCAACACGATGGACCAGCACCTCTACCGCGAGTTCACCCACGACTACTACTTCAAAAACCACATTGGGCTAAAAGAGGTAGCCGGTCTGCACGGAAAGATCCTCGAAGCAATCGAGGCCCCTGACCCAGACCGCGCTGCTCAGAGGATGCACGAACACTGGGAAAGGATGCAGGAAGCAATCTCCGCATGTTAATCCAAAAGCCGTAGAGAGCAGAAAGGCGATGGGATGGAACATAAAAGAATTCTGGGAGTGCTCCCAAGCCTCACTCCTGTAGCTACGGTTTTACTTACCTTGTTGATTAGAGCAGTTATGCTCGCGATCCTAAGGGCAAATCCGTCAGTTGCCGTTCGGGCCTTCTTTGTTGGAGCGTTCGGGAGTACGAACGCTCTTGCGGATACGGTTGTCAAAGCGACCCCTCTCCTCTTTATCAAATCGGGCTCGGAATCTGCGCCGCTTTTCGTAGTGGGGTACCGAACATTGGAGGGGGGGCAGCTTATTACTGAGGTCCCCCGCTACTACAACAATCGCTTTCGCCCTTTCCACTTTGTCGGGTTGGACATTCATCCCGCTTTCCTTTTTGGTGAGAAATTCAGATATGTATATAATAAATTGCAAGTCCATACTATAATTTCATTTGCTACATGGGAGGTGATATGTGAAGCATGAAGTTAGTCTCAGCAGCGAAGAGGAGTTGGGAAACAATGTCAGAGTTAGAAGTTAGCGTATCTCTAACTTACAACCTAAGAGTCCATTCAGGAAAGGAGGAGAAGAAATGAGAAGCAGGAGTTTGTTAGCGGTAGTAGGTGTTTTGAGCTTATTGCTGACGACGATAGTGGTTGGTAATGTGTCCCTTCAAGCACAATTTGACCCGGAGAGCACATATATAGTTGGTGTAGAAGCAACTTTTCCACCGTGGGCGTGGGTAGAGAAAGGTGCGTTCAAAGGAATAGCTGTAGATGCAATCCGAGAGATCGCGAAGAGCGAGGGGATTAACCTGAAGTATCAAGAACTGCCTTGGCCGTCACTGATCCCTTCGCTAGCAGCTGGAAAGATTGACCTAGTAGTGACTGCCGTATCGGTCACGCAGGAAAGGGCCAAGGTACTAGATTACACCATTCCATGGTGGGAGATAAACCGTGTTGTTTTGGTTAGGAAGGATTCAAATCTCAATGGAATCACAGCTCTGTGTTGTGGAGTCACAGTAGGGGGACAAGGCGGCTCAACAGACTTTGAGTGGGTTAAGCAAGAGCTAGCTCCGAACCCCGGACTAGACATACGACTTAGGGAGTTCGAGGACCCTGTGATGGCCGTAGAGGACCTAAAGATTGGGCGGGTGGATTCTGTGGTCATTGACTCTGATACAGGAGACAAACTGGCTGCGGAACACCCAGATATTCGAGTAGCGGCAAGGTTCTATGCCTATCCCCCTGAACCATATGCTATTCCCGTTACTAAGGGCGACCCTCAGGGGCTGTTGCCAAAATTGAATCACGGGATAATGGAACTCTATACATCGGGCAAATGGGCAGAGATAGTCCACAAGTATATACCCGGAGCGATCATACTGCCCATTCCTGCATATATGCCGGAGTACGTCGGAAGTTACCAGCATCCCATACCGGGTTTAGAGGAATAAGCCTAACAATTATGAGAAGGGGGGGAGGAGATTCTTCCCCTTCTCTTGCTTTTAGAAAGACAGAGTTATGATGTATAAGGTAATACTAGAGGAACTTCCATACTTGCTCCAAGGGGTATTAGTAGCCTTGGAGCTTCTGTTGGCGTTCATAAGTCTTGGCTTCCTTGTTGGAGCGGTATTAGCTGTAATGCGGGTTTATGGTAACAGACTTCTCGTCTTACTGGCTATTCTTATCGAGCGGTTCTTTCGCGGTGTGCCAGCTGTGGTTTTGCTTTTCCTGTTTTTCTACGGACTTTCCGGCGTCCCCCCTTTTGTCGCAGCGGTCCTTGGTCTAGGACTTAGATCTGCAGCCTATCAGTCCCAGATTTTCAAAGGAGCAATCCAGGCGATTGAGTCCGGACAAATGACGGCGGCCCGAGCATTAGGAATGGGTAAACTCAAAGCTATCCGGTGTATTATTATTCCTCAAGCCCTAAGACTTGCAATTGGTCCTTGGTCGAATGAATTTGCCTCGGAACTAAAGGACACATCGCTTGCCTATACGATAGGAGTGATCGAATTATTGAGACGAGCAAAATATATTGTCTCGTACACCTATGGGAATAACACTTTGCTGGTTTATGGTGTGTGCGCTCTAATGTATCTAGTCTTGGTCCGGACAGGAAACGTAATCCTTTACCGGCTGGAGCGTAGACTTGCCATACCTGGGTTCGAGAGAAGGGAAGAGGGAGGGTAACCTCAAATGGCTTTAACGCTTGTAATTGAAGATATACACAAAGCTTACGGAAACCTAGAGGTCTTAAAAGGTATCTCTTTCGGGATGCAAAAAGGAGATACGAAGGTCGTCATTGGCCCATCAGGGACAGGTAAGAGCACGCTGTTGCGGTGCATCAATCGCCTAAGTCCACCGGACAAGGGTCAGGTTTGGCTAGAAGGGGAGGAGATCACCCACTCTAAATCGAACATTAACCAACTGCGTGCCAAAATAGGTTTCGTATTCCAAGACTTTAATCTCTTTTCCCACTTAACTGCTTTAAAAAACGTGAGTATTGCCCCGATGAAAGTTATGAGAATGAAGAAGAAGGAGGCAGCAAAGCTGGCAATGGAGGAACTAGAGAAAGTGGGCCTAGGTGACAAGGCGGATGCCTATCCGGCACAACTCTCCGGGGGCCAACAACAGCGCGTATCGATCGCGCGCGCCCTGGCGATGTCCCCTAAGTTGATCCTGTTCGACGAACCGACCTCTGCGCTTGACCCGGAGCTGATCGGTGAGGTACTTGAGGTAATGATCAATCTAGCAAAGGATGGAATGACGATGCTCGTTGTCTCACACGAGATGGGGTTCGCACGGTCGGTCGCGGATGAGGTTATCTTCATGGAGCAGGGGGTGATTGTGGAGCAAGGCCCCCCGCAGCAACTCTTCGCTAGCCCGAAACAACCACGAACGCGGGAATTCCTTCACAAAATAACAGAGCTTTATGGAGAAGAAAGGGAGAAAGGAAATTGACCGATTTCTTTCACTTTGCAAGGGCCTCGCTACCTCTCTTACTTAAGGGAACCGGTGTAACTCTACAGATATGGGGCTGGTGTATGGTGGGAGGAACTATTCTCGGTCTATTACTAGCTTTAGGGCGGGTTTATGGCAACAGGGCTATCTATGCTTTCTCCACTGGATATATTGAACTCTTTCGCGGTACCCCAATGCTTGTGCAAATGCTCTTTATTTATTTCGGGCTCCCAGAGATCGGTGTTATGCTAACGCCGGTTATTGCGGCCAGTGTTGCCTTAGGGATGAACACCGCTGCTTACCAGGCAGAATACTTTAGAGGAGCAATTCAATCAACTAAAGCTGGTCAGATGACGGCTGCCCGCTCGCTCGGTATGAGTAAAGCCCAAGCTATCTGCTATATTATCCTACCTCAAGCATTAAGAATTGTGATTCCGCAATGGTCAAATGAATCAATATTGTTATTGAAATATTCATCCATAGCTTTTGCAATAGGCGTGCCCGAGCTAATGGCCCGGGCTCAGATGATTGGCTATTCGACTTTTAGGTTCTTTGATGCCTTCCTAATCGCTGCGTTCATCTACTTGGTACTTACAACTGTCTTGGCTCAATTGCTTGATATGCTCGCAGAGAAGGTAAGGATTCCTGGACAGGAAGGTCGGTAGCAAAGTGAGATGGATTTATGTTAAGAGATAAGATCTAGTTCCTCAGGGGAGCAGAGGAGGTTTGATCATATATCTAGCAAGTGATCGTGGATTAGAAGATGGGATAGATTTCTAGAAACCTTCCTTTAGGGATGTTCAAACGGGTAGCGGAGATCTTTATGCAGTGAATTACGCATAGATAGGAGGCAAAACCATGGAGAAAAAGCATACTCTCGTTTACAACTCAACAGGGAAACTGGACCGTATATTGCTAGCCAAGCCAACGTACTACAAGGTTATGCCTCTAAGCGATATAGCTCGCGATCTCTACGACAAAGGGGTCAAGCCAGATCGAAGGGTGTGGCTAAAGGAGCACGCAGAGTTTGAGAGTGTATTTAAAGATTTGGGTATTGAAATAAGCTGGATCAAAGAACTATCTCCAAAACTGCCTTGGCAGGCGAGTACTCGGGATTTTGGAGTGAATACACCGGATGGGGTATTGGTCGGTCGTTTCCGCTATCAGGAACGTAAAGGCGAAGAGCGTGTGGTCAAGGAAAGCCTTGAAGAACTCGGGGAGACGGTCTTACCCAAGCAAATCACCCGCGGGTGTGTAGAGGGAGGCGACTGTTTCTGCCTGGACGAGAACACGTTCATCATAGGAAACGGTAACCGCAGCACATACTCCGGGTTTGAGAATGCAAGAGAGATCCTGGCTGAATACGGCAAGCGCGTTTTCGTTGTAGAGTTCCTCTCGAAGTGGAACCACCTGGATGTTATCTTCTCGCCGGTTGCAGATAAACTCGCAATTATCTGCAAAGACGCTGTGCCAGACTATTTCATCGGGTTCCTTGATGCTCTTGGTTGGGAGTTGATCAAAGTACCGGCTGAACATGCCTACAAGAACGAAATCAACATGCTTGCTTTAGGAGATGACAAGGTGCTCTCATTCAGGGGGAACAAACTCAATAGAATGCTTAAGGCTAGGGGGCTAGAAGTCTTTGATCCGGCTACAGAAACCTTTGCCTCTGCTGGGGAAGGTCCCCACTGCCTCTCCTTCGAATTAGAGCGAGAACCTTAGACCCTTGATTTAGAGATAAGAGTAGGATGCTGCACAAATGCGATAGGGCACATGGATGCTTAAAAGAAAGAGGAGCAAATGTCTAAAAATACATTCGATTTTATAAAAGGTCATATGGGTGGCAATGAAATACTCCTGTTCAATGGATACGAGATGCCAAAAGGTAAAGAATTAGAAGCATCATTATTGGCACTGAGCCGCCCAAATATCGGAGGGCACCAAGCTGGCCTCCTTTACACCTCTCAAAGCAATGGCCATGTAAAGGTGAAAACCGTTGACCACGCCTCGGGAAGGTTTATTAGCGCGTGTGGTGGACTCACACAAGTATTTGGGAAAGCGCTGATTGAGACAGATCTCTCGGAAGAACTCGGCATAGAGGTTACAGAGCCAGTTACACACGTGACTCTTGAAACCGATGCTGGCCCTATTCAAATAAGGATTGAAACCAATGATGGCAAAGCTAGAAAGGTACTAACTAATATGAGGTCGTTTGTGAATGAATGCTATAGATTAGGGATTCAACCGATAAAAATAGATGATTTAGTAAAAGCAATGAAAGTCGGAAAGTTCCTTGTCATAAACATAAATGACCTCAGAAGCGTCTTTCCTGAGATAGATTTCTCGAGAATCGATAGGGAATCCTCTGGAATATTAGCCATGTTGCAGGAGAAGTTTGATAGTGAAAGATGCTTGCAATCGAAAAATGCTGATTTTGCCCTATATGATTTGGCTCCCTTAAGGACTGGTAATATTGGTCGTGTTATTTTCCCGCATAGGATCTCCGCAGACTCTATTGAGCCCGCTTGTGGCACTGGGGCAGTTGCGGGGGGCATTGCTATGGTAGAACGAGGGGAAGTCGATCGGTCCGATACCACCTTAGAACTCTCCTTTGAGTCAGGCGGTGATGTTTCTAGTATAGGCGGTCCCGATTCTACAAGCTTAAAGTTCCAAATCAAAAGGGGAAAAGTAGTAGACGCCAGCTTTAGTCATTCTCTAGTGGAAATTCTGGCTGCGGGAACATTAACACTTCATTTATAATAATTCATGTATACAAATATGCTCTATCTTCCTTTCTCGATCATGGAGGTAGCGGCACTTAACTTCCTCGGTGTGGGGATCCCCCCTTACATCGCAAGCTGGGGTGGGATGATGAACGAAGGGCGAACTTACATCACCCGCGCCCCGTGGATCATCCTCTTCCCTGGGGTATTCCTTGCCAGTGCTGTTTTGTCGTTCAACCTGTTGGGGGATACACTACGGGATCGTTTGGACCCGAAACTGCGGAGGATTATGTAAGGAGATGAAATCGTTGCTTAAGATCGATGAGAGAGTAAGGCGTGAGACGGTGAATCTTCTCAAGCGTCTGGTGGAAACAAGAAGCGTAAACCCACCGGGAAATGAGGATGAGATTGCTGCTGTGGTCAAAGGGTTTCTCGCGGATAACGGAATCGAGGGCAGGTTGGTTCCTCTGGAAGAAGGGCGAAGCTCGGTAGTGGCACGCCTTCCGGGAAGCGAAGCCGGCTCGATCGTCCTATGCGGACACCTCGATACGGTCAACGCAGATGAGGAGAAGTGGAGCGTCCCCCCTTTCGAGGGGCGGATTGAGGACGGGAAGATTTATGGGCGAGGAACAGCAGACATGAAGGGTGGAGTGGCAGTCATCCTAGAGATCGCTAAGCTGATCACCCGGGAAGGCGGGTCCTTGAATAAGAGCCTCGTCCTTGCCCTAACCGCTGACGAGGAGAAGGGGTATCTGGGAGCGGCGTCGATCGCTGAGTCTGGCTTGATCGATGATGCAAAGTTCCTCCTCATCACCGAGCCAACTGCAGGGAAGGCCTATATCGGGCAGAAGGGGGAGCTGTGGCTCGAGGTTACCTTCTCCGGAAAGGCAGCACACGGTGCACTCCCGGAGTTGGGCGTTAATACGATCCTTCCCGCAGCCAAGTTCTGTGTTGAGCTCGCCCAGGCGGCAGAAGGGTTCAAGGAACAGGAAGGTCGAGGACGCACCTCGATGAACATCGGTCAGATCAACGGAGGTTGGCAGGTGAACATCGTCCCGGATACGACGCGGGTGCGTCTCGATTCACGGGTCGTATCCGATGAGGAGAAAGACCGGGTGATCACGCTCGTGGAGACACTGGGGCAGGACGCAGCAGTTCAGGTCGGTGCCGGGTTCTCAAGCAAGGTCACAAACTACAAACCTCCCATCGTGAGCGATTTTCACAACCCATATGTACAGAGTTTCATGACCGTTGTTGCTGGGAAAGAGCAACCGCTCCCAAAGGCAGAGATCGCGCCCTACTCGACTGATGCTGTTTCCATTATTCCACAGCTTGAAATTCCGGTGGTGATCTACGGACCAGGGTCGATCGCCCAGGCCCATCAACCTGATGAGTTCCTGGAGCTTTCGTCCCTGTATGAGGCGCTGGACGTCTTCGCTCGGTTCCTACAAGGCTAGTGAAAGCTCAGGATGAAAGAGACAAGTATTTAGGTGGCGGGATCGAGTATCATTCTGC
>Ga0307430_1001781_pt1 | contig 15161 bp, 9 predicted proteins | sample SalMarWE160130MG_FD_202159 | JGI IMG/M metagenome (GOLD analysis project Ga0307430, IMG submission 202159) | Salt marsh sediment microbial communities from the Plum Island Ecosystem LTER, Massachusetts, United States - WE1603-130 | ecosystem: Environmental > Aquatic > Marine > Intertidal zone >... | reverse complement strand
GTAAAGACTGCCATAGACAGCTTTGGTAAGCTTGATATACTGGTCAATAATGCTGGGATTCTACGTGACAGAATGCTGTTCAAAATGAGCGAGGAAGACTGGGATTTAGTGCTCAAAGTGCACCTCTGTGGTCATTTCTATACCATCAGAGCAGTGAGCCCTTTCTTCCGCCAGCAGAGATATGGTCGAATAATAAATACCTCATCTGTAGCAGGTCTCAATGCTACTACTTATGGGCAGGCTAATTACGGTGCAGCTAAAGAAGGAATCGTCGGCTTAACAAGAAAGGTGGCGCGGGATATGGGCAGGTATGGTGTGACATGTAATTGTATTCGGCCTAACGCCGGGACTCGGCTTACCCTCAGCGACGAAATGAGGGAAGCTCGGCCAGAAGCTATGGCCAAGTTTGAGCAAATGAAGCCTGAAGATATTGCTCCTCTGGTGGTATGGCTCGCTTCTGATGATGCTGCTAATGTTAATGGGCGGACATTTTATGTAGAAAGAGGCCGAATTGGGCTCTATTCAGAGCCGGTATTGGAGAAGCAACTGGTTAAAGCTGGCGGATGGACGATTGATGAGCTATTCATGTTCATGCCAGTAACGATGACTAAGGAATTGGTAAATCCAGACCCGCCCCAACCAAAGTAATGGCTCACTGTGTGCTATCAGCAGGATCAATTTGTAGTCCCGTATTTGGAAATCGGTGCTTTAGCTGGTTGTGTGAAAGTTTGGACATTAACGGTTATCACTACAATTTGGTCTGTCTGGCTGGGCAGTGTGCTTCGTTGTTTGAATCATCGCGTGCAGTGGAATAAAGGCAGAGGCGCTACACCTTGGATAATTAATTCCCGGGAAGGTAAGAATGGACTTTAGACTGGGCGAAAAAGAACTAGCCTTGAAGGAAGAAATTCGCAAGTTTGCCGAAGCCGAGTTACCTCCGGATTTGGTGCGCAGCACTGTAATTGATGGGGAGTTCAGAGATTTTGAGTTCGAAGTATCCATGTCCAGAAAACTGGCACAAAGAGGTTGGCTCGTTATGAGCTGGCCAGAGAAATATGGTGGATGTGGTGCTTCTCTCTTGGAGCAAACAATATACGAAATGGAGATAGCATACTGGGGGATACCGGGAGCATGGATGGGCATAAGCGGAATACAATGGGTAGGACCCTGCTTGATGTTGTTTGGCACTGAAGAGCAAAGAGAAAAATATTTGCCTTTAATTGCCTCAGGTGGGAAAGATGGTATCTGGTGCACGGGTTACAGTGAGCCAAATGCTGGCTCAGACTTTGCTAATATTCGGACACGGGCGGTGAGGGATGGAGGTGACTATATTATAAATGGGCAAAAGGTGTGGACGAGTGCTGCTCACCGGGCAAGATGGTGCTGGCTGGCTGCCAGAACAAACCCCAATGCCGCTAAGAAACATCAGGGAATCAGTATCTTTATCGTGGACATGAAGAGCCCAGGTGTTACAGTTAATCCTATTTTGAACTATTATGGGCGGCATCACTTTAATGAAGTATTTTTCGATAATGTGAGAGTGCCGGCTTCCAACTTGGTGGGAGAGGAAAATAAAGGCTGGTATTATCTTATGCAGTCACTGGCTTTTGAGCGGCGCAGCATAGCGCCCACCACCTACGGTAGTTTAAAGTGGATTTTAGAAGAGCTAGCCAGGTATGCTGGTCAAACCGAGTATGAGGGCCAGCTATTGTCTCAAAATCCTGTGGTTCGTGCCAAGCTAGCTGACCTGGCTATCGACCTGGAAGTGCTGAAGATGTGCGCCTTCCAGATTGCCTGGCGGATAAGTCAGGGTCAAATTCCGGTCTATGAGTCCTCAAGGAATAAGATAATGGGTGATGATTTGATGAAACGGGGGGCTATCACCGGGGCGGAGATTTTAGGAATATATTCTCAGGTTGACCCGGATTCCGAATGGGCTAAACTCAACGGCGTCATACAAGGTGCATACCTGGGATTTCCCGGTCAGGCAATCGCGGCGGGCACTGTTGAAATCGAAAAAAGCATCATTGCGCAATTTAGACTGGGATTACCCAAATCATATTGAAGTTTTTAAGAGTTTAATTAATAGCATGTCCCTGTCGTTGTGAGTAGAGCGAAGAATCTAAACTCTCCACTATGTTCAGGGTGATAAAAAGGTAGACTTTTTAAAGGGATTATCATGGACTTCAGTTTTACAGAAGAGCAGGACATGCTGCGGATTTTAGCCAGAGATTTTCTGGCAAAGGAATGCCCCAAAGCTAAAGTCAGGGAGATAGCTAAAGATGAAAGAGGCTGTGACCCACAGATGTGGCACAGTATGGCGGAACTGGGCTGGATAGGGCTCATCTTTCCAGAAGAATATGGCGGCATGGGTGCCAGCTTTATGGACCTGGTCATCTTGATGGAGGAGATGGGAAGGAATATCCTGCCCAGTCCCTTCTTCTCCACCATCGCCCTTTGTGCTCTGCCTCTACTTGAATATGGAAGCAGTGAGCAAAAAATTAAGTTTCTGCCACGGATAGCTAAAGGCGAGGCTATCTGGACTTTCGCTTTAGCAGAGTCGTCAGGCAGATATAAAGCTTCTGAGGTAAAACTTCGTGCTGTATTGGAGGGGACAAATTATGTTCTCCAGGGGTACAAGATCTTTGTTACCGATGCCCATGTAGCTGATTATATCCTGGCAGTGGGCAGGACCGGAGAGGGTGAAAGACCCGAGGACGGAATCACATTGTTTATGGTGGATGCCAGGGAACCAAATGTGAAGATGGAGGCGATCCCGACTATAGGCGGTGACAGGCATTTCAAAGTCAGCTTTGATAGGGTAGCGGTGCCAAAAGATAATATCCTGGGCAAGATAAGCAATGGCTGGGATATAGTGGGCTTTATATTGCAGCGGGCTGCTGTGCTGAAGTGTGCCGAGATGTCCGGAGCATGTCAAGCTGTTTTGGACATAACCAGCAGCTATGCCAAGGAACGGATTCAGTTTGACCGGCCGATCGGCTCTTTTCAGGCGGTGCAGCACAAACTGGCTGATATGTTGATTGATGTGGAGGCGGTTCAGTATTTACTTTATCAGGCAGCGTGGGGAATAAGCGTTGGTTCACCGTTGCCCTGGCAGATTTCCGCAGCCAAAGCTAAAGCCAATGAAGCTTACCAGCGAATTTGCATTGAAGCTATTGCTGCTCATGGGGCTATCGGATATACCCTGGACCATGATATTGGTCTCTATTACCGTCGTGTCAAGGCGGCACAGTTTGCTGCCGGCGATACTGACTTGCACAGGGAAGTGATAGCCAGTGGACTAAGGCTTTAGTTTTGCCAGATAGGAAGGCTCCTTGCCCTGGTGAATCCAAATCTCTTCTCTCTGACAACACTTGTACAAGAGCTGAATTCGGTTAAAGATTAGGCGATTTGAAGGTTCTTCTCCAATTTGGTTGGTAAGCCCTACTATAACATTGGTTCAACATAGCCTTGCTCTTTTATCCGTTCTGCTTGTTTTAACATAGTAACCTGAGGTGGTAAATCAAACCCTTTGTGTTCTATTAAAAGCTCATGGATAGTGCGTATTTGGATGCTAGGGAATGATTTGTTCCACAGCGTGGAGTAATAAGGTTCGGAATGGACTGCGTGTTCTACCATTCCAGATGTAGGCTGATGTAATGTAATCAACAAAGCCATGACTGCCTTTTCGTCATTTATTGTGCCTCTTAGGTCACGCATTATTGTTGGAGCAAGATGTTCTCCACCTTTAACTTGTACCACAATCTTCTTTGTTTGACGTCCTTCGTCCACGAAGCCAAGCACGCCATCAACTCCACCATCCCGTGGTCTTGGTTTAGCATCTACCAACCTTAATGCCCATAACTCAAATTCCTTTGGACTTTTATTCCATAGAGCTTGTGCTGATTCTACATCCTCAGGATTGCCATAAACTTTATAAGTGTCTTTAATTGATTCTCCAAAGCTATCTTTAAGTCTTTGTTCTATAAGAAATATGGCGAGGTAAGTTATGTCTATGCCAATCCATCTACGCTTCAATTCATTTGCTGCAATAAGTGCCGTCCCACAACCACAAAATGGGTCAAATACCACCTCCCCTTCGTTTGAAGATGCGTTGATAATACGTTTGAGCAAAGGGACGGGTTTTTGTGTTGGATAACCTAGACGTTCCTTCGCCCGTGAGTTTATTAGCGGTATATCTGACCACATATCAGGGATAGCCTGCCCTGACAATTCATGAAGGTAACGCTTTAATTGGGGGATTTTGCTGTCCGTATATATTCTGCCCTCAGATTCTAGATTGAGCATCTTTTCTCTAGTGTAACGCCAAGGTCTGGTTACTCCGTGATATTCATAAATAGGCCCCCGACCAGCAGGTGGATTCAAATCTGAAAGTCGGAAACGCCGTCCATCTGGTTCATAGTGAGTAAATTTACTTTCTTTGTATTTCTTAGAGAAGTCTACTCGTAATCTATTAAATGTGTAGTCAGAACTTTTTGAATATAAAAGAATTCTGTCAGATATCCGCCCAAACCTTTTAGCATCAGCATGGAAATTAAATCTTTTCCAAACAATCTCATTTCTGAAGTTATCTGCACCAAATATTGAGTCCATAACCATCTTAAGATAATGGCTTGCTGTGCTATCACAATGAAGATAAATAGAGCCAGTTTCTCTTAATACTCTGTGCAATTCGACGAGGCGGATTGCCATCATACTTAGATATGCAGCCATACTTTTGTATGCCCTACCTTGTTGTTTCCCAAGCCAGCCTATGAATTCACTTAATTCAGGTGATTTATGAGCCAATTCTCTTTGTGCTGTTCCTGAGGCATTGCTATCCCATCGCCAAGTGTCGTCAAAAGCTCGCAACTGTGCTTGAGATTCAATGCCACTTGGCTCATTAAAGATAACGTTATAATCAGCATTACTATTAAATGGCGGGTCTAAATAAATAAGGTCTACTAATCCGTCTGGAAAGTATTTCTGGTTTCGAAGCCAAACTAGATTATCGCCATAATAGAGGATATTGTCTCCCATTTAACACCTCATTGCTATTAATGTAGACGCAGGTTTCTCCCTGTGCCTATGTAATTTGCCAAATCTCTTTCTAGGCATAATCCGCTTAGGTCTTGAGACTAGTTCGGGAATTATAATAGTGCTAGTAGCACTAATTTTAGCAGGTGTAACAACTTCACGCTTAGCCACTATCTCTTGCCAATTACGATAAGGATATTTAACCCCTGCGACTTCGGCGGGTGTTTTGCCTTTGAGTGCCTCATGCGGTCTAAGGTAGTTATAATGTAGCAAAAATCCATCTGTTATCAATCTAGCAGATTTAATATCCTTCAAACCACGCATTACCTTAGTCCTGTCCTTCAAAGTCCCATGAAATCGCTCAATTAGGTTTGTATTAACCTCTACTGTGAATGGCTTGGTCTGAATGTGCTTGGCAGCACCGCCAAACACTAAATCAATCGCATTTATATAAGCACCCATCTTGTCGGTAAGAATCTTCTTCGGTGATTTGCTCGCTCTACGCCTTGCAGCATTCATTACTAAGGCAGCCTCTTTGGTTGCCCTGCTTCTTGATAGTCTGGAAGCTAAAAGGAATCTAGTCTTGGCGTCAATTATGTCCCAAAACCAAACATTCTTGCCGTCTATCTTCAAAACCGTTTCATCAGCAACCCACACATCGCCTACATCTAGTTTGTAATCCTTAGCTTCGTTTACTGCCTGCTTGGTGAATTTAGCAATCCATCTGTAAACGGTAGAATCGGAGGGGTAGCTATGATATATCTGCGTTAAGAGCCTACATACTTTATTCAGGGATTGCCCCTCATAATACATCCCGATTGCAGCTCCTATTTGGTCTATGGGAGTCTGCATATTGGGGAGAGCGTCATTGTCTGCGAATTTCCTCTTACAATCTTTGCAGAAGAATCGCTGTATATTTCGGTAATGTCCATATCTAATGACATTCCTAGAACCACAAAATTTACATGCAATATCGAAATATGGCACTTTCGTAGCATAACCGTTGATTCGAGTATAATCTTTATATATAGCCATTCTATTTCTTCTTTTTGCGTTCAGCTACTAATTTAATTAGCGGATAGATTGTAAGACGTCCGCAATTTTCACACTTATACCTTATCTTCCTATGCCCACCATATTCATAGATGTCATATTTCTTCAACTTCCTACTACTACAAGACGGGCATATTCTTATTAGTTTAGCCATGAGATACCCCCAAAAACATATAATTGCTCATTACAATTTTTCCCACTAGGTTTGCCTAAATAACAAATAATTGCCCAAAACAGTAATAATATTACCACAAATAACCCTTGACAAAACAAAACGCCAGATTTATAATTTAAGTGAGGGTTAGAGAGGGGGTTGGCTGGCAAGCTACTTCCCCCTCCCTGATTCTCAGTAGTGGGGGTGTGATGAAAATGGCAGACATGGCAGCTTTGGACGTTGCTGGCAGTTATCTGCCGTGGGAGTTCGAATCTCCCCACCCCCAAAGGAGGTCGTTTATATGTAGATATATTATAGCACAGACTGTCAAGCCCTATTTTATTAAGGAGGTGAAAGACAATGCCTATTCGTGGTAAAAAACGAAGATTTACTAATACTAACATAAGCAACGCTCCAGAGTGTGATGGAATATATGGGATTTGGAGAAATAACGAATTGACGTATATTGGCAAGAGTGAAGGCAATAGCGGGATAAAAAGCCGACTACGAGCTGCTCAGCGAGACAAGCGTTGCAGAGGAAACGCAACCTCTTTCCAAGTCGAAAGGTGTCAAGACCCATCCGAACGTGAAAAGCAACTCTTAAAGCAATACAAGAAGCTACACGGGAAATTGCCTCACTATAATGACAGAGTAGGTTAATTGCTCGCATTTTATTTGTCCTTTAGCCAAGTGCCAGCACCTGCATAATCTCCGTCTCGGTTAAAGTGAATTTCACGGTTGTCTAGTGGCAATATTGAGCCACTAAGGCACAACCTAAATTCGCCATCTTCCCTTGCCTTAAATTCTATTGTCAATCCTGTTGCCAAATCTTTTATTGTCTGCTCTCTGATACTAAATACCTTTTTAGCTACCATCTATTTTCCCCTCCTTAGATTACCAACCATGTTGCAGTAAAGCCGATTTGAATCGGCTATTGACAAAATTCAATGATGGTGTTATACTTGACAGTTTGGGTTATGTTTCCATTCTCTTTTAGTCTTGTCACCTTTAAATTTTCCTAGTTAGAGTCTTCAAGATATTGTTTTGAAGAAAAAGCAGGGTCGTTTCTTCTATGCTTAAACATAAGTTACTGAAGTCTTTCGCTAAATTGCCCGAGACTTTAGAAATACCCGACCTTATTCAGGGTCAGCGTGATTCCTTTCGCTGGTTTCAAGAAGAAGGTTTGAGGGAGCTGTTTGAGGAAATCTCACCGATTCAAGATTATACTGGCAAAAGGCTAGAATTACACTTCGTTGGTTATGAGTTTCGAGAGCCCCTGCATTCTATTTCTGAGTGTCTTGAGCGGGGGCTGACTTATTCCTCTCCTATTCATGTCACTGCACAACTAGTGGTCAAGGAGACGGGGGAGATCAAGCAACAGGAATTATACTTTAGTGATTTCCCTTTAATGACGGATGCCGGCACTTTTATTATTTCTGGAGTAGAGCGGGTAGTAGTCAATCAGTTAACTCGTTTTCCTGGCGTTTATTTCACGTTAGCAAGGGATCCTTCAAGTGGGCGGGAATTGTGTGTTGCTAAGCTTGTTGCTGAACATGGGGCATGGCTTGATTTTGACACTTCTAATCGAGACGTAATTTCGGTCAAGATTAGTGGCAAACGGAAGATACCGGTTACTACTTTGTTGCGTGCCATAGGCTTTGAGGGCGATGAGACGTTGCTTTCTCTTTTTCAAGATGTAGATAACTCGCCTGAGCATGCTTTCATCCGCTCTACAATAGAGCGAGATCCCTTGAGCAAAAGCAAGGCTGATGCCCTGTTCGATATTTATAGGAAATTATCTTCTGGTGAAGCTCCTAGTCTTAGTAGTGCCCAAGCATTGCTGAATAATTTCCTATTTAATCCTCGTCGCTATAGCCTGGGCAAAGTTGGTCGTTACAAGCTTAATAAAAAGTTAGGTCTTGATATCCCTGGGAATTGTACTGGCTTAACCCCTGAAGATTTGGTGCAAATAGTTCGCCGTATTATTTCAGTTAACATTGGCGAGGAAACTCCTGATGACATTGATCATTTAGGCAATAGAAGGGCCCAGGCAGTAGGTTTTCTAATACAAAAACAATTTCGTATTGGCTTATTAAGGTTGGAGAGAGCTATTAAAGAGCGGATGAGTATTCTTGGCCCCGAGGTGGCAACTCCTGCTGCTTTGATCAACATTCGCCCTGTAGCAGTTGCTGTAAGGGAGTTCTTTGGCCGGTCACAGCTATCTCAATTCATGGATCAAACTAATCCACTAGCTGAGCTGACTCACAAGCGTCGTCTTTCTGCCATGGGACCTGGAGGCCTCTCAAGAAAACAGGCTGGATTTGAGGTTCGTGATGTACATCATTCTCATTATGGTAGGATTTGTCCTATAGAAACCCCTGAGGGGCCAAACATTGGTCTTATTGGCTCTCTAGCTACTTACGCTTCGGTTAATGCATATGGTTTTATAGAGACACCATACCTCAGAGTTATCTACGAAGTTCCCAATAATATGGAAGAGTTGATGGGAAGAACAATCGGGGAGGATATAGATAGTGAGGGCGAACTTGTGGCCAAGGTTGGAACATTAATCACGAAGAAGCTTGCGCAAAGGTTATCTTCTCTTCCGGCTCGGAATATTAAGGTAGTTCCTTTTGTTTCCAGCCAGATTGCTTACCTGACAGCCGACGAAGAAGGTCAATATGCCATTGCCCAAGCTAATGCTCTCCTTAATAAAAGGAATGAGTTTGTTTATGACAAGGTTGAGGTTAAGAGGGGGGACAGATATTTCAAGGAATCAATAGACAAAGTAAACTTTATCGATGTTTCACCAAAACAGCTGTTTAGTATAGCTGCTTGTCTTATCCCCTTTCTTGAGCATGATGATGCTAATCGGGCTTTAATGGGCTGCAATATGCAACGACAAGCAGTGCCATTATTACGTCCCGAGTGTCCTTTGGTGGCCACGGGTATGGAAAGAGAGGTGGCTAAATATAGTGGGCAGGTAATATTCGCCCCTGATGATGCTGTAGTTACTTCGGCAACAAGCTCAAGAATAGTAATCAAAAATGGAGGAGGCGAAGAGCAATCGTTCGATTTAATCAAGTTTGCCAGAACTAATCAAGGGACGTGCATCAATCAGCATCCTATTGTAAACAAAGGTGACAAGGTTAAGAAAGGGCAGGTGTTGGTAGATAGTTTTTCTCTAGATGGTGGAAACCTCGCTTTGGGACAAAATGTTATTTGTGCTTTTATGAGCTGGGGGGGGTATAACTTTGAGGATGCCATTATCATCAGCAGAAGGCTGGTCAAGGATGATGCCTATACTTCCGTTCACATTGAAAAATATGATATAGAGGAGCGTGATACTAAGCTTGGTCCTGAAGAAATCACCAGAGATATACCTAATGTAAACGAAGAGAGCCTCGCTAACCTTGATGAAATAGGTATTGTACATATCGGAGCTGAGGTGAAGCCCAACGACATTCTGGTTGGGAAGATTACTCCTAAAGGTGAAACTGAACCTTCAGCGGAAGAAAAATTGTTACGGGCTATTTTTGGTGAAAAAACACGGGAGGTGAAAGATAGCTCTCTCAGAATGCCATCAGGAGAGTGGGGAAGGGTGATCCGGACTAAAGTCTTTTCTCGTGACAACCATGATGAATTACCTGCTGGGGTGAACAATCTCGTACAAGTGTGGGTTGCTCAAAAGCGCAAAATCTCGGTGGGAGATAAAATGTCAGGGAGACACGGCAATAAAGGGGTCATTTCTATCATATTGCCTGAGGAAGACATGCCATTTTTGCCGGATGGCACGCCCGTAGATATTATCCTTAATCCTCTCGGTGTTCCCTCCCGTATGAATATTGGGCAGGTTTTGGAGGCTCATTTGGGTTGGGCAGCTCAGACACTAGGTTTTAAGGCTATTAATCCTATTTTTGACGGAGCTGATGCCCTGACTATCGAGGATGCCTTAGCCAGGGCCTGGATAGCTTGGAAAGCTGGTGCTGTTAACTTTAGCCCTGAAGACCCCGGAAGTGCCAGGACCGATCTAGAAAAGGTCGGAGAATGGCTTTCTCGTCATGGTTTTGATGCCAAGGAAATAATGGATGAAGAGCATAAAGGTGTGGCCAGGAAAGCCTCTCTCTGTCTGTGGCTTGAGGAACTGGGCATAGCTGATAGTCATCAACTTAGAACTCTCGGTGATGAAGATTTAGAGCAGACAGTACAAAAAGTTTATAAAGAGCGAAAGCTCTATCCTCCTATTTTTGGCAAAATGGAACTTCGAGACGGGAGAACTGGCGAACTGTTCGACAAGCCGGTAACTGTGGGCAATGTATATATAATGAAACTGATTCATCTTGTTGGTGATAAGGTACATGCTCGTTCCACGGGTCCATACTCGCTCATCACCCAGCAACCATTGGGAGGAAAAGCTCAGTTTGGTGGTCAAAGGTTTGGTGAGATGGAAGTATGGGCATTGGAAGGGCATGGCGCCGCTCATACACTTCAAGAGATGCTCACGATAAAGTCAGATGATGTGATGGGACGGGCTAAAGCTTATGAGTCTCTTGTTAAAGGCGAGGATATTCAACAACTCGGTATTCCAGAATCGACCAAGGTTTTGTTTATGGAGCTACGTAGTTTAGGTTTTGCTGTTGAACTACTTAGCGAGGGGGAAAATGTCTCAATTTGATGGCATTAATGGTATTCGAATAAGTCTTGCCTCACCGGAACAAATCAGGAGCTGGTCTCATGGTGAGATAACTAAGGCGGAGACGATAAATTACCGCACTTTGAAGCCAGAGAGAGATGGTCTATTTTGTGAGAAGATTTTCGGCCCTGTTAAAGATTTTGAATGCCACTGTGGCAAATATAAAAAGGCAAGGTATAAAGGAGTTATTTGTGATAAATGTGGTGTTGAGGTAGCTCATTCCAGTGTACGCCGGGAACGCGCAGGACATATAGAACTAGCTGCGCCAGTTACCCATATCTGGTTTGTTAAGTTAGTACCTAGTCGGCTCGGGCTGCTCCTTGATCTTTCTCCACGAGACTTGGAGGGCGTCATCTATTTTGCTCGGTATATAATCATCTCTGTTGATGAGGAGGCCAAACAGAAGAAGGTTCGCCAAGTTAAGGAAGAGGTGGTTCAAAAAATTGCTGAGCAAGAGGAATGCCTGAACAAGAAAATCGAAGAACTGGAAGCCAAAGGCCTGGAGGAAGAGCTTAAGATACAGGAGGTAAACCAGCTTCGTGCCAGATTTGTAGAAGAGAGGGAAAAACTTAAAGAAGAGCTAAAGGCAAGTATTGCAGAGATAGAAGGTCTTCAGCGGCTAAAATTGCTTAACGAAGAAGGATACAGGAAACTTAAAGATAAGTATGGCGATATTTTTGAAGCTGGCATGGGAGCTGAGGCTATCCTACAGGTGTTGAAGCAAATTGATATGGATGCTTTGCACCAGGAGCTTCGTGACCAAATCCGTAGCACCTCGGGAGGATACCGTAAAAGGGTCAGTCAACGGCTGCAATTAGTTGAAGCTTTTAAGCTCAGTGGGAATAAGCCTGAGTGGATGGTTGTAACTGTGCTTCCTGTATTACCTCCGGCGCTTCGTCCTATAGTTCAGTTAGATGGCGGTCGCTTTGTTATTAGCGATCTTAACGACCTCTATCGGAGGGTTATTAATCGTAACAACCGTCTCCGCCGTCTTATGAAGTTAGGTGCGCCGGAAATAATTATCCGAAATGAGAAACGCATGTTGCAGGAAGCCGTTGATGCTCTTATTGACAATGGGCGAAGAGGGCGCGCAGTTACCACTGGTAATAAGCATGCCTTGAAATCTCTTTCTGACATCCTGAAGGGCAAGCAAGGACGGTTTCGGCAAAATCTTCTCGGTAAGCGAGTAGACTACAGCGGTCGCTCGGTCATTGTTGTTGGTCCTAAGCTCAAACTTCATCAATGTGGTTTGCCACGCTATGTTGCTTTGGAGCTATTTAAGCCTTCGGTTATGCACAAACTCATAATGAATGGGTATGCCAATAACCTTAAGAGTGCCCGGCGCTTGGTGGAAAAAGGTAGCCCCGAGGTTTGGGATGCACTGTATGGCGTAGTTAAAGAGCGCCCTGTATTGCTTAATCGTGCTCCCACATTGCATCGGCTTGGCATTCAAGCCTTTGAACCCGTGTTAATCGACGGCAATGCTTTTCAGCTCCACCCCTTAGTTTGTACCGCCTTTAATGCCGATTTTGATGGCGACCAGATGGCAGTTCATGTGCCATTGTCCAAGGCTGCGGTAAAGGAAGCCAGGGAGCACATGCTTAGTCCTTATAATATGTTGCTACCAAGTTCTGGTGAGCCTGCGACAACACCCACCCTAGATATGGTTCTGGGCTGCTATTATCTTACCATTTCGAGGCCTGGAGCCCGAGGGGAAGGGAAAATTTTCAGCAGTTTTGATGAGGCTAAGTTAGCTTACGAACTTGGCATTATCGAACTTGGTGCCGAAATTGTTGTGGGAGATCCTTCGCTTCATTCAGATGGGGGGAGGATAAATACTACAGTGGGCAGAATTATATTTAGTGATGCCTTGCCTCCGCAACTTCGCTTTTACAACAGAATAGTAGATAAGGCTTCCTTACGAACATTAGTCTCTGATTGCATTCGTCTATTGGGTAATGAAGGGACTGCGAGCGTCCTCGATAGACTTAAGGAATTAGGGTTTGACTATGCTACAAAGTCGGGCGTTTCCATCTCTATGAATGATATTGAAGAGCCTCCAGAGAGGTTCAAGCTTCTTAAAGAAGCCGATGAGAAAGTCGGCCTTATTGAGGATCAACTTAACCATGGCTTGATTACTGAGGGTGAAAAGTATGAAAGCACGGTTCAAGTGTGGATGGAGGCTTCAGACAAGATTGCTGAAGATATATCCCGGGCGCTAGACCCTTATGGTACTGTTTACATGATGGCTACGTCGGGTGCCAAGGGGAATATTTCTCAAATTAGACAAATGGCAGGGATGCGCGGGTTGATGACCGATCCCTCAGGAAGGATAATAGATTTTCCCATTAAATCGAGTCTGCGTGATGGGCTGACACCCATGGAGTATTTCATTTCTACCCATGGTGCTCGTAAAGGGTTAGCCGATACTGCCTTGAGGACATCAGATAGCGGTTATCTTACCAGGCGCCTTGTCGACATAGCCCAAGATGTCATTGTAACTAAAACAGATTGTGGTACCACCGAGGGGGTTTGGATATCCCGGGAAACTACAGATGTGTCCCTTCCCCCGTTTGAAAACCGGATTACTGGCTACTTAGCGGCCAGCAAGATTGTTGATCCAGGTACAAATGAAGTCATTGTTGATCGTAATGAAGAAATTGACGAAGATAAAGTGCGACAAATTATCGGGACCGGCATTACCCGGGTACACGTGAGGTCGCCTCTTACTTGCCGTTCTCGATTTGGCATTTGTCGGAACTGCTATGGAAGGGACTTGGGGAAGAAGCAATTAGTGAAGATTGGCACCGCTGTAGGAGTCATTGCTGCCCAGAGCATCGGTGAACCCGGAACTCAGCTCACTCTGCGTACTTTTCATACAGGGGGTGTAGTAGGTGTTGATATTACCACTGGACTGCCTCGTGTAGAAGAGCTTTTCGAGGCTAGAACACCAGGTGGCAGTGCCATCATTTCTGAGATTGATGGTACTGTTGAAGTAACCTATACTGATGGAACAAGCATAGTCAAGGTCATTAGCTCTGAATTCTATTTGGATGAATACCCAATGCTGCCGAGAGCTAAGCTAGCTGTAACTGGTGGGCAATCGGTGGATGCCGGTAGCATCCTATTTTCTCTGCCAAAGAAGACTAGCAAGAAATTACCAGCTGTTAGCTATGGTGAAGCAGGGCAATCTCCATCTTTAGTAGCTAGAGTAGCTGGTCAAGTCATCATTGAGGATGACCGTGTTTATGTTAGATATGAAGAGAGGGAGGAGCGGGAATATAGCGTCCCCCATGGTACATATTTGCTTGTTCAATCAGGAGATAAGGTCAAAGCGGGCGATAGGCTTACTAGAGGTCTCGTTGACCCTCATGATATCTTGCGTGTTATGGGCAAGGATGCAGTCCAGCAATATCTGATTGATGAAATACAAAAAGTATATCGCACACAAGGGGTGACTATACATGATAAACATATTGCCGTCATTGTTCGGCAGATGTTGAGCAACGTGAGGATTATTTCCTCAGGAGATACGAAGCTTCTGCCTGGTGAGTTAGTTGGTCGATTTGCCTATGAGGATATAAATGCCAAGGTGTTGGCTGAGGGAGGTGAGCCAGCAACGGCTCAAGCTGCATTTCTCGGGATAACCAGAGCTAGCTTAAGCAAGGACAGTTGGCTATCAGCTGCTTCTTTCCAGGAAACCGGCCGTGTTCTTGTTGATGCCGCGATCAAAGGCAAGGTGGACGGGCTTCGTGGTCTCAAGGAGAATGTTATTCTCGGTAAGCTTATCCCATCTCGGGTCCTCTCTCTGAGTCCTGATGATGAGAAAAGGTTGAAGTGGGGAGGTCTTGATGAAGTGGAGACTACGAATTTAGAATTAGAGAGCTAGTAAAATTTTAGCTTCCAAAGGTTGGCGATGAGGCTTATTTCAGGTAAAACAGCAACCGAGGATGGCTTTATTGACTTTGACCTTCGTCCTAGACGCCTTAGTGAATTCATAGGTCAAGAAAAAGTTAAAGATAATCTACGAATAGCTATTCTCGCTGCTCAAAAAAGAGGCGAGCCACTAGATCATATCATTCTTTATGGTTCTCCCGGTTTGGGAAAGACTACCCTTGCCTACATCATCGCTGCTGAGATGGGAGTTAATATTAAAGTTAGTTCCGGGCCGGCGATAGAACGCACTGGAGACTTAGCAGCTATTCTTACTAATCTGCATGAGGG
>Ga0307430_1001775_pt1 | contig 15193 bp, 10 predicted proteins | sample SalMarWE160130MG_FD_202159 | JGI IMG/M metagenome (GOLD analysis project Ga0307430, IMG submission 202159) | Salt marsh sediment microbial communities from the Plum Island Ecosystem LTER, Massachusetts, United States - WE1603-130 | ecosystem: Environmental > Aquatic > Marine > Intertidal zone >... | reverse complement strand
GCCTTAACCTATTGGGAGTAATTTTTGGGCTACTTGCCGGCCTCGCCTATGCAGGATTCATCATCGTGTCTAAGAGGGCTTTATCCAGCTTCTCAAGTCAGGTCGTAGCATTTTACTCTTATTCTGTAGCTTCAATTTTCCTCTTTCCCTTCGTGATAAGCACTGATTTTTCTCCAGATTTGGCTTCATGGATACTTCTGCTGGTTTTGGGCGTCTTCAACACAGGATTTGCCGTTACACTCTATCTCAAAGGCCTTGGAATGGTAAAGGCTCAGAAGGCAGTAGTTTTCACTTATTTGGAGCCCGCCAGCGCTGTAGTTTTCGGCTTTCTCTTTCTAGCCCAGCCACCCACCCCGCTCATGCTTGTCGGAGGTTTTCTAATTCTCATCGCTGGATATATTGTAGCCTCAAGATGACTTCGTCTTGTCAGTAATGATAATGAGAAGAAGCAATATGACTAGCACACCAGCCGTAAATGAATTTCTGAGAAAATGTAGGCCCGGGCATAGCTGGCCTCACGCTTAACAATCTGAGTGATTGTTTAACGTAGCAAGGTTGAACAAAACCGAGCATTGTTGGGTAACAATTTAAGCTTTTGTTACCCACCGGTTGTCATAACTGTTTAACTTAAAGAGCATCGGTCTTCGGAGGCTGAGCCTAAAGCCTCGTCCGATAGTGTCCCAAATGGTTTGGGCTAGTTACCCGACTGCCTGTCCCACGACCAACCACAACTGGTTACGGCTGGTCCCATCCGCGGGGAGCGTCACGGGGAGCGGCGCGCCTGGTTAAACAACTATACCAATCTTTTAACCATTCCCCCGGTGTCTTTGTACGCAAAAATCCGGAACTTTTTAGGAGACTATTTTTCGAGCCATTTTTATAAGCTGATATCTTAATAGTGTGGAATATCACTTCAGTGTATTCCGCTGTGTCGGCACCTGCTCGTCCGAACCGGAAAAGTAAGGGTTACCGGAAAAATCATGCCACATACGCCCTAATGCTGACGAATCTTTAAAGAAGAAGAGCCTTTCAAACTGGTCGAGGATGCATTCCACTGTTGTCCCGATACTTTGAATAGTCCCTCTAACTCTGTGACCAGGTGCGAATTCATTAGTTTCGCTAAAAGCCAACTCGAATGAGGGTTCAAAATTCAAGTTGGCATATTGTGGAGGAATTTTTGCGAGTATTGCACCTTTCCCTACGTGCCCAATATTCAGAAACAGATTGTTTTGAATCTCCCTCCAAGCCTGTAAATCCTTTTCGTCTTGATTGTACGTACCTTCATAATGACCAGTTACCAAATGTAGGTGTCTATGCTTGTCTATATTATTAAGTCCGTTAAGTTCCCCAAGAATCTCTCCATCATACTCATTCACATCCGTATAGGGTTGATAACACTCAATCACTTCCTTAATTAACGGACTCACCCCATTCAACATTTTCCCACCACGATTGCTATCATGGAAAGAATTCTTGTCTTTGACTATCGGGAATTGAGTCCGTTCACTTGGCTTAGTTCCAGATACAATAACAAGAGCCCACATTAAGTGATCGAGAGTTGCACGATAATTGAATAATGCATCACCGATAATCGGAAGGACTCGTGCTGGTGGCTCTTCAAGAGGAGCTTCGAGTTGATAGACTCTCTCGCCTGTATCGGTCTTTAGGTAATTACTAACGAAGCGTTGCTGGGATCGGCTAAAATTATCGATCGCTAGATACAATATTGACCGATGCATATGCCCCCTTTTCAGTTTAGCCCAAGCACTTAGAAGATATTGATGATGTCTTCCCATTGACCTGCCCCCATTAGTTGTACCAGTTCTTACGTCGTTGTCACGTGGAGAGCGTTTCCGAAAGCGTCAAAGTCAAGAGAAAAGGAGGAGATCCTGAACTGTATTGTGCTCTGTAACCTTGGACGTTATTTGTAATACCCTAGAAACTGAATGATTATGTCTCTAATCTCCCGCCTGCCATTCTTTGCTTCTTCAACCGTAATAATATCTGTGTGCGCAGCTCTGTTTCTGTAATATCTGGTAATACGCTTCAGTTCGTTTAAGAAGTCAATCTCAATGACATTTTTCTCAAAATAGTTGAAAATGAAAGCTCTGAGGTCTTGCAGAAGGGGACTCTCGTCCACAGTCTTGCCGGTTAAGTACCTAAGATAAGTTTCCATGGTTCCCAATTCAAAGAACCATCCACTGCGATCTTTTGAAAGGCAGCCCTTGACATAATTTGCCAATCTCAGTGTATTCTCGTCATTCGGCCTACCACTTTCCTTCTTTCCGAAATCCCAACCGAAATCCTTCAGTATATCAATTTCTCGATCAATCAAACTCTGAAGATATGCCCTGAAGATTTTGTTCAGCATTTCGTTCTCTAAAGCCCTGCAATACTGAATAATGAACGGTGATAAGTCTGTATCCGGGAATCGGGACAGCTGCGCGAACAGGTATTCGGCTGACGGCAGAAAGCGCTTGCTAATTTCGTCCAGTCTATCCCAATCGAAACTCAACCATCTTCGGACTATTTCCACATACATATCTAACTGGTCTTGGTGATCAGCGTGCAGAGTCCCTATCTTTATATCCAACTCTTGATTGAATAGAATCAGTTTTTCCTCTATATCGATAGGCATTTCCTTCACTGATCCAAATGCTTTCTGCAAGTCCTTAACAACATTCAGGATCGCTGTAACTTTCTCTTCAGTCTTAGATGTAGTCTCTTTGATGAGCTCGATATCTGATTTCATCTCCAAGAGATATTTGAGTATATAGCTCTCTGGCATTTTGTCCGGTAGTAATTCCCTCGGTTTCATGAGATAAGAAATAATTGGTTCGAGTGCCTTGTTCCCGAGCGGACTTGGGAAATCTCTCAACAGGATTAATTCACCACTTCTGTACTCATAAAATCTGCCGTCGAAGAAAGCAAAAGCCCTTGGAGCAGCAGTAGCCTGGAGATATCTATCCAGTTGAGTTTGAAGGTTGGAAATATCACTATCAACGGAGGAATAGTCCTTTATTTCAACGATACCTTCCAGGGTATCCTGGTAGAAAAGCGCAAGGTCGATTTTGAGCATGTGCCTTCCGCCTTTGATACTATATTCTCTTTTAACCTGCCACCCTTTTTCCTCCAGCTTTTTTATCAGTACGGTTGTAATGGCGTCCTCACTGAGAGCTTTATGTTTGGGTTCTATAGCTTTATCAAGATCGTCGAGAGGTAAAAGTGGAACTAAAACCGATTTCAAGTCAGCCATACTTATTCTTGGTATAACTGAGCCTCTGATTCTTCTCCTGATTTGCTTGAGAAATTGCTCGTAACCTGTTTTGCTCCGGAGAAACACCTCGATGTACTTAGTGAATTGAGCGCCTCTTACAATGGCGAAGTTCTGATTAGCCACAGCTAAGGGATCCTCTTTTCTGTATACGTGCGTTTTGAATTTAGGACCTAGTACGCTCACGAGGATATCGCCCTCTTTCAGCATAGCCCTCTGAAATTGGGGGCTGCCTACACCTTTGGTGTAGTAGTCCCTTTCTGTCATTACTAGCTCCCCATTCTGGATATTTGCTGGAGTCAATACCAAATATTCTCCCTGCGATTTTCTGTCAACAGAGCTAATTTGTACTCCGGCAACGATTTCAGCCAGCTCTCCGAGTAGCTTCGCTTCCTTCTGGTTTAACTCATTTTCGAGTGACAAGTACTCTGGATCGTGAAAATCCCTGTCCCAGCGAATACCAAGCTGGGATGCGTCGACCCAATATTCGCCCGTATGTTTTCTGAAATCCTTCAGAACTTCTCCGGAGCTACCAGGAAGCAGTTTCCCTAGGTAGACGGATTGCGTCTGCGAAGCTTTTCTTATCACGATAAGACTGAGTTCTAATGGTATCTGCGAATTTGCTTTCCCCAACTCGACGACTGCTTCCAGGCTATGCGAGTGTATGATCCCCTCTCTGATTTTCTGGTTTGCCAAACTGGAAAGTAAGGAGTCAGGTGACACAAACATTAGAAAAGCATCCTTCTTAAGCAGACCCAGGAGTGTGTCTATTGTCTGCTCCAGTTGCCTGAAAACTGAAGAGAATGGAATCAGCGTTGTAGCGACCATTTGATATGTATCTTTAGGGGGATACCTGATAATGTCTCTCGTCTCTATATTTGCCTTGGGATTCAACAATTGGGCTAGCTTCGATGTCTCTGAGTTTCTTTCGAATCCTATCTTCTGAATGGAATCGTCCATATAGTATAGAAGGTATCCTGTGCCGCAGAATGGATCGACCACTGATTTAGCTCCGAACTGGAGCGCGAAGCTATTAATCAGGCGATAGACATCCGAGGAAAGATCGAACCCCCCAGAAAGAGAATACAAATTAGAAGTAATAAGGCTAATCACTTCAGGAGTGATCTCAATTTGTTTAGATTTGAGGAAGGTCAGTTTATCTTCCTCAGATACTATTGCCTTGAGTTTATTGTATATCTCTTTGTTCATATTGAGCTTTTATATAAGTTCATATTGGAATAACTACCGTATGTTCATGTTTATTAAATCATGGCCGCAGGCTGATACAGGTACTTCTGGAAGCCGCTGAATACCTTACCAATCTCCTCTGGCTTACCGAGATCGTCCACAGCATCGGCAATTGAGTTGTTGTATTTCAGGCGGAGCAGCGGCGTTAGCTTCTCCAAATCGAGCTCATACACCCCGACATTCACGTAATGAGACAGCACGAAGTCAAGAAAGATCTGCTGCTTCGTGTTAAAGTGGGTGCTTATCGCTACCTTGGCCCTGGCGGCCCGAACAACGCGTGTCTGTGGTGGTAGGGTATATGCCACATATGCCAGCACGTCAAAGAGATCACTCTTCTCGGCATCGATGATTTTCTGCATCTCGACCAGCTGATCGTGGCCAAACCCTTTCTCGGCGAGTCCCTGTAAAAGCTGCTTTCGCGTATCCGGCGCGCTCCAGATTGCGCGTAGCTCTGCCTCGTCTTTGAAGAACTCCGGTAGCTTACCAAATAATAATTCCATAAACTGCTGCGCTGACATAGGCGTACCGTCAGGATGCCAGAAAGTGGTGCACATCATGTGCTGGATGGTTCGTTCCTTCCCATCGGCAAGCACAACCTTTGCTATCTTCTTGCAGACGCAAGGACGCTGACCACATATAGGGCAAGGATCTTTTTCACATTCGCAAGGGCTTTTGCCGCAAACCGGGCAGGGTTGTGGCGTCCCTCTTTCGCATTGGCAGGGATAAAAGCCGCACTTTGGACAGGGCTCAGGCTCTAGCGGTTCGCCGTCCCATTCGGGATCGCTGAAGTGATGATGAGCCTTCACAAAGTCGTAGATTGTGAAGTAATCCTTCCCGTCGTATAGCCGCGTACCGCGCCCGATGATCTGCTTAAACTCGATTATCGAGTTGATTGGACGCATTAGTACGATATTACGAATATTGCGAGCGTCTACGCCAGTTGAAAGCTTCTGGGACGTGGTGAGGATTGTCGGAATGGTCTTTTCATTATCCTGGAATTCGCGTAAGTGCTGATCGCCCAACTCGCCTTCATTGGCCGTGACTCTATGACAATAGTTAGGGTCTTTGCTCTTCTTCATCTGATTAATAAGGTCACGCACGGCCAACGCATGGATTTGAGTAGCACAGAAAACCAGCGTCTTCTCCTGTTGGTCGATTTGTGACATGAATATGTCGACTCGCTTTTTCTCACGCTCCTTGATCTCGATGATTTTATTGAAGTCATCTTCGGTATATATCTTACCGACTTCGATTTCACCTTCTATCAGGTGATCGTCGGGAGTATAAACATACTCATCGATTGTTGTTGTGATTTGTTTCACCTTGAACGGCGTCAGGAAGCCGTCATTTATGCCTTCTTTGAGGGAATAGATATATACCGGCTCGCCGAAATAAGCGTAGGTATCCGCATTGTCTTTACGCTTGGGTGTGGCGGTCATGCCCAATTGAACTGCCGAAGAAAAGTAATCCATAATGCCACGCCAGTTACTCTCATCATTCGCACCGCCACGATGGCACTCGTCAATGATGATAAAATCGAAGAAGTCTGGGGGATACTCACCGAAATAAGGGCTCGGCTTACCATCCTTTGGTGGCCCACTCATGAACGTCTGAAAAATCGTAAAGAATATGCTGCCGTTCTTGGGCACTCTTCCTTTCTTACGGATGTCTGCAGGTGCTATTCTCACCATCGTATCTTCTGGGAACGAGGAGAACTCGTTGTAAGCTTGATTAGCGAGGATATTCCGGTCAGCTAGGTACAGGATACGCGGCTGGCGGGATGGTTCACGACTCAGATTCCATCGGCTGTGGAAAAGCTTCCAAGCAATCTGGAAGGCGATGAATGTTTTACCTGTGCCAGTGGCGAGCGTGAGCAGGATGCGTGGCTGGTTCGCGGCGATGGCTTCCATCGCTCGTTCGATAGCAATATCCTGATAATAACGACCCGGATGTGAACCACCCTTATCTTCAAAGGGAATAGCAGTAAAACGATCACGCCATACATTTTGCGTGGCGAATGTCATCTGCCAGAGTGCAGTAGGCGTCGGGTAGAAGAGTAACTCTTTCTCTGTTCCTTCCTGCATATCGATGCTGTAGATGCTTTGCCCATTGGTGGCATAAGTGAAGCGGACGGATAGCTTTTCTGCGTAGTTTTTCGCTTGACTTACGCCCTCAGTCAATTCTTCATCCCAAGCCTTAGCCTCAACGACAGCGAGTTTGGTATTGCGATACTCTAGAATGTAATCTGCTTTAAGTGGCCTACTACGGCGACCGAAGCCCTCGATACGGCCAGGGGTAACTTGGTATTCGCGTCTGATGCGACTACCCTCGACCACACCCCAACCCGCAGCTTTAAGGGCGGGATCAATATGTTCGGCTCTGGTTTCGGCTTCGTTCATAGCGTGTTTCTACAATTCTCCGTTGAACGCTTTATGCAATAACGATTTCTTCAATTCTTCAAGCTTTTCGAGCTTTTGCTGGTAGATGGATTCGAGGTTTTTGGTTTCATCGGAAAGTTTGTCTAATTTGGCTACGATCCCCTGCTGTTCAACAAGACTTGGCATGTCAATCTTCATATTTTGGATCATCCCGAGTTTCAAGAATTTTGTCCCTGCTCCAACTGATTGTTCCTTGAAATTATTAAGGTACTTCAACAATCGAAAATAGAGAAACCGATAAAGCAAGCGTTTTTGCTCATTTATCGTAATAACATAAGTACGCTGGTAAGCGTTAAATTTCCCCTTGAAGTGCTTAACATTAAAATCGCCGACAGCATTATTACCAGCTAAGAGTATGGCTTCACAATCGAATGCATATTTATCGATCGTATAGATCTCTCTAGAACATGTAAAAAATGGATATTCCCCACCTTCTACAGCTGCATTTGCATCTAACTTTCCTGTTTTAATCCTAACAAGATCGCCCAGGTTAACCTTCTCTGCATCGGTTCCATCTAATTGGCTTTCAAATAGAGCGCGAGTATTTTGTAGGTTTTTTTCAGTGTTGGCTCTTGAGATAGTAATCCCGGCGAATGCTTCGTCGAGGATATTAACGATTCGTTGTTGGTCAACCAACGGAGGAACTGGAACAAGAATTTCGCCCAAGTTATTTCTGCTGATTCTCTTCCTTGTGGTGCCCGTAGTCTCCCTCTCTATAGCCTTTAAATAGTCAATGGACTGCGAGTAGAAGTTAAAGAATTCAGGAATTAACTTTTCCCGGTTGAATCGAACAATTGTGCAATCGACTGCTGTAATCATTCGATCTCCAATATCCGGTAAGATGCAACTCCGCCCGACGGGGTCTGGTAGCCGAGAAATTAGACAATCGCCTTCAAAGATCTCAGTACAGCGAAGTCGGTTAAATGTTGATTCGGATACGTATCGAGCCTTCTCGCCACGCTCCTTGAATACGCCCTCACCGACGTTACCTGTTTGGATGAGGCGCACGCCACTAGATGACTGGTCTTTGGTCTCAATCCAATCGCCATCAGCAAACACCTCGGAAATATCCGCCAGCTTCTTTCTTTGCCAGCCGCTATTCATAATAGCCTCTTAATATTTTCCAATACATCCACACTAGAGGCGTCCAATGCAACGATTTCGTCGATAATTGCCTGTGGACTTTTGTGCGTTGCCTCTGCGCCGCCGTCAGGGTTCTTCACGGAGATGTCGAAAGTAGTTTTATCAATAGACATCGCGTTCACGCTCCAACTCTTGGGTGAATCGGTGAATGTCTTTTGTAGAGTTACAAACTCTTTAAGGTCGTCATCATTAAGCGGGTTGGTTTTGCCAAGATTACGGCCAGGGTCTAGCTGGTAGAACCAGATTTTATTCGTTGGCGAGCCTTTTTCGAAGAAAAGTACTACGGTTTTTACACCTGCGCCCTGAAAAGTGCCACTAGGACAATCGAGCACGGTATGGAGGTTACAGCTTTCTAATAGAAGCTTACGCAACGAAACCGCGGCGTTATCGGTGTTGCTGAGAAACGTGTTCTTGATAACCACACCACCACGCCCACCAGCCTTAATCATTTTAATGAAGTGCTGCAAGAACAGGAATGCCGTTTCACCGGTACGAATCGGAAAATTCTGCTGTACTTCTTTACGTTCTTTACCCCCGAATGGTGGATTAGCCATAACCACGTCAAAACGATCTTTATCCTGTACGTCGGCGAGGTTTTCAGTAAGGGTGTTGGTGCGAAGGATGTTCGGTGCTTCGATGCCGTGTAAGATCATGTTCATGATTGCGATTACATACGCTAGAGACTTCTTTTCTTTACCGTGGAAAGTGCTTTCCTGAAGGATTTTAGCGTCTTTGGTAGTAAGCCCACCCTTTGTGTTCAGGTAATCAAAAGACTCACAAAGAAAGCCTGCCGAACCACACGCCCCATCATAAATACGTTCGCCGATTTTTGGCTTGACTACCTGTACAATGGCACGAATGAGTGGGCGTGGTGTATAATACTCACCACCGTTACGCCCGGCGTTGCCCATGCGTTTGATCTTCTCTTCATAGAGCTGGGAGAGTTCGTATTTCTCGGCTTGTGAGCGGAACCTCATCTCGTCGATATAGTCGATGATCTCGCGTAGGTTGTAGCCGCTTTGTATCTTGTTCTTAATCTCGCCGAAGATTTCACCGATCTTGTATTCGATAGTGTTCGCCCCGCTAGCCTTCTGCTTGAAACCGCTAAGGTAGGGGAATAGAGTCATGTTAACAAAGTCCCGGAGGTCGTCACCAGTCTTAGCGGTATTGTGGTCGAGTTTGCCATCCTTACCCTTAGGGGCTGCCCAACTTGCCCAGCGGTAGGGCTCGTCAATGATAAAGGTATATCCCCTCCCATTGATTTTGGCCTCTATAGCTTTGTCTTGCTCGAAATCGTCAAGGTATTTAAGGAATAGCAACCAAGAGGTCTGCTCAGTATAATCGAGCTCGGTAGTACAACCAGCCTCTTTCCAGAGGACGTCGTCGATATTTTTAAAGGCTTGCTCGAACATAGGCACCTGCTTATCTTTTATTTAAGCAAATCATACACCCATTAGTGATCGCAGACAAGCTGAACTAAATGATGTTAAGGAACGAACAAATAAGAGGAGATAAGTCTCGCGCCATCTCCTCTTATTGCCCTATATCCAAGTGGGTAACTGTTATGCGTGTTCTTTTAGCAGTACCAGCGCCTTGTTAGATGGTCTGATCGGGTAGGTGAGAACATATGGAGTCTAGACAAGGCAAGGGGATTTCTCTACTGGCTGAACCGACTCCTGGGGGACGTTAGTCTAATAAGGCAGCCTAACTCCGCTCGGTTCTGCTCGGTTGTGGTTGGTGGGATTATTTAGGCAATGGAATACGCTTCCATTGAAGGTGTCTCTCTGTTAAGGGGCTAACTAATTTTTCTAATTTTGCTTTCTTCCCTTTTAGTAAAGAGGCACGTAAATATAATGCTGCAACAGCATTGTTAAAAAGGTCATTTACATATTCTATTATGAGGCTAGTTAAGATTAGTTCATGGAGATTAGATAAACCAGTTTTGGGACGGAAAACCCATATCACAGAATTTTGTTTTGAAAGAATGAATTTGGCGTGTGCTTTCGATGCATCTTTATCGGCTGTAATCCAGACTGTTTTTTGCCTTCCATGGTCACCTAACCATTGGACGATTTCCTCATCACCAACCAATATTTTGTCTTTAAATTCATCCAAATCACGTTCATAAACTATATCATACCCACATGGATATAAACCCCTAGCGATTGCTGGAGTTAAGCTTTCGTCAACCAAATAGAATGATGTAAATCTAAGTTGCGACAAGTCGTTTTTCCCAGTCGATAGCATTAACAACTAAAGCCACGTCTATATCATGGGCTTTAGCTATTATCTCTAGGCTATCACCCGCAATACGATTACTCCATATACTACTCGTGGGTATTCTTGTTCCCGAAATGCAAGGCTCGCCAAATTGTATAATTGGATTAATAGTAATACTTTGATAGGGCGTCCATGAATTAGCTATATCGTCCATATCGAAAGTCATATCAAGTTCCACCTCACTAAGCCAATCTCGTATGAAATCCATAGCCTTTTGTCCATATTTTGAAGCTGCCAATAAATTCTCTTTGAATTTAATATAGATATGGCTATCGCATGTCCAAAGTCCCTTGTTTGCTAACGGATATGCTATCCCAAACTCTTTTTTCAACCATCTTTCGGTTGTTTTTATCTCTTTAAGCTTAACGCCTCTCGACCTTAAAACAGCAACCATTCTCATTGAAATTAAATCAACAAACGACACTAATCGCTTTCTAGTCGGATAAATAGGGCTTTCTATGTGAGGTACGCTTGTATTTATCCAATAGCGCAAGCGTGAATAATTGACTTTGTTGCCATTAGTGAGGGGTGGTGTATTGGCTAGGAATTTAGCAGATTCGGGGATGCTGTATAATCCTGTGCTGTAATTAATAATAGGCATCGAGTTACCCCCTTTACCAATGTTATAATATCCTTTCAATACCAACATTACAAGAAGGATAGCTATTCCGTGGCTTTCCCGACTTCCTGTTAGTAGGGTAGCTCAGGTCCCCCAGACCGACGCCTCCTTGGACGACCGAATACATAGACACAGGGTTAATGCTCTCTCGCTATCAAAGATCACATTTCGTCATTTTGTTCAATGAGGATATCAGCGGTTGAAGCTGATCGGGCTCATAACCCAAAGGTCGCTGGTTCGAATCCAGCCCCCGCTACCAAATTTCGTATTCGGTTTTGCCGCCCCGCCTCAGGGGCGGTTTTCGTTCCCATTTTCTCAAAACGGTTGCTTTTCAATATCGGTTACCCCCTTTCTGAGCCTGCGCTCACTATAATAATGGCGCGTTTTTGGCATCCCGGGAGCCCCCTTTTTAGATGACTTTGTAATGTTTCTAGGAAGTTGGGGGCCTATTTTAGGCCTCTTGCCTCTCTGCTTTTTAACAGTAAGTCCTAATCATGTGGTATACGTACACACCAAGGATCAGACAATAACTTATTAGACTTAGCATCATCTATACTTCTACAGAATTGTTCTATTTCTTTCATAGTAGCGATTCTAGGCGTACCGTCTTTCATAAAGTAATCCTCGGAAGGTTCAAACAAATATTCGGGCCACCCTGTACATACAAAGGGAAGTATGCCTTGTATTTTCTTTGGTAAGTTTAACTCACTGTGGTGTTCAGCCAAAACCTTGGCAGTTTGATGAGTAAAACGAAACCAACTTTTTGCATCCTCTGACCGCCCCCAGCATGCTTGTCCATCACCCAATTCGTACTTTCTGTTAACTCCATAGGATTTGCAGCTAATTAATAAGGCAAGTTCGTTCCTTTGAACAAAAACATCTATATCAGTGCCCATTTTATTTGCAACCGGAAACATTAATTTATGGCTCGGTTCCCAAATACGCTTAAAGCCATTTATTGATTCAATGAGACTCAACAGTAGTATTTCGAATGATTTGCCTTTTATTTCACCAAATTGCCCCGTATTCTGGAATTGGTCTAAAAAATACATGAAAAAATGTATTACACTTCCTAAATGTAAAAAAACAGTATCATCATCACATCTATAAGCGAATTTAACAGGTCGAATCAATAAATGGTCTATTGATTCCCTAGATTTAAAATCATGTGAAATAAAGCGCAGAATTATAGGTGCAACTTCTTGCCAATATGCCGGATATAAAGATTCGAAAACAAAGGGAGTGCCCTCTTCAAAAGCCTTTTGAGAGAAGCAATCAGCATATAAGGTAGGTGCATGGTTTGCTATATAATCGATTACATGCTGTTCTTCAGCAAAAGAGTAGCCCTGCCCAGCAAAACGCACATTATTTGTAGTATCTTCAACCAACGGTTTAAAAAGGGTTGCCATGAATACGAACAAATCTTCAACATGCACACGTTTCTTGAAAACCTGTATCACCTCATCAGAATGAAAACTAGTAAAAGCATAGATAGCATCCATACCAAATATTAAAGGTATGGGGGCAGGGTTCAAATCCCCTTTACGATACTCAGACCAGTTGGGGTTAATAACTACAGATTTCAGCGGAGTTTCTGGCTTGGCGACACCCAGTGGTATAGCCTGTTTCATAAGAATGTCCTGGTTAGCAATCAGCCGTTCATCGTATTCGCCCATCTTTTTTTGCAGCTCTATCGGAGTCTGCATATTAATAATTGTGGGAATATCATTTCCGGTCATGATAACTTTTGCCGTAGCACCTTTTCCAAGCCAACGTAAATTTTTTATAACGAGGTCAATTGTACTGGTAATATAATAAATTTTTTGAATGGCCTCCGAATAGTTATCAAGCCAAGAATAATCGTCTGTCTTAGCAATTTTATTGTATTCAGCCCTTGTGAATTTCACGACTGCATCTCTTGTTAATGAAGAAAATTTAAATGCGAGTGTAGCTACACTATTGAATAGGATCTGCGCATCAGCTTCAAAACCTTTTCTAGGTTTCGTAATGTGAATCGGAATGTAGTGTTCAAGCGCACAAAGCAAACCGAATGCATTAAAAGGTTTGCATACCTCCTGAATAATTCCTTCCAGGGAGTTCAAAAAAGCAAGAAGGGCGGGCTTTAATTCGTTTTCTGTATAGATAGTATTGTTTGAAAGGCGTGCGTCTTTTATAGCACTTTTCAAATTTGATTCAACTAATCTCTCAATATCCATTAGACAACACTAGTATAAATTTATAAATCACCTATTAGCAATAGTTCTAATCATACACTAGTAATATGAAGAGGCTAAAAATTTGGCAAATTCCTTCCTCAATGCTGGTGTAAACATTACGGAGACTATCGCCTATGACTAAGCTGGCCCAAGCCTGATGACGCTTCCTCTTGACAAATAATCAGATATCTGATTATAATATAGTATGCGAAGAAAAAGTGGCGCCTTAACCCCCATCGAGTACTCCATCCTTAATGCAGCCGTCAATCTTTATCGGCAGGGAGGAGAATTTTACGGCTTTCAAATTGCGAAGGAAATTGAAGACCGGGACGGGGCACGTCGTTTAACTGGCTTAGGAACGCTGTATCGTGCTCTAGACCGACTTCAAGAGCAGGGGTTTTTAAGCAGGCGGTGGGAAGACCCTGCAATCGCGGCCCAAGAAAACCGACCACGTCGTAGGTTATACCAATTGACTGGCAAAGCACTATCAGTAGGCCTAACCTCAACTCCTCATAACATACCTTTAGTTTTGGCTTTAGGAGAGTCTTCTATATGATCACCTTACTGGCTTCTGCGGCTCTGGCTGCCATTATTGGAATGGTCATAAGAGCGCATGCCTTGACCGTCGTAAAACGAATTATCACGGGCTGGGTCTGGTTGTATTCTGCGGCTGCGCCAAAAGAAGACCGTGACGGACGACGAGGCGAGGTCTCATCACATTTGCATGAGATGACAAATACTCTTCAGAAAGCAGGGCTTGCGCCAGGGGAAATTGCAATCAGAATGCTAGAGATTTGGGTCATGGGCTGGGTGGATGACATGGCATGGTGCGCGCCATTCGTACCTGAAGTGCTTGCCGACAGAGTAAAAAGGTGGAGTGATACCCTGAGACACTTTAGGGTACCGAAGGCAATGGTTGCGGGAATAGCTACTCTGGGGCTCATGAATTACTCCCTCTTCAGCTCTTCTAATGACCAGCCGCTTATCGCCGGCCTCTTCACAAATGGGGCTGTTATTGCTATGACCATACTACTGTGGAAAATAAAGCATCCGTTGGCCCGCCGAATCTTCAACTCCTGGATGGGGGCGACCGCTGTCGTTGCCGTTGCCGCGATGGTTTGGGTGACCGTCAACTTCCGACTTTATGAAATCGTGACGTTTAAAATCCTCATGCTTGCTATGATGATGGTATTGCCGGTGATAATCGTGGTTGATAAATCTTGGCGCAACCGTCTCTTCAAGAGCAGGTGGTGGCTGATTCCTGTCTGCTGGGCGCCTATCGTAGCGGGGGCGTTTGCCGGCTCCCTGCTGATAGTGCATAGTGTCTGGCCCCTTCTGGAGACGCTGGGGGCCATGATATTGCTGGCACTCGGAATGTTCATGGTATGCGGCGCCTTCGGGCTGGCGGCTTCTGCCTTGTGCTGGGTTGGAGTTAAGGGAAGTGCAGGCGGTCTGCGGCTGGTGGCATCAGGAATCCGCCGCTTACGTTAAAGACTGGCCGTGTAGGTTGCAACAGTATAGCCCAATGCTCTCCTCATCAACCCACTGAAGACCTCTAAATTCCTAATTTGTAAGCCCCCATTTTGGAAACAACCCAAATACAGCCCAGAAAAAAATGGGCCAGGGCGTGGCGGGGGCCCGACAGGGGGGATGATCCCCGCCGTGCGGAAACGAATTCAAAAAGTGGGCCACATAACCCCGTGGTCATGCGCCCGAAGGCCCGCTGGCGCCATAATCGATGTAAGATGTGAGCGTAATTAAACAATAAGCCAGAAGGTTGTGTTCTATGAGGCTGATATTGTGAGAGAAGAACTATCTTAGTGCAAGCCCCATGGTGAAGGCGAAACACACCTTGCTCAGAATTTGAAATAGGAAACCCAGAATAGTATAGTTCTTTAAAGATGTGAATGCAGACTGAGGTGATGGCCATGAGTATGAAACTTGAGCTAACACTAACAGCGGCTGATATTAAGTA
>Ga0307430_1001769_pt1 | contig 15208 bp, 13 predicted proteins | sample SalMarWE160130MG_FD_202159 | JGI IMG/M metagenome (GOLD analysis project Ga0307430, IMG submission 202159) | Salt marsh sediment microbial communities from the Plum Island Ecosystem LTER, Massachusetts, United States - WE1603-130 | ecosystem: Environmental > Aquatic > Marine > Intertidal zone >... | reverse complement strand
AGGCAGACGAAGTACTCCTGGCGCTTCTCGGCGATGTGCCGGATGTAGGGGAGCACGTCCTTCGCCTCACGAATCACGATCCTTTCTTTGAGCAGATAGCGCCGCGAAAGCTCAAACGCCGCAGCAATCTGACAGGCCTTGGCCAGCCCGATCCCTTCAATCTTCCGCAAGGCCTTCACATCCAATTGATCCACGCGTTGCCCAATCTCCCGCAAGACGCTAGAGGCCACCTCAAGGACATCCTTCCCCTTGACCCCACTTCCGATAAGCGCCGCTAGAAGCTCCGTGTCCGACAGTGCTTCGGCACCCTTTGCTTCCAGTTTCTCCCGTGGGCGGTCAAGTTTTGGCAGCTCTTTTATTTTCTTTTTCGCCATCAGTACACCCTAGCTAATACGTACAATAGACCTAAATAAACAGAAGGTCAAGAAAACCCTGGGGACAGGCATGGTGAGCAAAGTGCAACCACCGGCAAACTGCAGTAAAGAACCCCGCAGCAAGCTAAAGGGGCATTGAAAGAGGTAACGTCGCACACAAGGTGCGACGCTACAAAACATCTGTAGCGTCGGGACCTGTGCCCAACGCTCGAGGAGTTTATCTCCGACGTTGGGCGGAGCACCTCTCCGACGTTTAGGAGGTTATCCCCAACGTTAAAGGAACTTCTCTCTGCGGGGTCCTCGGTCCGGGTGGGTTCAACATTCTTCGCGGAGTCGGACTACGAGCGTCTTACCTCAACGTGCACCATCGTGCGCCTTATCCCCGGCCTTGTGGAAGTACCACTTGTAAAGAAGCTGCATATCGTCAGGGAACACCCCCAGCCGGTCTCCTGATCTCACTTGTCGCATAAGCGAGGAATACTCCCCGTTTAGGAAGATATTCGTTCCCAGATCCTCCTGTGGGATGCCGATCTTTTGCAGGATGTCCTTGATCGTCTCCCCCTTGGCCGCAGAAATATAAACGATCGAGTCAGCAGTGGGATCACTATCGGCAGCGAAACGGCGCAGTTTGCCGTAGAGGTGTACCTCAACGAGGCGCGCCTCAACCACGACACCCCTCCTCTTTTAAGAAGCGACCCATCGTCCACATGTCCTGGGGGACAGCGAGTCCTCAGGCTGATCTAGCCTAGAACTTTGTCCAGTTTCTCGTCGGGGATGTCCCACACGGTGTTGTGCGGTGGGAGCGGCTCACGGACCATGAACTCCGGCAGGCGGTCATCGGCCTTTGTGAACCCGGCTGTCCGGTTGAACGAACGCTCCATATCGATGATCTCCTTGCCGATCCTTCCTACATCATCCCCGTTCCAATCGGTACCTAAAACGCCGTTACACTCCTCGACCATCCCGTCAAATCCGCTGGCGATATCCAGGATGGCAAACGCGATGAACAGACAATGTCCAGAGGAATCGATGAACGCGGTGGCATGTTGAAAGTTCCGCACGAGCTCGACCTTGTCCACGTCGAACTGGTCAACCTTACCACTCACCCCCAGTATCTCCGGGGCGATGGTGTAACCGGAGGTGTGGTCGGCGCCCATGGTGGAGATGGCATAGGTCATACCGATCCCCTTGATCGCGCGGGGCTCGTAAGCAGGCATGTTCTGCCCCTTGACCGCTGGGACACGGGAAACCCCAAACACCTTACCGGTCACTACTGCGCCGCTTCCCAAGATACGCCCCACAGGCGTACCGCGTCCGATCTCGTGCACCAGCTCGATCGCTCGCTTCCCGTCGCCGAATGCGGTCAACCCGCCCTCCATCGCCACGGCGATGGCACCACCAACCTCGATCGTGTCCAGGCCGTAGTCGTTACACAGTTGGTTTAACTCGGCGATCGTATCCAGGTCATCGATGCCGCAGTTCGCGCCGAACGCCCAATCGGTCTCGTACTCGACGCACGAGGTATGTTCACTCCCATCGGGGCGATGCCAGGTATTGGAGCAGCGGATGATGCAGCCAGGTGAGCAGGCGTGGTTGTATAGCTCCTTGCCGGTGCGCTTCCTGTTCCCCTCGAAGATCGCCTCCCCGGCGATCTTAGTCGCTCCCTCAAACCGTCCCTCACGGAAGTTGCGTGTGGGTAGAGCGCCTGCCTCGTTGATGATATTCACCAAGACAGCTGTGCCATAGGTGTTGAGCGCTCCCTTGGGCTTGGTGATATCGTGGCTTGTAAGCGCGTCGGCGAGCTTCTTTCGCCCCTGGTCGAACAGGGCCTGATCAGCGATCTCCACTCCGGGGGCATCGGTATCGTCGACGATGATGAATTTGAGTCCCTTGCTCCCGAGGACCGCTCCCATGCCGCCGCGGGCAGCGTAGCGACTCGGGCGGCCCTCGATGTCGTTGAAACAGACCCCGGCGGTAGCCATCAGGTTCTCCCCAGCGACGCCGATCCCCAGGATGTCAACCTTTTCCACCCCGCCATACTCCTGGTAGAGGACAGGGAAGGCCTCGTAGAGCCCCTTTCCGGTTGTCAGGCTGGCCGGCTCGAGCCTCGCCCCGTCCCGGTTGATGTAAAGGCGCCAGAACTCCCCGGCCTGTGTTGGCTGTCCTTCGACAACGATCGCCTTTATACCAAGCCTGGCGAGCCTCTGGCTGAACGATGCACCGGCGTTTGACTCCTTGATCGTGCCGGTGAGCGGGGACTTTCCACCCACGGAGATGCGGGCGGAGGTAGGGGCAGCTGTCCCGGTGACGATGCCGGGAGCGATGACCACCTTGTTATTCGGCCCAAGGGGGTGGCACGTAGCGGGCACCTCATCGCAGACGATGCTCGATGTCAACCAGCGACCGCCCCGATGAACGTACCTCTCGGGAACCTCCTCGTAGGTCGCAATTCGCTCGGTCATGTTAACACGCAGAATCTTTATCACTTTGTCTTTCCTCCCTTCCTTAAATCCTGCTCGATCATGGAGCAGTCCACCCCACTCTATCACCAACACGGTGCTAAACAAAGAAATTCGTATACAGTTTTTCCATCGGAGGCTTGATAAGGGTTTGCGGGAACCTGATGGGGCTGGGGTTCGAGGTCCGAACCGAAAAGAAGAGATCTGCGACAGCTTGTTAGGTATTGGGCAGCAGCCTGCTGCACAGCCGGGTCATGCGCTCGAGGCGCCATTCTTGGACCTCAAAATGGGAACCGCTTTGAACAGCGAATACGCGAGGTTATCACAGGTTGTGACCCCAAGATTGGGATATGCAGTGGCAGGCTTGAAAACCTCCAATTCCTGGGAAGTTATGAATTCGCATCCATTCAGCCGCATTTGCCGCAGAGGACCGATCACGCTACTATCATGTAGTTGATACGGAGTCGGGCATCAACAAGGATCGGCGAGAATGTGAAAACGGCGTTTGTGGCAAAGGAGCAGGAAGAGATGGCAGGAAGGAGAACCAAGAACGGCACGACACTGGGATTCGAGAAGACGCTCTGGCAGACGGCAACCCGTGATCTTGATGACCTTGTTCGGAAGGGCGTGATTCTACGCGTTGGTGCGGGGCGAGGGGCTCACTACGTGAAGGCAAAAGAAATGCCTCAGAAATGACCCATATACCCCAAGAGCCCCAGAGCAGGAATGCCTCAAGAATGACCCAAATGCCCCATCCATGGGTTGTTGGAGATAGGAACGCGAAGGGCTCACTAACGGCTCAATCGGGGCATCGACATGAACCCGACAACAACACGACGAACCCAACACGGTGCCGAACCTTTGACAAAGTGGGCGATATCGTCCATAGTAAAGGCTGCCTTTCACATAGCATTGGGATCACAGATTGTGACCTCAAAGCGAATGGCTAGGTGAGGACATGACCACGCCGAAGCAGATCAAGAGACTCATCGAGCGGTTCCAGGAGAATCGCGACGTCTATTGTTCAAGCGCGTACAACGAGGCCCAGGCCAGACACGAATTTATCGATCCGTTCTTCAAGGCGCTCGGCTGCGATGTAAACAACGAAAAGGGCTACGCCGAGGCTTACAAGGAGGTCATCCACGAGGACGCGATCAAGGTCGGCGGCGCGACCAAGGCGCCGGACGGAGAGAAGCGGTTCATCGAAGTGAAGGGGCGCGCAGAATCCGGCCCCATCGTGCTGACGGGTGCCGAGGTGGACAAGTTGTGCCAGCTCGGTTTGCGTGCCTGGTTGTATATCGTGACGTTCTGCAAGAGTGATCAGCCGCGGCTGCGAATCATTCAGGATCCGATCTCCACGTTAAGCCCGGAGATGCTGTGTCGGCAGATTCAGTACCTGGTCGCCGAGGATGACTGGATACGGCAGGGACAAGAAGTGTCGGCTGGAGGCAATCTCCCATGAGAATCCAAAAGGTGCGAATTCGGAACTTCCGTTCTATCAAAGACCAGACTGTCGAGCTTCAAGACTACACATGTTTCGTCGGGGCCAATGGTTCAGGAAAATCCAACATTCTGCATGCCCTCAACTTGTTCTTCGGCGAATCTGACATACCAGGCCTTGATACCCGGTTTCTCAGCGAGGAAGACTTCCATGCCAAGGGCACAAGCGAGCCCGTCGAGATAACTATCACGTTTGAGGCGCTTTCGGAGGAAGCCAAGACTGACCTGACGCATTACGTGCGGCACGACCAGCTTATAGTATTTGCAAAGGCAACATTTGATCCCACTACCGGCAAGGCCGAAGTCAAGCAATATGGGCGCCGACTCGCGGTCAAAGATTTCGCCCCCTTCTTTGAAGCTGAGAAACAAGGAAAGAAGGTCGCAGAGCTGAAGGAGCTATACAAAGGGATAAGAGAAAAGTACTCGGAACTGCCCAGTCCGGGAACGAAAGACGCTATGGTCGAGGCTCTTCGCTCTTATGAGGAAGGCCACTCTGAGAAATGTGAAGAAATACCAAGCGGTGATGAGTTTTACGGTATTTCAAAGGGGAAAAACCGTCTCGAAAAATACATGCAATGGGTTTACGTGCCGGCGGTCAAGGACGCTTCGACTGAACAGGCCGAAGCTCGGAACACAGCGCTAGGGAAGCTGTTGGCGCGCACCGTCCGCTCAAAGGTCAATTTCAAAGATTCGATCGAGGCTATTCGCGCGAAGATGCAGAAGGAGTACGGGGAACTCCTCGCCAGTAGCCAGAATCAACTTGAGGAAATATCTCAAACGCTAAGGGATCGGCTCGTTGAGTGGGCACACCAAGACGCGACTCTTCGGTTGAAATGGTATCAGGAACCAGAAAAAGCTGTGCGAGTTGATGAACCGTTTGCTCAAGCAATCCTAGGCGAGGGTAAATTTGAGGGTGAGCTTGCACGATTCGGCCATGGGCTTCAGCGTTCCTTTCTCCTCGCGCTCCTCCAGGAGCTATCAGGGAGCGGTGTCGGCGGAGGTCCTCAACTGATTCTCGCTTGTGAGGAGCCAGAGCTTTACCAACATCCACCGCAAGTAAGGCATCTTTACAATGTCCTGTTGAGTCTGAGTGAGCAGGACTCTCAGATATTGATAGCCACACATAGCCCATATTTCGTGTCTGGTGAAGGCTTTGAGAGTGTGAGGTTGGTCCGAAAGGTGGATGGTGTCTCGACAATTGCAAAGACAAGTCACGATGAAGTTTCCGAAAGCATAGCCTCCGTCAAAGCGGAAGCGGCTTTAAAACCCAGTGGCCAGCTCGCGAAAATCCACCAAGCGTTGCAGCCTGGGCTAAGTGAAATGTTCTTCACGTCGAAGATCGTGTTTGTCGAGGGGCTTGAGGACTCCGCCTACGTGACCACATACCTTCATCTCATGGACCTATGGGACGAGTACAGGCGGCTAGGTTGTCATTTGGTCCCTGTCCATGGAAAGAGCGAAATGCTTCAGCCACTGGCGGTTGCGAAGTGCCTTCAGATTCCAGCGTTTGTTATATTTGATGCTGACAGTGATAAGCCGGACAAAAGAGGAAGCAAGGAAAAGCACCGCAAGGATAATATGGCAATTCTAGGTCTATGTGGTGTTTCCAATCCAGATCCGTTTCCATCCGATGCTCTCTGCAAGGACAACGTGATCATGTGGCCTTCTGATATCGCACAAGTCGTCGAGAGTGATATCGGGAAAGACGATTGGGCGAAATTCCGAGCCGAGGCCGACAAGAAATATGGGCATGCGGGAAATTTGCAGAAGAATGTCCTTCATATCGCATCTAGTCTGCAATTAGCTTGGGAAGCTGGGAAAAGGGCGAAGTCCCTTGAAGACGCGTGCCGAAAGATCGTGGAGTTTGCGAAGCAAAATGGATAAGAGTGCCAGCAGCTCTTTTCGGGAGATCTTGGTGGGAGGCATAGGGATTCCGGGAACGCATCACATGATTTCTCAAGGAGCAGCCTGGGATAGTAGGAATTCCGGGGACGCATACCATAATTCCTCAAGGATCAACTTGAAAAAAGGGCTGAATCCCTCGAATTCACAGGAACGGAGTTGACACCCACTATTCTTCGCCATACTATGTTGCAGAGTTGCACAATAATCATTGTTAGGCAGTTAGGGCTATTTCGACGTCAGTCATACTGGCACAGCGTGAGGTGATCAATGAGTAGAGCAAAGAACCCACAAGCAACTTGGAGAGTCCGCAGCCTTCGTTCAGACTACGAGTGGGAAGGAGTGCTCGTGGCCTACTGGGAAGTGTATCTCGATCCAATAAGCGATGAATATACTCCGCGCGAGATCGACGCACGTGGGTTGTTTAGCAAATGGGAGAAACAAGTCCGCAAGAAGTACCCAAATGGCTTGGTCCCGATCTACTGGTTTGTGAGCTGTGAGGAGCAAGGCAAGTTCGACTCTATGCCGTTTCAGTTCAACCACTTCCCAGAGATGTTGAAAGAGGATTTTCTTACATTCTTCACTTGGCCCGTAGACTCTGTAACAGGAGAGCAGTTGAACTGGCTTACGCTCCCAGTAGCAGACAAGTTGTGGAATTCCCGGCGTGCTGACAAGGGTGGGTTTATTCAGCAGGCCACTGGATGGAAGCCTGCCATCCTTCAGCCCTTTGTCTATTTGGATTCACTTACAGAAGCCGTGCGCTAATAGTAGCTCGGTGGTAGGAACTTGCCTAACAATTCTCTCCAGCCGACGCTTGGGCTCAACCTCAACATAAGTGAACGTGGTTCCGGCCCAAGCGCGGCTGAGCTAGGTCGTTAGGCCGCGCGGGTTTCAAAATTGATGGGTCCAACTAATAAAAACTAAAACGGAGGGCACAGCCAGATGTTATCTGAGAATCCGCCCAACGCTAAAGCTCCTAACTCTACCCATTCAAGTCATGTTCCATCGCGATTTGTAGCTTTCTGTGGCGGGACAAAAATCCTATCTGATTACGAAACGTTCCTATTTTCTAACTTCGGCATTCAGCTGAGTCCGGAGACATGGAGTCGCGTCAGAAACCTTGGTGGTGGATGGGATCCGGCTACAGTTTTCCAACCCACACGTGACGTGAGTATGTTCGGATCCGCATGGAGGGCATTTCTGCACGGTCCTCGGCCTACGAGCATGCAGGACAATGAAGATCGGGTAGTGTTCTTAGGTTGCGTGTTGTATTTAATGCAAACCAACGTGGACCAGGCAACGGACTCCCTTGACAAGGTGCAACTGCGCTACTTTCAGACTAGACGAGGCGTGATTCAAAGACTCGCCAGCGCATTGTTCTTCCTCGCGCGCTCCTTGATGGGGCATCCGGATCGCGTGGATAATGTTCGATCTGCCTTTGAGGAGGTGGTTGCGCTTTCATCCAAGGTTGTTAGTGAAGATCCATCATCAACGCAAGACAAAAGGCTCTTGGGCCAGAGGGGAGCAGCTCTGTTAATCCTGGCTCGAAAGGATGATGATAAGACTGCACAAATCCGGTTGGAGCTGGCCGTTCAAGATCTGGAGGCGGCCCGCAAACTTGGCGATGAAACCGCTCAGCATTACGCGTATGAGTTAGAGGCTCTCAACCGCCTGTACCAGTTAAGTGGAGAGCTAGAGTATCTATCTCGCGCAATTATGCTGTGTGAAGGGCTTCATGAACAAGCAGCCGAAACGGCTGGACTTAGCGTCGCGATAGGCGATGTCCGGGTTTCCTACGCGGCCCATCTTGAAAGCCACGGTCAAGACAGAAACGCTTTGTCAGAAATGAACAAGGCCAAGGAAGCTTCTGAGATAGCAATTAGGCTGCTGCATCCATCAGACGACGTCCGACCCTACTATATGCGGCTAGCAAGAGGCTTATTGCATATCTACACAAGTCGCCACAGATTGGGTGACGCACAGGAGGACGACCTAGCAGGAACCTTTGGGGTCAAGGCACCTTTGGGGTCAGACCTTCGTTCTTAGGATTTCGTCACACGGAAATTCCGGTGACGCATAACACAACTCCTCAAAGAGCAGCTTGAAATAAGGTTTATATCCCTCGAATTCCTCAGATCTTCTTAGCCTATTGGGCGATGGGTAAGGTAACGGCGTACATCTCATTGCTGCGGACGAATCCAGCTAAGAAACGTCCACTCGTCCAGCGCTGAGAGGAGTACGCTCGAACGGCGCTGAGTTTCTTCTTTACCGCTTCCTCAGAGAGGTCAAAGCTCTGCCATGACCAATCCCCAGGATCGTCTGGGGCGTCAAGCACCATTGCGGGAAGGAGTTGCTTTCGGGAAATCGGGGGACATAACACCTATTTCTGCGTGGTCGGACCTTCATTCTTGGCATCCGCAAGAAGAACGATTCAGCGCGGGCGATGAGAAACGAGACTTGGGGACGATTGTTGGACGGGACGATTCCACAATCGATCTCATCGGTAAGGTCGTTGCCGACAGACTTAACAACAAGAGCGAAGGTCCGTCTTCACCACTTCGCACGGCGTGTTTATTCGCAAGACCCTACTTTCCTGAACGGGGGCGCGAACCGACCGAACAGGGGCCGAAGGAGACCCTGCGATCAGCCGACAGGTCCGGGGAGCTGGCAGCGGCCCGACGGAGGTAGTTCCAGAGAAGCTGGAGTAGTTCGGTTCGGGTTGCCTCGGCCTAGCCCGTCTGCTACTCTCCTCACGAAGCAAGGAGGTCGCAGCAATGACAAGAAGAGCATCGCTTCTCTTGGGGATGATGCCTCTTGGGGCGTGCCTCGCTCGGGTCACCGGCTTCGGATCGCTGCGGCCTACACGCTCGCTTCGGTTCGGCGTGGTTGGCTCGGTGGCTTTCTTCCCACGACCGACGGGAGAGGAGTCTTCACCATGAATCGACATCGTGTGGTCGTGAGCGGCATCGGGGTGGTCACCCCGATCGGCATCGGGCGGGAGGACTTCTGGGAGGAAGGATTGCTTGCCGGGAGAAACGGCATCTCCCGCATTACCCTGTTCGACCCGTCAGAATTCCGCTCTCAGATGGCCGGGGAGGTCAAGGGTTTTCACGCCGAGGAATGGATCGACCGCAAGATAGCGAGACGGATGGACCGGTTCACCCATTTCGCCCTGGTCGCTGCAGATCTGGCCATGAAAGATGCCGGCCTGGATGTGTTTCCTTTCGACGGCTGCCGGGCGGGCGTCATCATCGGGTCCGGCATCGGGGGAACGCAGGCCCTCGAAAGGTCGCATGCCGAACTGCTGGCGAAAGGGCCAAGATCTGTAGGGCCGTTCGTCGTGTCCAAAGTCCTCATCAACACGGCCGCCTGCATGGTGTCCATCACCCATGGGCTCAAGGGACCTCTGTCTGCCCCTTCCGTAGCCTGTTCGACCGGGTCCAACGCCATCGGCGACGCATATCGCATCCTGGAGAGAGGAGATGCCGACATCATGTTGGCGGGAGGGACCGAGGCCAGTGTGAGCCCGTTGCCGTTTGCCGGCTTCTGCGCGACACGGGCAATGTCCGCTCGCAATGACGATCCGGAACGAGCCAGCCGTCCTTTTGACAAGAACCGCGACGGTTTCGTCATGGGCGAGGGGGCCGGTGTCGTCGTGCTGGAGAGGCTGGACCACGCGCTTGAGCGGAACGCGCCCGTCTACGCTGAATTGGCCGGATATGGCAACACGGCCGATGCTTTCCATCTCACGGCGCCCGAACCCGAGGGCGACGGAATGGTCCGCGTCATGAGGGAAGCGCTACGCGACGCCGGCGTTGCCGTGTCGGACATCGGCTATATCAACGCCCATGGAACCTCCACGGTCCTCAATGACAAGATCGAAAGCGCGGCTGTGATGAAGGTCTTCGGCGATCACGCCCGGCGGCTCAAGATAAGTTCCATCAAGTCCATGATCGGCCACCTGCTTGCCGCGTCCGGGGCCGTGGAGTTCGCGGCCACCGTGCTGAGTGTCTCGACCGGCCGCATTCCTCCGACCATCAACTACGAGCAGCCCGATCCGGATTGCCCGCTGGACTACGTCACCGAGGGAGCCGAGTCGATCGAACTCGGCGCGGCGATGAGCCAATCGTTCGGCTTCGGCGGCGGGAATGCCTGCCTGGTCGTCAAGAGCTATGAGTAGAGGAGATCGCGATGAACATCCCCAAGCTTCGAATCGGACAGCTGACCGCGGACATCCCGATCGTACAAGGCGGGATGGGTGTGAGGGTGTCGCTGGCGTCCCTGGCGGCGGCGGTGGCCGAAGAGGGTGGAATTGGCACCATCTCGAGCATCGGCCTGGGGGACTTCGAAGCGGCCCAGCATGAGTATGAACGGATCTCCCGCGAAGCCCTGCAAGAGGAGATCCGCAAGGCCCGAGCCATGACTCAGGGGGTCCTTGCCGTCAATTTCATGGGTGTGCTTAGCAATGTCGAAGATCTTCTCCAAGCCGCCGTCCGAGAAGGCATCAAGATGATTGTCTTCGGGGCCGGACTGCCGATGAGGCTCCCCAAGATCGTCGAGGATCGATCGGTGAACCTCGTGCCCATCATCAGCTCTGCCCGGGGCGCGGAGCTGATCCTCCGTGGCTGGGCCAAGCGCTTCGAGAGGACGGCCGCCGCGATCATCCTCGAAGGCCCTCTCGCGGGGGGGCATCTCGGCTTCACCGTTGAACAGCTCCGCCATCCGGAAGACTACTCTCTGGAGACGCTCCTGCCTCAGGTCCTGGAAGCGGTCAAACCGTATGAAGACCGCTTTGGAAGGAAGATCCCGATCATCGCCGCCGGCGGGATCTTCGACGGCGGGGACATCGCCCGTATGCTGTCCCTGGGCGCGTCCGGAGTCCAGATGGCGACGCGTTTCGTCTGCACCTGGGAGTGCGACGCGTCCCAGGAGTTCAAACAGACCTACCTGGACGCGGTGGAAGAGGATATCGTCATCATCAAGAGCCCCGTTGGCATGCCGGGGCGGGCCATCCGCAACAAGTTCCTCAAGGACTTGGAGGCGGTCGACAAACTGAAGATCAACTGCCTCTACCATTGCCTGACCGTCTGCAAGGTCGCGGAAGCCAAGTTCTGCATCGCCCAGGCTCTCTTGAACGCCTACCGGGGGGACGTCGACCACGGTCTCATTTTCTGTGGTCAGAACGCGCACCGGATCGACAAGATCGTCACGGTCAAGGAGCTCATCGCCGAGCTCCTCAGCGAACTCCAGACTGCCCTCAAAGACGCACCTTGAGCGAACCGGGTGATTCCGGTGGCGTGGGCGGAATCCGGGGACGCATACGATGATTCCTCAAAGAGCAGCTTGAAATAAGGTTTATATCCCTCGAATTCCTCAGATCTTCTTAGCCTATTGGGCGATGGGTAAGGTAACGGCGTACATCTCATTGCTGCGGACGAATCCAGCTAAGAAACGTCCACTCGTCCAGCGCTGAGAGGAGTACGCTCGAACGGCGCTGAGTTTCTTCTTTACCGCTTCCTCAGAGAGGTCAAAGCTCTGCCATGACCAATCCCCAGGATCGTCTGGGGCGTCAAGCACCATTGCGGGAAGGAGTTGCTTTCGGGAAATCGGGGGACATAACACCTATTTCTGCGTGGTCGGACCTTCATTCTTGGCATCCGCAAGAAGAACGATTCAGCGCGGGCGATGAGAAACGAGACTTGGGGACGATTGTTGGACGGGACGATTCCACAATCGATCTCATCGGTAAGGTCGTTGCCGACAGACTTAACAACAAGAGCGAAGGTCCGTCTTCACCACTTCGCACGGCGTGTTTATTCGCAAGACCCTACTTTCCTGAACGGGGGCGCGAACCGACCGAACAGGGGCCGAAGGAGACCCTGCGATCAGCCGACAGGTCCGGGGAGCTGGCAGCGGCCCGACGGAGGTAGTTCCAGAGAAGCTGGAGTAGTTCGGTTCGGGTTGCCTCGGCCTAGCCCGTCTGCTACTCTCCTCACGAAGCAAGGAGGTCGCAGCAATGACAAGAAGAGCATCGCTTCTCTTGGGGATGATGCCTCTTGGGGCGTGCCTCGCTCGGGTCACCGGCTTCGGATCGCTGCGGCCTACACGCTCGCTTCGGTTCGGCGTGGTTGGCTCGGTGGCTTTCTTCCCACGACCGACGGGAGAGGAGTCTTCACCATGAATCGACATCGTGTGGTCGTGAGCGGCATCGGGGTGGTCACCCCGATCGGCATCGGGCGGGAGGACTTCTGGGAGGAAGGATTGCTTGCCGGGAGAAACGGCATCTCCCGCATTACCCTGTTCGACCCGTCAGAATTCCGCTCTCAGATGGCCGGGGAGGTCAAGGGTTTTCACGCCGAGGAATGGATCGACCGCAAGATAGCGAGACGGATGGACCGGTTCACCCATTTCGCCCTGGTCGCTGCAGATCTGGCCATGAAAGATGCCGGCCTGGATGTGTTTCCTTTCGACGGCTGCCGGGCGGGCGTCATCATCGGGTCCGGCATCGGGGGAACGCAGGCCCTCGAAAGGTCGCATGCCGAACTGCTGGCGAAAGGGCCAAGATCTGTAGGGCCGTTCGTCGTGTCCAAAGTCCTCATCAACACGGCCGCCTGCATGGTGTCCATCACCCATGGGCTCAAGGGACCTCTGTCTGCCCCTTCCGTAGCCTGTTCGACCGGGTCCAACGCCATCGGCGACGCATATCGCATCCTGGAGAGAGGAGATGCCGACATCATGTTGGCGGGAGGGACCGAGGCCAGTGTGAGCCCGTTGCCGTTTGCCGGCTTCTGCGCGACACGGGCAATGTCCGCTCGCAATGACGATCCGGAACGAGCCAGCCGTCCTTTTGACAAGAACCGCGACGGTTTCGTCATGGGCGAGGGGGCCGGTGTCGTCGTGCTGGAGAGGCTGGACCACGCGCTTGAGCGGAACGCGCCCGTCTACGCTGAATTGGCCGGATATGGCAACACGGCCGATGCTTTCCATCTCACGGCGCCCGAACCCGAGGGCGACGGAATGGTCCGCGTCATGAGGGAAGCGCTACGCGACGCCGGCGTTGCCGTGTCGGACATCGGCTATATCAACGCCCATGGAACCTCCACGGTCCTCAATGACAAGATCGAAAGCGCGGCTGTGATGAAGGTCTTCGGCGATCACGCCCGGCGGCTCAAGATAAGTTCCATCAAGTCCATGATCGGCCACCTGCTTGCCGCGTCCGGGGCCGTGGAGTTCGCGGCCACCGTGCTGAGTGTCTCGACCGGCCGCATTCCTCCGACCATCAACTACGAGCAGCCCGATCCGGATTGCCCGCTGGACTACGTCACCGAGGGAGCCGAGTCGATCGAACTCGGCGCGGCGATGAGCCAATCGTTCGGCTTCGGCGGCGGGAATGCCTGCCTGGTCGTCAAGAGCTATGAGTAGAGGAGATCGCGATGAACATCCCCAAGCTTCGAATCGGACAGCTGACCGCGGACATCCCGATCGTACAAGGCGGGATGGGTGTGAGGGTGTCGCTGGCGTCCCTGGCGGCGGCGGTGGCCGAAGAGGGTGGAATTGGCACCATCTCGAGCATCGGCCTGGGGGACTTCGAAGCGGCCCAGCATGAGTATGAACGGATCTCCCGCGAAGCCCTGCAAGAGGAGATCCGCAAGGCCCGAGCCATGACTCAGGGGGTCCTTGCCGTCAATTTCATGGGTGTGCTTAGCAATGTCGAAGATCTTCTCCAAGCCGCCGTCCGAGAAGGCATCAAGATGATTGTCTTCGGGGCCGGACTGCCGATGAGGCTCCCCAAGATCGTCGAGGATCGATCGGTGAACCTCGTGCCCATCATCAGCTCTGCCCGGGGCGCGGAGCTGATCCTCCGTGGCTGGGCCAAGCGCTTCGAGAGGACGGCCGCCGCGATCATCCTCGAAGGCCCTCTCGCGGGGGGGCATCTCGGCTTCACCGTTGAACAGCTCCGCCATCCGGAAGACTACTCTCTGGAGACGCTCCTGCCTCAGGTCCTGGAAGCGGTCAAACCGTATGAAGACCGCTTTGGAAGGAAGATCCCGATCATCGCCGCCGGCGGGATCTTCGACGGCGGGGACATCGCCCGTATGCTGTCCCTGGGCGCGTCCGGAGTCCAGATGGCGACGCGTTTCGTCTGCACCTGGGAGTGCGACGCGTCCCAGGAGTTCAAACAGACCTACCTGGACGCGGTGGAAGAGGATATCGTCATCATCAAGAGCCCCGTTGGCATGCCGGGGCGGGCCATCCGCAACAAGTTCCTCAAGGACTTGGAGGCGGTCGACAAACTGAAGATCAACTGCCTCTACCATTGCCTGACCGTCTGCAAGGTCGCGGAAGCCAAGTTCTGCATCGCCCAGGCTCTCTTGAACGCCTACCGGGGGGACGTCGACCACGGTCTCATTTTCTGTGGTCAGAACGCGCACCGGATCGACAAGATCGTCACGGTCAAGGAACTCATCGCCGAGCTCCTCAGCGAACTCCAGACTGCCCTCAAAGACGCACCTTGAGCGAACCGGGTGATTCCGGTGGCGTGGGCGGAATCCGGGGACGCATACGATGATTCCTCAAAGAGCAGCCTGGGTTAGGGCTATGTCCCTCGAATTCCTCAGATCATCTTAGCCTATTGGGCGATGGGCAAGGTAACGGCGTACATCTCATTGCTGCGGACGAATCCAGCTAAGAAACGTCCACTCGTCCAGCGCTGAGAGGAGTACGCTCGAACGGCGCTGAGTTTCTTCTTTACCGCTTCCTCAGAGAGGTCAAAGCTCTGCCATGACCAATCCCCAGGATCGTCTGGGGCGTCAAGCACCATTGCGGGAAGGAGTTGCTTTGGATACGGCCAACCTGCACTGTGTACGAGGTAGAGGCGTATATCCGGGTTGTCTACCGCTTCAAGGAAGGAAAGCGCGGCCATGCCAAAAAGAAAGCCAGCTTGGTGGTCGGGGTGAGCATCGTCTTGATGAG
>Ga0307430_1001766_pt1 | contig 15220 bp, 13 predicted proteins | sample SalMarWE160130MG_FD_202159 | JGI IMG/M metagenome (GOLD analysis project Ga0307430, IMG submission 202159) | Salt marsh sediment microbial communities from the Plum Island Ecosystem LTER, Massachusetts, United States - WE1603-130 | ecosystem: Environmental > Aquatic > Marine > Intertidal zone >... | reverse complement strand
TTCCTGATGTAGAGAGCTACAAACCTACCGGCACCGGCGAATCTCCCCTAGCTGCCATAAAGGAATGGGTCAACGCCCCCTGCCCCGCGTGCGGCGCTAAAGCTATGCGTGAAACCAACACCATGCCAACGTGGGCCGGTTCATGCTGGTATTACCTGCGCTATCTGGATCCTCATAACAGTAAAGAATTTGCAGGGAAAGATAAGATAAAATACTGGATGCCCGTAGGGCTCTATGTGGGCGGGGCGGAGCACGCCGTCCTGCACCTGCTCTATGCCCGTTTTTGGCATAAGGTACTCTACGATTTGGGTTATGTGAATACGGATGAACCGTTCATGCGTCTGGTGAACCAGGGTATGATTTTAGGTGACGGCGGCGTTAAAATGTCAAAATCACTAGGTAATGTTATAAATCCGGATGAGATTATCACCACATACGGAGCGGATTCCATGCGCCTTTACGAGATGTTCATGGGCCCACTGGAAGTCTCCAAGCCCTGGTCCACCAAAGGTATTGTGGGTATTAAACGCTTTCTGGAGCGTATCTGGCGTGTTTCAGAATTGACGATAAGTAAAGAAGCTCCGCCGGGGAATCTTGAAAAACTGCTCCACAAGACAATAAAAAAAGTAACAACAGATACAAAAAACCTGGCTTTTAATACCGCTATTTCGCAGATGATGATTTTCATAAGTGAATGTCTAAAACAGGAAAAACTCTTTCTTAGCTTGTGGAAAACATTTATCCTTATTCTTTCGCCCTACGCTCCGCATTTAGCGGAAGAACTCTGGGAAAAATGCGGTGAAAAGCCTTCCGCATCAAAGCAGCAATGGCCTGCTTGGCAGGATGATTTGACGGTTGACGATATTATAGAAGTAGTCTGTCAGATCAACGGAAAGGTCAGAGCGCGTCTGCAAGTGGAACGCGGGCTCTCCGAACAGGAACTGCAAGATAAAGCTTTAATAGAAAAACGGATCACAGAGCTCACACAGTCAAAGCACATTGTAAAAGTCATTGTAATCCCCGACAAGCTGGTTAATATCGTAGTTAAGGACTAACGATCACACACTCATTTTCAGTAACAAACATATCAAAACGCATACCCGATCCATATTGAAATAATCTGTGAAAACCCAGACAAATTTCCTCCAGATAAAGCCCGCCGTCACTCTCATTCGTATACACAGCTGAAAACGGGCTCTCTAAAAACCAGCTTCCGGCGGGAACCTCCGCAAATACGTCTCTCGCAGCTAAGTGTTTGACATCATAGGCTGAGAATTCGCAGGCTGCCAGGCGCTCGACAATCAGATCCGCGTCTAAAGACCAGGGATCGGCGGGAGCTTTTTCTTCTATTTTAGACAGCAGACGGGGCGTATTGAAGGCGGAAAGATCCACAGCCTTTTGCCAGAGACGCTCAAACATGCTCGCTGTAAAACCTGCTTCCCACGAAAGAACAAGAGTATGCTCGCTTCCCGTTTTGAGATGCAAGGGAAATATCGCTCCGGCCGGCGGCAGACATGTGTTTTGATCATCAATAACAGGATACACAAGCACAAAGGAATTATAGCTCTTATATAACTGCACCTGAATGCTTTTGCAGTCATGATTGAGATACACATTTACAAGACTGCCGACTCCGTCCGGATAAATCAGTTTATACTTTTCTATCTCAAATGTCGCATTCCAGTGATCGGGGACCAGAGGGAGTTCTAAAGTAACATTGATGTGATGCTGCAGCAGCGTGCAGCTTTGAAGGGATATCAAAATATAGAGAATAGTTAGTTTAAGAATAGCTCTCATTATGCCTTTTATTACAATAGAAAGATGATTACTGCTTTTAACTGTGATAAAAAATAGATTACTTTTTCACCTGCACAGGGATCATATAAAAAACCTCTCACGGAGCACACAGAGACCACAAAGGATTTGCATAAACTCAGCGAGGCCTATATATCCGGTTACTCTGTGAACTCCCAGACTGTGTAAAAAGTAATTATCAGACACAGATTAACAGGGTTAACGTGGATTATAAGATTATAAATTATAAATTTTTCCTTAAAATCCTGAAAATCTGCGTTAATCCGTGTCAAAAAAAAGTTTTTACACAGTCTGTCCATGTGCTTTGTGAGAAATTTCTTGTTTATTAAATCCTTCGTGGGTAAAATATTTTAGGAGCTTCTTGCAAAAATGTTATTTTTGCAAGAAGCTCCTAAAATGGAAATTGCTAACTTATTATGGTATAAAGAATAAGTATTTTACTAACTTAATATATTTTTAGTTTTGCAATTTCCTCATAAATCAAGATTTTAACTGTGCGGCATAGATGGTCCGGATTTCATTAAGTATTTTTATATACCCCGGGCTTTTATAATCAGGATAGGTCCACTCCACAGGCCGAAACGTACCGTGTTCAAACATGAGTGTAATCTCTGCATAAATACCCAATCCAAGCGGGATACGGTGCGAGCTGTCTTTGGTACTTGCCAGAATAAAGCGGCTTTGGCACAGCAGACCCGGATCAATATTTATTTTTCTTTTGCCAAGTTCCAAGAATTGCTGTTCAACACTGTTGGTATATAATTTAACCGCAACCAGCGAATCAGGCTCAATCAATTGCTCAAAAGATACGAAAAACTTCTTGATGGAACTTCCCATCTCTTTGTTATAGTAGTTGGAAAAGCTAAAATCCAAAAGCTCACTCTCAAAATCAATAGGTCCGAATTTATCCCGCACAAGCATCATACAAGCATCTTTAAGAGAAAGCTCGCTGATTAAAATACTAAAAATCAATTTTTCCCTAAGATATTTATTTATATTTCCCATAATGAAAAAAACATAACAACGAGTCTAAATTTGCACCATTTTATCAAATTTAATGAACAAATACATATAAATTTGCCTGATAATCGGGCAAATTTAGACTCGTCAGCGCAAATTTAAAAAAATAGTTCAATTCTCATTTGTTAAAATGAGAATTGAAAAAACATAAGTTGTAACAATAAATAATTTATTCTATAATATACTAATATGGAGAACGTGTTAACATATATCGATAAAGTTGAAGAGCTGATCGCAAAGAAGAGGGAACATCTTGAACAAAAAGGCTTAAAACAGACACAAGACGGTTTTCAGATCTATCAAACTTTATTTGAAAATATTTACAACATCCTCCTGCGAAAAGGAATCATTCAGGAGGACCCTTATAAATATGAGGAAAAAATCTCTGAAGTCAATCCGCCTTCAGATGAAGCATTTTTAGATACCGATAAACAGAATAAAATGAGCCAGAGGTTATCTTTTTACCATTCAAACATAGAATTTTTAAACAACTATTACCAGTTCAGTCTGGATTTTTTGACACTTGGCAGGCTTAAAAGAATCGTAAAGTTATTAAAATTTATAAACTGGTCCAGAGTATCCATTACATCTCCCAGCCCCACGACCAAAGTACTGGCGGAGTATTTTGCCAAAATAAGACAGGGCTCGGATAGTCTTTCAGCCGGTATTATCGGTGACGCGCTTAATCAAATTGAAAAGGTATTGGAAGTTATCTTTAAAGGTTTAAACGAAGTAATTTCTTTTCAGAAGGAAGCATACAAGATCGACGTGCGTAAAAATGTATTTTCCAGGATGCAAATTGATGCCCCGGTTAAAGAAGAAAGCATCGAACAGGTTATACAGCAGGTAAAGATATTTTTTGCCAAATTCATGCCGCAGGAGGCTTTCTTTTCCGATATGATAAGAGAAATTATTATCGAAGACTACACTCCGCAAGGCATAGAACTGCGCAATAAAGCATTGGAAATTTTAACGGTTATCGAAGAGAAAAAGCAAAAACAGGCCAGCAGGAGCTATAAGGATATTCTTATTCAAGCGGTCAAATTCTTAGGCAGCTGCGGTTTACAATTAGAAGACGCATTAAATAAAATAAACGAAGGCCAGCTGCTGCTGGAAAACAGAAAAAGAAGTCTGGGCGAAAGGATAAAACGCTGGTTGATGAAGCTTATAAACAGGAATGCGGAAGCCATGCAATACGAAATCGAATACTTTGATGTTGTAACTTCAACCGTTAAAATAGAAAAGGTTCCGTATAACGAATTTATAGAAGAAACTCAGAAACTTGCACAAATATTTTCTCATATCATAAATAGAAACAGCAATTTATTCAGACGCCTCGAAGTCTCGCCCGATGATAAAATTTTTGAATTCTTAAATAAAAACCTGATCAAGCTTCAAATTGCTTACAGGCGTTTAAGCGGACTTATCTCCTTCTTTAAGGCGGAAATATCAAGAGAAGACCGCATTAAGTTGAAAGGCATTAAGCTTGAGCTCAATTCAATAAAAAACAGCATCGTAAAGTCTAATCAAAAGAAACACGAATACGTAGCATTTAAAGAAGAAGAAGAACAGATGAAAAAACTCGGTATCAAAAAAGAAAGCAATTAAAAACGGTACATACCCAGCAGTCTTAAATTTTCAGTGTATGCTTTAAGTTCTTCCAACACACTCGTAAAAAGTGTGACCTCCGACGGTATTTCAACATCAATATAAAACATATACTCCCAAGGCTTTCCGGGAATGGGACGGGATTCAAGTTTCTTCATATTGAGTTTTCTGCCGGCAAGCACTTTAAGTGCCTGAAACAGGGCGCCCGGCTTATCCAATGTCGAGAAAACCAATGATGCTTTTGTGGGGTTTTTAATCCGGGCATTTTCTTCACGAGCTATAATTACAAAACGGGTATAATTCTGCGGGTTTGTTTCGATCCCTTCCTTTAAAACTTTTAATTTATTAAATTTAGCAGCCTCGATGCTGGCAATAGCGGCATTATCCGTTGCACCCATATCTGCAATATGAGCAACCGAACCGGCAGTGTCATAGAATGATATCTTTTCCCATGCGGGATACTCTTCCAAAAAACGGCTGCATTGAGCCAGACCCTGCGGATGAGAATATACCCGCTTAATCGAATCCAATGTGGCCTCCGGAAGGCCGATAAGATTATGCACTATTCTTATTTTTTTCTCACCTACAATTTGAATATCGGGAAACTGTAACAAGAGGTCGTAATTTTGATGAATCGAGCCGGAAAGTGAATTTTCAAGGGGAATCATGCCGTAATGTGCATTACCCTCCAGCACAGCATTAAACACCTCCCGGAACTCCCGGCAGGCCAGAGTATCTACATCTTCTTCAAAATAGAGGATTATGGCCTTTTCACTAAAAGAGCCCCTCTCACCCTGAAAGGCAATACGCTTCTTGCCTTTGAGTTTTGGAGCACGTGTGTGTTTTGCTGAGATCGAAATAACATCCCTTTTGGGCAGACGGGCTATCTCTTTTTCGAACACCGGTGCCAGCGCTTCAATATCTCTCATTAATTTTTCAAATTGTTCGGGATAAAGCGACTGTGGGCCGTCCGAGAGCGCTTTTTCAGGTGCAGGATGAACTTCTACGGAAATTCCATGCGCGCCTGCCGCAATTGATGCCAGGGCCATAGGAAGCACTTTATTTCTGATCCCTGTTGCATGACTGGGATCCACAAAAATCGGTAAATGGCTTAATTTTTTTACTATGGGGATAGCCGAGATATCGAGGGTGTTTCTGGTATATGTCTCAAATGTGCGAATTCCCCGCTCGCAGAGAATAATATTATGTGCTCCGTGCGCTAAAAGATATTCGGCAGACATTAAAAATTCTTGGATAGTAGCGGATAAACCCCGCTTAAGCATAACCGTTTTTCCGGCAGTCCCCACACGTTTTAAGAGATCAAAATTATACATGTTTCTGGCACCGATCTGCAGAATATCGACATACTCTTTTACTTGATCTATAGTTTCCGCGGATATTACCTCGGAAATAGTGGGCATACCTGTTTTTAAGGAAGCTTCTTTTAAGTACTTAAGCCCTTTTTCCCCTAATCCCTGAAAGGCATAGGGTGAACTGCGGGGTTTGTAAGCACCTCCGCGCAGGATCACCGCTCCTGATTCTTTAACCATCTGGGCCGTTTCTATTATTTGTTCCCGTGATTCAACCGCACAAGGACCGGCAATTACCACAATCCGGGGTCCTCCGATTTTAACCGGTCCCACAGTAATAAGAGTATCCTCTTTTTTAAACTCCCGCGAGGCCAACTTATATGGTGAAGAGATAGGAATGACACGATTCACACCGGTAAGTATTTCTATCTCGCGGGCATCCAGTGTGACATTCCCCACTACTCCGAAAATAGTTTCTTCTTCGCCGCTTATCTCATGTACCTTAAATCCGCTTTTTTCTATAAACTGTCGGATGTATTGCTTATCTTTATTCTTAATGTTATGTTCTAAGACGATGACCATGAATCCTTAGCGTATTTTAACTGCGGGATTATGTCAATATAGTTGTGATATATCATAGGAATTCTAAATATGTAACCACCGATTACACTGATTTAATTGAAGATTACACATAAACTTAGAATTTATTTTTTCTTAATCTGTGCAATCTGTGTTCCAATATTCAAAATATAGAAAGGAAAAAGTATGAAAACTGATTTACAGCAAGCGTTAAAAAGATGTTCCAAACCGGAAAGAGTCTGCATGGTCGTATGCTATGATGAAAAGCATGCGCGCTCCAACATCATTACCTTAGGCTGGAAAATGTGGACAAGTTTAAAACCGCGGATGCTTGCCTTTAGTATCCTACCCACACGGCACTCCCACAACCTGCTTATCAAAGAAAAACAATGTGTAATCGCCTGGCCCGGTCCGGATATGGTAAAAGGTGTGATGCTCTGCGGGACCGCTTCCGGAAGAAGTGTAGACAAATTTAAAGAGACCGGCTGGACACCCCTCCCAGCTCTGCATGTAAAAGCAGCATTAGTTAAAGAATGCGTTGTAAACCTTGAGTGTGAAATTATGGATACTCTTACCACCGGTGATCATACTCTATTTATTGCCACTGTACTCGAAGGGCATGTGGCTTCCGATAACCGGAAAATTCTTTTTACCATTAAGGATGAACTGCATTTTATGCATGTAGGTTCGGAAAAGGGATATAGATTCGGAGCATTTAGTTAATTGTTTATATCTTATTATCGGTTTTTTCTGACAGCTCATGTATTTTATCACGGATTTCAGCGGCACGCTCATAATCTTCAATTTCAAGAGCATCGTCCAACTCAAGCTGCAGTTTTTCGATTTTAGAAAGTGGCTTCTGATTGATCTCGGCCAGTGTGGCTTTAAGATAATTAATGGATCGTATTTTTTCATACTGAAAATTCATATTTTTTAAGTCGGGAAGGTTTTTAATTTGAATAATAGCGGATTCGATTACCTGCTGCGCTACCTCGGGTATATTCTGCTTAATATTTATCATAGCCCTTGCTAAGGCATTCACCCGGATGATGTAAGGTTTATATTGAAGTATTTGGTTTTTGTCTTCTTCATTAAGACCGTAGTTTTCAAGCAGATCACAAATCTGCAAATTGCTGTCCGTATCCCGTACCGTACGTTCGAAATCACCTATTTGAAACAGCACGAGATAACGGTAATAATTCAATATGGCTTCATACTGCAGAAGCAAGAAATCATCGTGATTAATGATGAATCCTTTTTTGCTGCCGTGGATTTTTATATAATTATGAATTCGATCGCTGAACTCAGCTAATACGGACACTTTGCCAAAAGGCTTTTTGCCGTCCGGCCTGCCTTCAAGTTCATACTGCTCTATGCCTATAAGCTTGCGCACTTGTATGACTTTTCGATTATCTTCCAACTTTATAACTCTTACATTTTTTTCCGAGTCATACTCCCACTCATTTAAAAGTGGTGATATATCCATCTTCATAATGCATCCCTTTTTCTTCCACCCTACACCCCTAGGGGGTGTTCCCACACATACAAAAAGCTTTGCCTCCGGAATGTTGACACCATACCATAATTAATATATCACCAATAATTCGCTTTCACCAAATATTATTTCTCGATACTGTTTACGACATTTACTACAATATTCTTTGTAAGCAAATCACCAACCTGCCGTGCTATCATAACTGCGACATTCACTTGAGCTTCCGCAGTTGAAGCACCGATATGTGGGGTGGCAACAACATTAGGATGTTTTACCAGACTCAGATCGGCAGGGGGTTCGTTTTCAAACACATCCACTGCGGCCCCTTGTACTTTTCCGCTATTAAGCGCTGCTAAAAGATCCTTTTCCACCACAATTCCGCCTCGTGCACAATTGACAAGAAAGACTCCGTCTTTCATTTTTTCGAGTACTTCCTTTTTAATAAGGCCTGTTGTTTCCCCTGATTTGGGAACATGAATACTTATGTAATCGGCCTTTTTGTAAAGCTCATCCTGGCTTACAAGAGTTATACCCATATCGGCTGCTTTCTCGGCGGAAATATAAGGATCAAAAGCCAGCACATCCATACCCAATGCTTTGGCTTTACGGCCCACAATACTTCCCACGTTGCCGATACCCACTAAACCCAATGTTTTATTTGACAATTCAGTCCCGGAAAAGATCTTTTTTTCCCATTTACTGGCTTTCATAGAAGCATCGGCTTTGGCAATTTGGCGTGCCAAAACAAACATCATTCCCAATGCCAACTCTGCTACCGCACTTGAATTACCGCCGGGTGTATTCATGACCCACACACCTTTATCCGTAGCCGCTTTCACATCGATGTTATCCACTCCCGCACCCGCTCTACCGATAACCTTGAGATTATTACCCGCATCAATAATGGCTTTGGTTACCTTCGTCGCTGAGCGTACAATAATGGCCTGGTAATCAGCAATAATTTTAACTATCTCCTCTTCACTAATGCCAATTTGGAGATCAACCTTAATTTCCTTGAATTTATTAAGCTCATCAATACACTCCTGAGCTACTTTATCCGTGATTAAGACTTTCATACCGCTCATCCTTTCTCGTAGCAGAAATAATTATCAACAAGACTATACAAAATAAGTGAATAATGCAAGACAACAATTTAAAATGTTTAAGAATTGTTATCTTGACAATTAAACAGATTACGTTCTAATATTGGCACATAAATCCACATGCCACCAGCAAAGCTGGTGGCATGTGAGCGAGCACATATTAGGTGCAGGGTGGAAGAAAAAGCCACCAGCTATTAGCCATTTTTTTAATTACGACTATAAGTGGTGGCTTTTTCGAACATAATCGCATATATTAACAAACCCGTGCTTAAGCGTGCTGGTTTTACAAGATAAGGAGATAAATTTATGTCCTCAATAAAAAATATCGGTATTATTACAAGCGGAGGCGACTGCGGTGGTTTGAATGCCGTTGTAAACGGTGCCGCTATGATGGCTAACGCGCATGACATCTGTGCTTTTATTATTCCCAACGGTTATGCCGGTTTATACAACCTTATTGATATGGAGTCCATAGTAAAACTGGATGCCCGACGTTTGGATTTCATTAATACTACTCTGGCAGGTTCCGAAGCAGGCCATTCCCGTGTTAAAATATCAAAAATCGAAGACCCGAATAAATATGAACGCATTAAGCAGGGGCTTAAAAAGTTTAACATCGACGCCCTCGTGATCTCAGGAGGAGACGATACAGGCAGTGTAGTTGTTGATTTGGTCGGACAAGGAATTAATTGTATTCATGCTCCTAAAACCATGGATCTGGACCTGCAAACCTATTCCGTGGGAGCCGATTCCGCAATTAACAGAATTGCCGGCTTTGTGCAGGACTTAAAAACCACAGGCATGAGTCATAACCGCATTCTGGTTATCGAGGTTTTCGGCCGTTATGCAGGACATACGGCTTTTCGCGGAGGTATCGGGGCTGATGCCGACTGTATTTTAATTCCTGAAATCCCGGTCGATTTTGATGTTATATACGAACATCTGAAAAAGGTATTTACACGGAGAATTATCGCCAGTGATGTAAATGCCGGCACATATACTGTTGTTGTAGCTGAAGGGCTTAAAGATGCATCGGGAGCAGAGCTTATTGACGAAAATGCAGGTGTTGATGCTTTTGGCCATAAAAAATTGGCCGGTGCGGGCAAGTTTGTAAAAAACAAACTTTCAGAACGTCTGAAAAAAGACGCCTCAATTAAAGATTTCATGAAAGAACAGGGCATGTTTGTTACCAAACTCTATGAAGTGCCCGAGATTCGGGATGTGATGCCCGGACATCTTATCCGCTCGGGAAAATCATCTGCCTTCGATGTAAATTTCGGCATGCAGGCCGGCGGTGCCGCTGTGCTTTTATTAATAAACGGAATCAGCGGTGTGACAGTACAGGATGTGGAAGATGGGGAAATCCGCTATCTGCCCACAAAAAAAGCAATCGAACAGCGCCACGTAAATCTTAACATGGTGGCTTTCTATGAACAGTTCGGTTATTGTTTCGGAAGAAAACCCGGTAAGTATACAACAAAGTTTCAAGAAAACAAAGGCAGAATCGAACGTCATCTGTAATAGAATAGAGGATTAATGGCTGCTAAAATTACTCCAAGAGCTAAAGATTATTCTCAGTGGTATATAGACATTATCACCGAAGCAAAACTCGCCGATTATTCGCCCGTAAAGGGCTGCATGGTTATCCGTCCCCGCGGATATGCCTTATGGGAAAACATTCAACAGACTCTGGATAAGATGTTTAAAGATACCGGACACTGTAACGCCTACTTCCCTCTGCTTATTCCGGAAAGCTTTATTAAAAAAGAGGCTGAACATATTAAGGGATTCTCTCCCGAACTGGCCGTAGTAACCATCGGCGGAGGGGAAGACTTAGAGGAACCGTTGGTAATCCGTCCTACTTCGGAAACCATAATTTGGAGTATGTATAAAAAATGGATCCAATCTTACCGCGACCTGCCTCTTCTCATCAATCAATGGGCAAATATAGTACGCTGGGAAAAGAGAACGCGGCTTTTCTTAAGAACAACGGAGTTCTTATGGCAGGAAGGACACACGGCCCACGCCACTCAGGCAGAAGCTCATGAGGAAACCCTCAAAATGCTCTTTGTCTATAAAAGCTTTGCCGAAGACTATATGGCTATCCCTGTGCTTGCAGGGCTCAAGTCGGAATCGGAAAAGTTTGCAGGGGCCTTACAAACATACGCAATCGAAGCCATGATGCAGGACGGCAGAGCTCTGCAGGCGGGAACTTCCCACGATCTGGGACAGAACTTTGCCAAGGCCTTTGATGTTACGTTCCAGGATCAGGCCGGAAATCTGCAGCATGTCTGGGCCACCTCCTGGGGCGTGTCCACCAGGCTAATCGGAGCCCTGATTATGACCCACTCCGACGATAAGGGTTTAATAGTTCCGCCCAAACTCGCGCCTGTGGAGGTTGTAATAGTACCAATATTTAAAAATGAGAATAAGCAGCAGGTATTGGAGTACGCGCACCGTCTGCATAAAGTACTTAAAGAACACTATAAAATAAAAATTGACGACGATGAGGGGAACTCGCCGGGCTGGAAATTTGCCGAAAGCGAGCTGCAGGGCATTCCCATACGTATCGAAATCGGTCCGCGCGAAGTAACGGAAAAAAAGCTTCAACTGGCAAGGAGAGACACGGGAGAAAAGCAGCAGATTAATTATACGGAGGCCGGCGCTACCATAAAGAAACTCCTTGAAGATATTCAGAACAATCTCTTTCACAGGGCTCTTATATTCAGAAAAGAAAACACCCATGAGCTTAACGATTACCAAGAATTCAAACGAATAATGGAAGCAAAACCCGGATTTGCGGAAGCGGGCTGGTGCGGTGGTTTTGAGTGTGAAGCTAAAATCAAAGAAGAGACAAAAGCAACAATACGAGTACTTCCGTTAGGTCGTGAGGCAGACGAACATATGAAGTGCATCTACTGCGGCAAGCCAAGTCAGGGCCTGGCTGTATTCGCTAAAGCCTATTAGCTTAAATGAAGAGAGGATTATTTTTACTTATTCTAACGCTCTCCTGGCTCTCCTGTTCAGGCCCAGCCAAATCTCAGAGCGAAAATATTTTCATCTTACAGAACGGCCGGTTTCTACAAGCAGACGATTTTAGTTATTATAAAAAAGTAAATCCTTTCCCCTGGCCGGTACAAATCAGAATTACCGATATGTATTGCACGGACGATACGCTTTTTCTGCTTATAAACCGCCGGGGTATAGCTGCTTTAACCAGTACTTCCGGTAATATATTTGAATTTTCCTATTTCTATGAACCAAAACTGTTTGACAATCGCACCTCAACCATTTTTTATCCCTATAAGAACTATCTTATCTGTCATGTATATGAAGATGATTTTTTAAGAGCAGAAGAGCATATGAGATCCAACCCGGATACTGCGACCTTTATCGAGTTCACTCTCAAAGGATCGGGTCTTGACTATGATAGAGTTATCACACCGCTCTGGCAGCAGTTAAATCCGGAGTGGCAGGCCGTAGTGGTCAATCCGCTTGACGATCAAACAATTGCCATTGAATGGAAATATACCGGTAAAGACCAAGTGAAATTCGAGTATTCATCTTTTAATTTTAATGACCAAAAAGAAGAACAACAGACACGGGAGTGGTTTTTGGCTACTTATCAATTCACACCCGCACTCGGCAGCAGCACCCGCAATCAATATTTTTTACTCTTCAAAGCCTGTATTGCCGAATTAGCTCTTTATACCGAGGAGTATTTACTTCATTTCACAGTTACGGACAGCGGCAATAAACATAGTGAAAGATTTTTTTACCAGAGCAAAGGTTATGAGCGAAGCCCTAACAGCAGCTATTTCTCCATACCGGTAATAAAGCAGGAAATACTATTATGCGCACTGCTTCCGGCGGGAAAGGTATTGGTACAGCAAGAAGGGAGCAGCCGGGTGCGGGAGATTACACTTCCCCCCCTGCCGGCTCATTTTAAATATATGGATATTATTTTATTTAAAGACTATATTTGTGCTTCATGGGAGGATATCAGATTCACACACGTGGGGGCAGCGGGGCTGATGGTAATGGCATTTCCATAATCTATTCTTTAAGTTTATTATCCAATGCATCCAGGTGAGCTTCTTTTTCCTTGATCACAGCGATTATCCGATCTACCGAACCAGCTGTCAGAATTTTATCCTTAACAGCAGTATCCCTAAAAATACGGGATAATCTGGATAGAACATGTAAATGGCCTGCCAATTGAGGTATAACCGCCACAATAATAATTTTTACAGGGTTTCGATCATACGCCTCAAATTCGATACCACTCTCTGAAATTCCCATTGATAATGAAGGACGATTGACTATATTATAAGAAACAGAACGGGGATGCGGGAAGGCGATTCCGTTTCCTACTGCCGTAGTATGAATCTCCTCTCTTATTATAATATCTTTTAAAAGTAAATCCAAGTTTTTAATAATGCCCTTATTATTTACAGTTTCTATAATTTCTCTTATGGCATCGATTTTTTGCGCTGACTTCACCTGTAATAATATATGTGCGGGATTAAAGAGTTTATATATTTGAACAGTACGATTATCAAGGGTCTTTTCAAGATCAACTAAAAAATTATCAGAAGAACTATTCATTTCCGACTCTATCCATTCGATTATTTTCTCTTTGCTAAAACGAAACTGGTTGGCAATTTTCATTGACGGCAGTTTCTTGTCTTTTGCCAGTTTTATAATAGTTTTTACATTCAAGCGTAATATCTCTGCCAATTCATCGGTAGTTATAAAATCTTTGTATTCACTAAACATATTTTCCTCCGAAAGTATTTATATTACTTTATATTATTTTATAATTATCTATAATGATGTATTTTACTATATTATTCTTTGTTGTCAAGTACAAAGAATAAAAAACCGGTTGTGATTATATCGGGTGGGACCCTAATCTCAATCTTCAGGATCTTGGGATATGACTTTGATAGGATATATATCTGATCAACGATTCTAAATTTTAATAGTTATATACAATAATTTTAAATGTGTTATAATAACATATAGACACTATGAGAAAATATAATTTCAAAATAATAGTATTTATATTGCTTTTTCTTTTTCTACATGCTGCATGCGTCTGGTCTCTGCCCTACTTCAGTGTGGATCTGGGGTTGATTTTTCTTGGTAATTCCGAAGAATACAGTGCACCCAATCCGGTGATATTGCAGGGACTGGGTGCTACATTTCCCGTATATCAAATCGATGCTTTAACAATTGAGATCGGCGGCCTGTTTTACGGTACGCAATATCAGTGGACCGATAACCGAGCCAGCCCCGCTGATATTGAACGGGCGAACAACTTTTTTGTACTCGCCATGCAGATCGACGGAAGAGTAGCCTATGAATGGCAGCTCTCGGACCAAGTGGGTATAGGTGTAGCAGGTGGTCTGTCGCTTGTATTCAGAATTCCTCTATTCGCATTTGATAACGGTGAACAGTACAGAAGCGATATGACTGCATACTTTTTTGATATGGCCAGATTCCTCTACCCACGCGCTGATTTTTTTGTAGACTGGGGCATAGTCGAAGGTTTGGAACTGCGTTTTACAGTGCAGGCACTTGTCCCAATTTATAATCTGTGGATCGGAGAAGGTCTCCCCTTTTGGGACGGCGGAATGATCCAGGGGATTGTTTCATTGCACTTCCTGTTATAGGAACCAATAAAGGAATTAATTCCCATTACTTAACTTTAATAGACGCTAATATGGAATCTAATTGAGCTACCATTTCAGGAGCTACGTCTTCAAACCATTCCATAACCACATAAGTGTTTTGCCGTACTCCGTCTGCTTTAAAGGAAAATCCTTTTACAAAGTTATATTTAGGCGGGATTGTAATAGAAGATGGATCAATTGTGTTATAGGCGGCCATTATTTTTACAATATCCACACTATTGGGATCAATAATAGTAAGCTGGGTAAGTCCTTTTTACTGAGCACCTCCTGCTAAATAGCTCATATTTTGCCCCGGCGTTCCCTCTCCGTCCTCTTTCTCAACAATTTTAAAACCCTGCGGAAGTTGAGCGGTAATATATTTACCGTTAAAATTGGGACTGCCTGTAGTTTCCTTTTTTTCCAGTTTACTCTCTGCTTGTATAGCTTCCTCGTTATCTTCTATTTTACTCTTGTCCGGTAAAGACGGATCATACGCAATATTGCTGGAGCTTTACATTATCCATACAATTTAGCGATTCTAAATAAAAAGAACTTTTTATCTCTAACACCTCTTACCACAGCTCGGAATCCTTTAAGTTTTGCATTGAAGGA
>Ga0307430_1001761_pt1 | contig 15265 bp, 11 predicted proteins | sample SalMarWE160130MG_FD_202159 | JGI IMG/M metagenome (GOLD analysis project Ga0307430, IMG submission 202159) | Salt marsh sediment microbial communities from the Plum Island Ecosystem LTER, Massachusetts, United States - WE1603-130 | ecosystem: Environmental > Aquatic > Marine > Intertidal zone >... | reverse complement strand
CAATCTCCAATTCAACCAGGCTCCATAATGCACGTTATCCCCTCAGTAGCGCCCACCCCGCTTCCTCTTTCCCCGCCAGGATCAGCGCCAGCCCCAGCTCCTCCCGCGTGTATTCCGCCACGATCCGGTCCCCATCCCACACCCACCGTCCCACCGGCACCCCCACCCGCGCCCTCACCGGCCACTCCACCGTGATCAACTCCTCCGCCTGGCCACCGTCGTTGGCCTCCGCATCGGCGCAGGCCTGCGGTTCCCTCCGCTCCTCCACTCCCCCACCCCTCCGCACAGGAGTAACCGCCGCCGTCTCCAGCAGCCCGTCAAACGCCAATTGCGTCGCCATCGGCCAGCACCTCTTCTACCCCCACCCACTCCGGCTCGAACCCCTCCCGGATGTCCCGAATAGCTGTCCGTAACACTTTCGCTTCCGCCCCTAGTGCCTGCCATTTTCGTTTAATCGTATCAACCGGGAATGCTGCATCATCTAGCCATTCTGTGTTGGTGGCCTCACAAATATCATATAATGTATCCCTGGCTATTTCCAATTGTGTCATTAAGTACGCTACCTCCGCTTCGGCGATATCAGCGCGGGCATCAGCAATCTGCATTTTACCTGGCTTTTGCATCTCTATCCTCCTGGATATACTCATCCGCCATCTCTAATCTCCAAACAGCAACGCCTGCTCCGCCACTCGCCCGTCCACCGTCAGACTCAGCGCGGGCAGCATCACGTCCGCGTCCACGTCATCAGTGCTCCACTTCTGCGGCCACATATCCAGCTACCACATCTCCCGGATCCTGGCCTCTTCCTCCGTATTGATCAGATCGACCCCAGCGCGCTCCTGGATGTCCAATACCCGTTCCAATCCGTAGACCCGCCCTTCCATCGTTAGCGGCCCTTTGCGCTGCACGTTCGTCCCCCATTTCCCATCTTTCCGCCGCTCTGGTTTGGCCTTCCGCTTGCGCCATCGTGCGTGCTTCAACTCTCGCCATAGCGGCCTCAACTCCAATAGCGGCTCCAAATAGCCCCACTGAGGCTCACGCAGCAGCCGCTCCAGAGCTTTGTCCCGCGAGGCCAGCGGGCAGCCAACACACCCCGTCCGTACTTCCTCCAAGCCATACACCTCGGCCACTCCGCGCACGTCGTACCCGTGCCCCAGGTTGCCATCGTCATACAGCCAGTTGTACATGTGGCACAACCGCCAATGTAGCAGCGGCGCCAATGTATCGGCCACCGTCTCTGGCGTGCTCGTCTGGAACCACCCCTGCCCGCACTCCCCGCTGTCCTTCGAGCAGCTCAACGCGATGCGTTGGTCGCGCACCGCGCTCTCTCCAATCCGCATCCCTGTCAGCATCAAGAACTTTTCGCCCGCGCTTTCCCGCAACTTGTCGAGGGCCTCGTACATCGGCCGCACCTTGATCTTCTCCGTGCACCATCGGAACGTATTTGACGCCGGCGGCACGCCATACCCCAGCATATAGACCAGGAACCGGTCGTCGATCTCTGGTAACACGACCTGCGTCCCGAACCCCTCGCGGCTCAGCGCATCCATCAACACCAGCGCGCCGGCGTGCAATGGCACCAGCTCCAACCGCGTATCCGCATACATCACCGTCAATGACTCCGGGGCCGGCACCAACCCCTGCTTGATCGCCCACGCCGTGAATGTCACGACGGCCGTCGAATCCTTCCCGCCCGAGTAGGCTATAGCCCAGTGTCGATACCTCTTCCATACTCCCGCAGCATACTATAGAGAATAAGTCAAGTATCCATTTGTACGTTAATAAGGTGCTCTGAACAGAACCCCGTTCAGGACGTTTTTTGAACAGAGCGACAGAGACGTATGTAGCCGCAATGCTCGGTCAAAGCAAACATCTGCGTTCTCTCGGCGGACGGGGGACATGCCCCGTGCCGGAGTTCCTGGGATCAACCTAGTTCATCCGAGGTGCTTTGAGCCCTCAACATACCTCATTCGATTTGCGCCAGGCGGCGGGGGACGCCAAGCTGCGGGACGAGGTCGCTATGCGCCTCAAGGTTTCTTAAACGGCGTTCCCCCGTCGCCAAGTGAACGGTTCCGCGGGCCTGACCAGGAACGTGCGACGTTGTGGCCGGTACTGCTGATTCTAGGCCGTGCCTGAGAAGCCTGGGCTGTAGAACGTACGGTTCTGCATCAAGGCCCACAGGATGCGCAAGAGCTTGTTCATCAAGACACCCAACGCCTGCATCTTGGTCAATGGGTTTTTCTCCCGTGTCTGCAGGTGCAGGTAATCACGGGCGAAAGTCTCATCTACTTGCACCAGACGCATGACGGCAAAGAACAGCGCGGTGCGCAATCGCGGTCGTCCCTTGTGGGACATCGGTGTCTTGCTGCGGGTCTTGCGCCCCGAAGTGTTTGGCACTGGCTGAGTTCCGGCCAACTTGACCAACTGCCGGCTACTGGTATAGTTGCTGGGATCGCCGATCTCGGACAGTATCTTGGCCGCGGTAATGACGCCCAACCCAGGCACAGACAGCAAGTAATCAGACTGCGGTAAGGCCAAGAAAGTGTCTACCTGAGCTGCTCGGATCTCTTCCAATTGCTGCTGCAACACTTGAAGCGTCTCGATGTGTGTCCGTAGCGCCAATTGTAGCGCCTCGGTCCCATCCTTGAGCCCCACTGACCGTTCAGCCAGCACGTGGACACGGCGTAACTTGGCCACCTGCAGACGCCGACCCCGAAAGTCTGCCCGTACATCGGTGATGAATCTGTCCTGCGACTTGTTGCGGGGTGTTACAGCGGCTGCGTGGCTACGCAACATCGCCAATGCCGTCTCGCCTGCCAAGTCTTTGAACACACGAGGTAACTCTGGGAACAGCTGTCCGGCGATGTTACGGATGAGTATCTTTTGGCGTCTCGCGTCGCCTTTCAGCCGTTCGTGCAGTGTCACGTACTGGCGCAGTTCCGCATACCCACCGTGTAGCAACCGGGTCTCGGTGTACTTACCTGTACGCAACAAGTTGCCAATGGTGAACGCATCTCGGTTGTCGTCCTTCGAACGGTCGAGCTGATCACCTTCCCGGTTCTTCTTCACCGTGTATGGATTCACCAGCCGGTAGCTGTAGTCAGGCCGCTGCTGCTCCATGTCCGACGCCAGTAGCTTCCAGAAGTAGTTGGTCGGCTCCATCCCTACCAACACCGCCGGAGCCTGCTGATGTTCCCGCAGGGTGTCCAGACGGCGATAGAGGTAGTCGTACCCGTCTCGCTCGTTCGGAAATCCGAACCGGGTCAACTGCTCTGCGTGTTCTGTGAGCACCACCGCTACATTGCGGTCTAGCGCCAAGTCGATGCCAACGAACATAGTTCCCGGTTTGACACTGGCCAACTTCTTTGATAAAGTGCTGTTTGACATGAGAATGTCCTCCTGTTAATGAGATGTGGAATCTTGTACAGAAGGATACCTCATGTCCAGTTCTATGCATACTTATTCTCTATACTAGGTTGAAATTGGCCGTGCTGACAAAGTTGACCAGTTGGTTAGGATGTCCTTCTAGTCAAAACCACGTCTAAACCTGCGGAAGGGTTGGTAGTATCAAGCGACTAACAATTCCGGCGCATCGCTGCAAATGCCATCCACGCCTGCGCGGCGCAGCGCGGCGATCTCCTCGGGCCGCTCCTCGTGCCAGCAGATGATGCCCAGGTCAGCCTGGCGCACACGCGCCACCCACTTCGGCGTGAGCAAGGCGCTGGGGTGGGGCAGCCGCTCCCAGCAGGGATGCACAAAGTTGGCGTATACGGAGCGGGCCAGCAGAACTGGATCGAGGTCGGGCGCGTTGAACATGACCGACGTGGCGATCCGTGGAGCGGTCGCCTTCACCGCCATCAGCCAGTCGGGGCGGAACGAGCCGATGATGCTGTGACCGGTGGCCTTTTGCTCGCGCAGCGTCTCGATCACGGCGGGTATCGCCGCGCCGTCCTTGATCTCGACGTAGGCGCCGATCAGTTCGTCCTTGCACAGCGCGATGGCCTCGGCGAAGGTGGGTGTGCGCTGCCCCTCGCCCAGGTCGATGGCTTGCAGCTCGTCCAGCGTACTGCGGCGGATCGGCCAGGCGCGTCCGTCACCATCGACGAGATACGGATCGTGGGCCAGCACCGCCTGGTCGTCGGCGGTCCAGCGCACGTCGCACTCGACCGCGTCCGCGCCCAGCTCCACCGCCCGGCGGATGCCCAGCAAGGTGTTATCCGGGGCGTGGGCCGCCGCACCACGATGGCCGATGCGCAGGAAGCGATAGTCGGCGGGAGGAATCTCGCGTGCCAATTGGTCGAGACAATCGTTGACGCGCCTGCCCATCCAGTCGCACAGCGCGGGCCAGGGGACCAGCATCTCGGGTGCGAAGTGGAAGACCTGCGAGAAATCCCAACTCGGCTCGAAGGCGTGCTGGGATAGGTAGGTGTGGACCAGCCGGTTCTTGAGTGGTGTTACCTGCACGGTGTCGGCGATGTAGGACGCCAGCAGCACGCCACTCGCCCCGGCCAGCGCGCTCGTCGCTGAGCGCTTGAAGCGCTGCCGCCGCTCCTCGAACCACGCCGGGGTGGGGGCGAAGGCGTGCTTACCCGGCTCGCTGTAGACTATCAGGCGCTCTCCTTCCAGCGCGAGCGCTCCATCGTGGTGCATATCGTAATAGCCGCCGTGCCAGCTTGCCTCCCCGCGCACGACGCGGCCCTTCGCATCCACGAAAACCCACACGTGCTCCAGATCGTACAGGTGGCCGATATCCCAGTCCCACCAGATGGCGTACTCGATGGCCAGGCTGGCCGGGGGGTGATCCGCAGGGACTAGTTCCACCTGACGGCCCCGGCTGAACGAGGTCGATGGTCCACTCTGGCGGAAGATGGTATAGCCCGCCGCCAACGGCAGGAACGGCTCGCGGGCGTCAAAGCGCAGGATGGGCGCGTAGCGCGCCGCCAGCGCGCGTCCCTCGGTGTCCTGCGGGACACTCAGCAGTGATGCTAGGTCGGATTCAAGGGCCATCGTCATGCTACGATCTTGAAACTGCCAAGATTGTCGTTACGCAGAGTCTCGCAGAGCTTGTCACAGAGACACACAGAGGCTTCTCTTTAATTCTCTGTGAATCTCTGTCTGCTCTCTGCGTTTCTCTGTGTCCCCAAAAAGATTTTTCGGTCAACCAGCTTCCATCCTGTAAATCCTGCCCGAAGCGTTCTTGCCAAGTTGTGCTTCTGGTGGTTCATCGGACAATTGGCTCGCCCTGCAGCCCCACTGCCTCGACGGTCACCTCGCCGTTGTCCCACACCAGCGTGCCGGTGCCCATCGCCGCGATCTCGACGCTTCCGTCAGGAACCGTGAGGGTGAGCGGCGCGGGCTGCAAACCGTGATAGGCGGCCACCCAGCGCCTGGTGGCAGGGCTGGCAAACAGCCACGCCGCCTCCGGCCCGCAGGTGAGCGTCGCGCCACCGAGGGCGATGTGGCCGCTGCGGGTCTCCCGGGCCACGGGCGATTGGAGCATCGGCCAGCCCAGGTCGCCCTCGTGCGTCCAGCGCCGCTTGAGCGCCCAGGCCATCAGGTCGATCTCGATGCCCAGCGCCTGCCCGTCGCGGGCGTACTCGACGGTCCACAGTCGCTTCCCCTCCCCGCGGTAGGTGAAGGGCGGGGCGGTGACGTCCTTGAGCGCGCCACTGGCGACGACCTGCGCGAACGCCCGGCCGTCGGGATACGCGGCCCGGTCGGCCACCTCGACGTAGACGCCGCATTGCGGTCTGCCCTTGTAGAACGCGCCGGGCCAGTTCAGCTCCCAGAAGGATTTCTGCGGGCCAAGGTAGTTGTAGAGCTCTAGCACCAGATCGCCCTGAATCTCGGCCAGGCGGATGGGGGCATCGCGGCCTAGGTCGGTGCGCGCCAGTGGTCGCACGGCCACCAGCGTGTCGCCGCTGCCCACGACGGCGATCTCGCTCGGTGGCACTTCTGCCGGGAGCGTCTCGACTTGCTTGTCACCGGCCCAAATCTCGTCCACCAGGTCGCGCCGCGTCCAGATCAAGGCCGCCTTGGCGCTAAAGACGCTGCCCAGGCCGCGCGGCGTATACAGCCCGATGGCGCGCGGTCCCTGCTGGACGCCGTAGAACAGCCCCTCATCGACCAGGTTGCGCGACTTGGTGCGGTCGGTGGCGTGGTAGAAATCACCCAGCCACTTGTCGTCGGTCAGGTAGCGGGTGTAGACGACGCCGGGCCGCTCCGCGCCGGGGCGGGCGTAGTGAATCATCAGCACGTTTGACTGGCCGGAGAACTCCTTTGTCGAGACGCCCAGCGCAAAGGACGGGCTGTGATAGGTGGTGATGGACATGTCGCGCTCGGCAAAGGCGGTCTCGACCACCTCAAAGGCCGCCGGGCGCTGCGCCAGCACGTCGGCGACCCAGGTGGGCAGCGCGCCCTCCGCGATCCACTGCTGCATCATCTCGACCTCGGGGGCCGTCTCGCAGACGACGGAGGGCTGGTAGGCGCGGCTGTGCGGCCCGGCCCAGCGGCCCGTGCCCGCGTGGATGTGCAGCCCGGCGCTCAACCCAAGTCGCGCCAGCGCCGTGCGAGCGCGGATGCGGGTGTCCTCGTCCTGCACCAGGTCGACCAGCCTCTTGAGCGCGCGGATGGTGACGGCGGTGTAGGTGGGGCTGTTGTACTCGTAGGGGATGCCGTGCAGGTCGGTGAGGGCCATCCACTCGACAAGCTTGCGATAGCCTCGCCCGGCGATCTCGGCATCTTGTAGCAGCTCGCCGCCCAGGCAGGAATTGAGGATGTCGAGCACGGTGATGTTGGAATAGACGACCAGCACGTCCAGACGGCGGATCTCGTCCAGGCCCAGGCGGATCGCCTCCAACACGCGCGCCTGCAAATCCGGCGAGAGGCGGTCGCCGTGCTGGAGCATCATGGGGATCAGATGCTCCAGGTTGAACTCGACGGCGTTCAGGTCCTGCACCACGTCGTCCTCCAGCATCCAGAAGAAATTGCCGTGGTGTGGATCGTCCGCGCGTCGCTCCTGGCAGCCCAGCACGACCTCGAGCACCCGCTCGGCCAGCTCCAGATCCTGCTCTGTGCCATTGGCCACCAACCGCGCGGCAAAGGCCGCCCCCTTCCGAGATTCGTGAAGGACGCCGTTCTCGGTGACGTTGGCGGGCATGCAGGCTTCGGGGTCAAAGTCCGCTGGGAGTGGCAGTGGATCGGCCATTGGTATCTCTACAGACGGGAAATGTACCACGGAGAACACTAAATGCTACCCTCCCGCAGGTTTTGGCGCAACTTCTGGCCTATTTTGCGGTCATTTTCGAACCTGCGGGAGGGTACGGTTCCTACACTGCAAAGTTCAGGCGCATCGCCTGGTCGCCGTAGCGAATCTCCATCTGCTCGGCGGACAGCTCGGCGACGCAGTAGGGGTTCTCGTAATGCTTAAAGCCGGTGATGGGCTCCTCCTCCCCGTCGCGCAGCAGTGGCCCTTCCCAGCCAAAGGCCAGCGTCTCGCCGCGCAGCGTGGCGCAGCTCACCGAGAGATCCTTAAAGGTCACGTCCAGTGCCAGCACCTTGTCCTGGAACTCGGCGAACTCGCCGTCGAGCGCGGCCCGCCCCATGTGGCACAGCCAGACGTTCTGCTGGCCGTAGGAGCGCAGCTCGCGGTAGGCGGCTTCCCCTGCGGTGACGAACTCCACCCCCTGAGCGGCGGTGATGGCCAGGTAGCCATCGTCCTTCTTGGCAAAGGCCCAGGTGTGACCGCTGGCGTCCTCGCGCAGCACGTATTCATCAAAGGCGTGGGCGGGGAAGTAGGCGTGGGTGAACCCCAGCCAGTCGTCGTCTGGGATGTTGTGCACCGCGATCAGCACGTCCTTCCACTGCGCGGCGCGCGGCAGGATGACGTTCCCGCTCCAAAAGTTGGGCCGGTGGGAGCCTTCCTTGCTTATGCAGGGCGGATGGTTGACGAACACGACGGCGTCGGGTCCCATGGTCGCCTGCCAGATGTGCTCCTGCGAGCCTCTCTCTCCGGGGCGATAGTCCTGCGCCGAGCAGAGCATATAGTCCGGCGTCTTGTAGGTGACCTTGTTCACCTCCCACGAGCCGGTCCTGCGATCGAGCGCCTCGTCGAACTCGCCGGTGTGATGCTCCCGGTTCCACATCTCCTCCGGCAGGTCGGTGGCGATGGCCTCGATGATGGGGGGAAGCTGGTAGTTTTCCTGAATGGCCAGGCTGACCGGGCCCTTTATGTGCGGGTTGAAGGCGCCCATGCCCCACATCAACCGGCTGATGCCGGCGGTGGGCTCCAGGCGCCCGCCGGTGATCATCTGGGCGTAGGAGCGCCCGTGGGTGGAGCCAAAGGTGCCCTTGTACGAGTTGAGGGCCATGGTGAAGAACATCTTGTCCATGACGACCGCCGCCATCTCGTATACCTGCTGCGTCTCGGCCAGATCGATCAGGTGCGAAAGGGCCAGCATGTCCTCCTCGAAGTAGCAGTTCGAGTCCCACTCCTGGAAGCCGGTGGTGCCCCGCTTGTGCAGCCAGGCGACAGCCAGCCGTTCGCCTTTATCCCTGTGCCACTGGCCGGTCTGCCCGCTGTTGGTGAACGTCCGGTCGGGGTAGAGCTGGCCGGCCAGCACCTCGCAGGCGTGGAACAGGATCTGGTGGTTCTCCGACCAGAACCACATGGCGTCCTCACCCGGCTCGTCGGCCCAGTACTTGAAGTTGAGGATGCACTCCTCCAGCGGCTGCTTGAGCTCTTCAGGGAAGGAGGGGTTATCCCCGTAGTGGATGATCATTCCCAAAAGCCCGACCAGGTAGAAATCGCTGCAATCCTTGCGCTGGTTGATCCCGTCGATGGCTTTCAAGAAGGTATCTACCTTGATATCGTGCCAGCGATCGACTGCCATATTGGCGATCTCGGCATAGATGCCGAGATCGGTGTAAATGCCGGTCTCCCGGCGGAAGGCATCGTACAGCGCCTCGACGCGGCGGTTGATGTAGGTGTCGTAGCTCTGCTGGGAGTACTTTTTCTTGACCGTCCAGAAGCCGATGTCGCGCATGATGCGCATTTTGCCCTCGTAGAGCTCTTGAGGCCGGGGCATCAGGTGCGCGTGGTAGTAATCTTCATAGAGCTGAAGGGGAATGCCGATGGGCGCGCGGTTGCCGCCCGTCCCCATTCTATTCGATTCCCCATAGATTCTCCCAGCCGGCGTCTGGAGGCGGATCGTCAAGCTGGCCGCCGCGGGCAATTCCTCGGGCCACTCCACTTCGATGGTTTCGTCAAGCACGTAGACTTCTTGTTTCACGTATGCGGCCTCGAACGCTATTTCAAGGGTACGGCGGCGGGCGATGGCTTCGATGAGGGTGGGTATGATCACATCCGGTTGTTCGGGGTCTTCTGGGAGACCGATGACCTGCAGCGCCATGACGTAGGGGCAATCGCGGGCGGCCACCTCCTCAAAGCGCACCAATATCTCGTTGTGTCCTTCCTGAAAGGCGGCCTGGAAGGAGACGCTGTGAGGCATCTGGCGATGAAAGTGCTCCTGGCGATGGACGTGTTCGCCGTTCAGCCACACGTCGGCGGGGCCGTTGGTCGTGAGGACCAGCGTGACCTCCTGGGCAGAGGGGCTGACCACGCGCGTGTACGCCCAGGTGCGCAGATAGTGGCAAGTGTGGTAGAACGCCGTCTTGTTCACAAAGTGATCTTCCCGGCAATGGGTATACGTCCACTTCAGTTCGGTATCGTCCAACGTGAACTTGGCCGTATCCACCGGGGGTTCGGTGATCCCCGAGCCCTCTGTGTGGTAGTGGCGGGCGATCTGAAGCCGATAGTCCTCCCCCGCGAAGCGATCCAGATCATCGACGGGGATGGCCTGTGGCCCGGCTACGATCCAGTTGTGAACATGGCCCTTTTGCAGGTTATAGGTCGCATAGTAAACGGACATAAAACTCCTCCTTTGGTGATGGTTTTCTTCTTCTCTCTAAAAATAGGTAATGCAACAGGACGTTTTAGCCCCAATGGGCTCTCAACATATCGAAATTGCGCCGGGAAAAGGTCCTTGCGATGACGATCACTCCCAGTAGCACCATGACGACCGCAAAGATCACGGTGAGATAAGCGATGTGCTGCTGGTTGATGACGGGCATCAAGGGAGGAAGGGGGACTCCCTCTTCCCCGGTCACCGTAAAGAAAGGCGCAAAGAACGTAGATGCTGCCGCGCCGATGAACGCGCCGACGGCCGCTCCGCATATCGTCAGCAGCGCGTATTCCATGGTGATCTGGATGGCGATCTGCCGGAGATCGAGCCCTATGGCGCGCAACACCGCGAGGCGGTACAGGCGCTCGCGCAGCGAGGCGTAGCTATAGAGCAGCAGCCCGATGCCCGCCATAGCCAAAGCGGCCATAAATCCTATGGACAGGGTGCCAAAGACGCCCACGCGCTCCATCTTTGTTTTTTCCTCCGCGATCAGTGCGGAAGTGTCTCTCTGCCTGATGGCCTCTATGCCATACCGCATCTTAGGGACGGCCTCGAAGACCGTTTGCCCATCGGTGCCTTCCTGCACGTCTAGCCAGATGTGGTGTCGGGCGTAAAAGCCAAGGACGTCGGATAGGTGATCCAGGTTGCCGATAATGGTCGTTCCATCCTCCTCGTAAACTGTGGGAAAGTATTCATAGGTTCCAACCACCGTGAAGAAGGAGGTGACACTCACCCCTCTGGCCACCACCACCCTCACGGCGACCTTGTCCCCGATTCGCACGGGGTGTTCTCGCAGGAGTTGCTGCGGGACGAGGATGCCATCGGGCGTGAGCGCCAGCCGGTTCATCAGCGCGCCCAGCGGTTCCTGGGCAAAGTCCCGCCGAAACCAGGCTGCCGACGGAAAGGCCGCGCGATCGATAGCCAGGAAGCGCCCGTCGATATCGTCGTCGGCACTGACAGCGATGTCGGCGGTGAAATCTCCGACCCTGGCCACCGCCGTGACGCCGGGCAGAGCGCGGAATTCATCTGGGAGGGGAATCCAGATTCCGGTGGTTAGTTCGGTCTCTCCTGCGGCGGCGCTTCCTTCTGATGACGCTGCTGCGTTGAGCATGCTCGCCGGGTAGGGTTCAAATGCCAGGTCGGCTCCCACGCGGTAATACATCCGGTCGATCAACCATTGATCCAGGCTGGAAGCCATCGACATCATGTAGCTCCCCAAAGCCAGAGAGACGATGAGCAGTAGCAAGGGGTTTATGTAGCTTGAGCTATGGCGGCTCAGTTGGCGAAGCGTCAGGTGAGGCGTGATCCAGGGGATCATGCCCGCCAGGCCATCCACCAATCGCATGACCAGGGGAAAGATGCGCAGGGCCAGCAGCGCGGCTGCCAGAATGAATACCCCCGGCACCAGGACGAGCAGTGGGTCTTGATATAAATCCTCCGGGCGATCTTGCACCAACATGGCCAGCGTTCCCCGGTTGGTCAGTTGTTGATAAGCGTAGACGGTGGGGAAAATCAGCAAGAGATCGAGATAATATCGATACCAGAAGGGTGCGCGCATCGGGCGGGCGTGTTCCCGCTCCGCCTCGACTATGCTGTAGCGGGCAGATTGGGCCGCCCCCGATAGCCGGGTGATCAGTGTCATGCTCAGGGCCGCCAGGGCCAATGACACGTTGATCCCGCGCGGTGAGACGGGAATAGGGAACCGAGGTATGAACGAGAGAAAGCTGGACGTGTATCCCATCAGCAGCGCCAGCCCCATGCCAAAGCCGACGCCGATGGGGAATCCGATGACAAACAGCAGCAACTCTTCGATCACGGTGAGTCCCAGGATACTCCGCGCCCGCACCCCCCGGCTGACCAGGATGGCGATATCCCGCCGCTGCCAGCGCGCGATGATGGCCGACGTCAGCACCAAAAAGTACAACAGGAAGCCAAAGGCCGGCAGGTTGAAACTCAACAGCAGGGTGGTGAGGGTCATCTCTTGCCCCAGGAATTCCTTGAGGGGGCCGAGAGGGGGGGAGTCGAGCCGCACGTTGGGCAGATATTGGTTGATGACGACCAGGCCTCGCTCGAACCCCTCGATGTATTCGGTGGCGACGTCGGCGTACACTTTGCTCTCGTCCAAGATGATGTGCCAGTAGACGCCCCCGGTCTTCGAGGGGATCACGGGTTCCACAAATGTGATATAGTCCTGGCGGCGAACCAGGAGCGTTTCTTTCAGCGCGCTGTCTGGATCGGCGAACCAAAAGTCGTCTGTCGGATCGCTGGCCTGCCAGGTGCCTCTCACGCGAAGCGGAATGGCGGTACTGACCATGGTCTTGCCGATTCTGAACTCGTCGCCGATGTGGACCCCCATTTCATCGGCCGTTTGGGCGGGCATCCACACGTCGAGTATGTCGCCCGACACGCCATCGTCGAGGGGGTCGCCCTCAACGATCGTGAGACGGTCTTGGACGTCGGCAATATAGGCCAGGTCGATGGACCCCAGATAGGACTGGTCGCCGTACAAGGCCGATCCTTCTTGCGGCTGGAGCATCATGCCGCCGCTCTCCACCTGGATGCCCAGGTGTTTCAGGGGCAGGCCCACCTCTGTGGCGAGTGTGTTTGCCACGTCGCCTGCCGCCTGCTCCGCCGCCTCGACGGAGATGGGTTGGCGGGATGAGGGGAAGGTGTAGGCGGTCGTTGAAAAGGCAGGCCGTCCGGTCGTGCGGCTGAACTCGGCCAGCTCTTGATTGAGGATGAGCTGCGCCGAGGCTTGCGAAAAGCAAGAGGCGCTGGTGACCAAGCCGACTGCCAGGACGATCCCCAGCAGGGCCAGCAGCGTGATGCCTGGATGGTGGTATTGACGCTTGAGAGCGAAGCGCACCAGCTCGAATGCACGGGATAGCGGTCCCCCCAGCAGCGAGGCCCAGCTTCCGCGCTGGGTGGCCGCGGGAGGCGTTTGCCTGGTGGGCGTTTTCTCAGCGTTTGCCGTGACAGACGTCAGCGGTGCTTGCGATGGCATAGTGTGTTACCAGTTTTCGGGAAACTCGTGATGAGCAGCGAGTTCTTCGTGACCGTCCATGGCCATCAGATCCTCCAGGACGGCTACGGCCTGGTTGTAAGAGCGCGTCTGGCGGCTATCCAGCACGCGCCACAGCAATATGGAGCGATCTCCGGTCTTGAACGCCTCCAGTTGGCGCTCCATATCCAGCCACTCGGGCAGGATGTGTTCGAGCATGACCTTGGGAGGGAGCGTCCCGACGTGCAGGGGGTGCAGCCCTTTTTGATTGATGACCGCTGGCACCTCGACCACCACGTCGTCGGGGATGCCCTCCAGTGCGCCCCGGTTCGGCACGTTGACCTGGAACAACCCCTCGTGGTTGTTGACCAGCGCGTCCATGATGGGCACAATTTGCTCGCCCGTCATCTTTTTCTCGCCGAGCATCTGCTCCGTAAGCTCGACCAGGCTGGCCTCCGGGTCGTCGATGACCTGCGTGATCGCTGCCCTGGCCTGCTCGAGGGTGTCCACAAAGATGGGGCGTGCCAGTTCGGTATCCGGCCCACCCCACGGCTCGCCAAACCAGTACTTTTTAGTCTCGATGTCGGTGTGGTACCACCAGCCGCCCTTGCGCACCGTGTCACCGATGGGGAACAGGCCGTACATCTTGTACTGGTGGACCGCGCCGCGCGACATCTGCACGTCGTGGGTGCCGGTGGCTCTGTGGGTGCGCCAGTACTCCTCCGCCTCGTTCTCGATCCACGCGTCGATCAGCGGGTAGGCATCGCGCCCTTCATAGATAAAGTGCGTCAGCCAGATGTTGTGGTTGAGGCCGGGCGCCTGCCACGTCACGCCGTCGGGATCGATGCCGATGGTCTTGGCGATGTCGCGGTAGCCATAGTGGCCGTGGCACAGGCCGCAGACCTTGATGCCGGTCTCGCGCGTCATCAGCGTGCAGCCCTCGAAAACTGGATTGCCCGATTGGATCAGCCAGGCGTCGGGACAGATGCGTTCCATATCACGCGCCACGTCCAGCATCAGTCGCAACTGGTACCACGACCCCAGGTTGACGCCGCCGTAATAGTAGCCGTGCTTGGCGGTCAGCTCGCGCACCGCCCGCGCGTGGTAGTGGCCCTTGACGTAGGCCAGATTGAGCACAAAGTCCGCATCCTGCAGGGCGGCCTGGCGGTCGGTCGTCGCCTCGAAGGTGATGTCGACGCCCAGCTCGTCCGCGTAGCGCACGGCGAGCTTTTGCATCGTCCCCACGCGCTCCGCGTCGATGTCCATCATCGTGACGTGGCTGCCCGCCAGCCCCTCCGTGCGGCAGAGGTCGTTGACGAACCCCGCCGAGAATTGGGCGCTCCCGGCGCCGATGACGCCGATTTTGATCGCTTGTGACATTGACTATAGTCTCCCTAACCCGACCCAACCGGGATCAAAAAGGTACACAGAGTTGCGCAAAGTCCACACAGAGGCACACAGAGGATTTTAAATTTTTCTATCTGCGAATCTCTGTGGCTTCTCTATGTGTCTCTGTGTAACCTTCCTAACCCACTGTCCGGGAATTCCGCTCATACGGTATCAAGAAACTGCCCCGCGTAAACTTGCGACCAACGAGACCAGTTCCCGAATCGAGGAGACCGTATAGCGCGGCTCCTCTTCAGCAGTCAGCGGCTGGCTGCGCCGCCGGTCGTTCCAGTGAAAAAAGATCGAGATAAGCCCCAGGCGGTTCGCGCCCACGACATCTCGCTCCAGATTGTTGCCCACCATTGCTACCCGACCATAGTCGCTCTCGGGGATGTCTAAGGCTTTTAGGGCGTCTCGAAAGATCAGTGCATCTGGCTTCTCCGCTCCGATTATCTCCGAGATCGCCAGATAGTCAAAGAGGTCGTATAGATCATGCTGTCTGAGCACGTTGACCGGCGTATCGGGGCGGGCGTCGGCTACCAAGGCCAGGGTGTGACCCTGCTCCTTGAAACGGCGCAACGCCTCCGCCGCACCGGGTATCAGATCGGCACGCAACGTCGTCTCTTCAGTGTCCTTGACTTCGCTCTCCTCGACCATCAGCGTATCGCCCAGGTCGAACAGCAGGGCGACGATGCGGCGCTCGTCGTGACTGTCTGTACAGATGCTCATTGGTTGAACCAGATCTCGTAAACCTCGTCGCCATAGCGCAGTTTTAGCTCGCCGGAGCCAAAGTCGGCGTGCGCCCAGGGGCTATCCACCAGCGGGTAGCCGTGCAGTTGGATCGGCTCACCGCCGACGGTGGGCGCCACGTCCCAACCGGTGACAAAGCGCCCGATGGACGGAGATTCATAGGCGA
>Ga0307430_1001760_pt1 | contig 15286 bp, 16 predicted proteins | sample SalMarWE160130MG_FD_202159 | JGI IMG/M metagenome (GOLD analysis project Ga0307430, IMG submission 202159) | Salt marsh sediment microbial communities from the Plum Island Ecosystem LTER, Massachusetts, United States - WE1603-130 | ecosystem: Environmental > Aquatic > Marine > Intertidal zone >... | reverse complement strand
TCAAACCAGACAGGCAGGAGCCAGCGCTGGAGGGCGATCAGGAGCACACCCAGCAGCAGAATCGGGGTGGAGGGTGTGAACCCCATGCGCTTGAACAATCCCGCGTACTCATATGCCGCCACGAGCAGGATGAGGGTGATCGCCAGGTTGAAAACCCAGCCGCCAACATACATCAGGATTAAAACAAGCGGCACGAAAATCAGCGCCGCTTTGACTCGTTGTTTTAGCATGATTTATCCTTGCACCGTTCAGGACTCCTGCAGACCGCCGTAACGCCGTTCACGGCTCGCATATTCCTCCAGGGCTTTTTGCAATTCCTCCTCATTAAAATCTGGCCAGTAGACTTCCGGAAAATACCACTCTGAATAAACCGACTGCCAGGTCAGGAAATTGCTGGTGCGCAGTTCCCCTGAGGTGCGAATGACCAGGTCCGGATCGGGGATATCAGCGGTGAACATGTATTGATCCATGAGGTCAACATCGACATCTCCCGGAACCACGCCGTCTTTGAGCATGTGCTTGACGGCATGGATGATCTCGTCCTGCCCGCCGTAGTTGAACGCCAGGACAATCGTGATTCGCCGGTTGTTCTTGGTCAGGTCAATAGCGCCGCGGACTTTTTGCTGGAGGGTTTTCGAGAGCCCCTCAAGATGACCGATATGCACCAGTTTGGCGCCCTCTTCATTTAATTCGTCTATCTCCTTATCGATCACATCAGCCAGGATATGCATCAACCCGTCGATTTCCGCCCTGGGGCGGGTCCAGTTTTCGGTCGAGAAGGCATACAAGGTGAGATACCGGATGCCGAATTTTGCGCTGGCACGGATGATTGTGCGCAAGTTCTCCGTCCCGGCGCGGTGCCCCGCCACGCGCGGCAAGCCGCGCGCTTTTGCCCAGCGTCCGTTGCCATCCATGATGATGGCGACATGCCGGGGGACGTTCTCAAATTCCTGTGGGTTGGGATTGGAGGTCATCGCATCAGACTTCCATGATTTCTTTCTCTTTACGGTCGCCGATTTCCTGGATTTTGTCGTTCATTTTATCTGTCAACTCCTGGAGGTCTTTCTCGCCGCGCTTTTGTTCATCTTCTGAGATCAGCCCTTCCTTCTCGAATTCACGCAAATCGCGGATCAGGTCCCGGCGGATGTTGCGGATTTTGACGCGTGTTTCTTCCATACGGTTGTGGACCACGCGGACAAGTTCGTGACGCCGTTCTTCGGTGAGCTGGGGCATTGAAAGGCGGATAACCTTGCCGTCGTTGTTGGGGGTCAGCCCCAGGTCTGAGACCAAAATAGCACGCTCGATATCCTTGAGCGTCGCCGGGTCAAAGGGGCGGATCAATAGCTGCCGCGGCTCTGGAACGCTGATCGTTGCCAGTTGGATCATCGGCGTGTGCGTGCCGTAATAATCCACCGGCAATTTTTCAACCAGAGCTGGTGAGGCGCGGCCCGTGCGGATGCTGGATAAATCTTCTTCCAGTAAGTCCAGGGCGGTTTGCATGCGTTCTGCCGCTTCACGCAAGGTGTCTTTTATCACGGTAAACCTCCTTAGTGTGTGGCTTTTCTGTTGGTATTAAGCATACAAAAGAATTATAACCTAATCCAGATTTGGTTAGAAAAATATTATTTGGATTCAAATACCGGTCTTATTCATGACAGCGGCGGCAGAAATGGTGGAGAAGCAGTGCGATCAAATACACTGCGCCGGAAACCAAGATGATCGTCGCCCCGGAGGTTAAGTTAAAAAAGTAAGACAGCAGCAACCCGCCAATAGTGAAGACCAGGCTTAATCCCGTCGCCAGCCACATGATCTTATGCATATGTTTCAGAAACAGTGCGCCGATTGCTGCCGGCACGGTCAGCAGCGCGATGATCATGATCAATCCCACCACCCGCATCAGCATCACGACCGCCAAACCGATCATGGCAATCAGGATCAGATAAAGCAGGTCAACCGGCAAGTTGCGTACCCGGGCGAACTGTTCGTCGAATGCCGCGGCTTGCAGCTCTTTATAAAATAATGCTACAATCCCAATCACAACCACATCGACGATCAGCATCAACCACAAATCGGTCTTGGTGACAGCCAGGATGCTGCCGAACAGGTAGCTCATCAGGTCTGCCTTATAACCGGGCGTCAGGTCGGCAAAGATGATCCCGATTGCCATGCCGATTGCCCACATCACGCCGATCAGCGTATCCTGACGTTGGTGCGTCTTTCGCTGGACAAAGCCCATCAGGAAGGATGCCAGCAAGCTGAACACCACTGCGCCCAGCATGGGATTGACTCCCAGGTAGAAGGCTAAGCCCACGCCGCCGTAAGCAGTGTGCGCCACGCCGCCTGAGATGAACACCATCCGCTTTAAGACGACCAGGGTGCCGATCACGCCGCATGCCAGGCTAACCAGGACGCCAGCCGTCAGGGCGTTGCGCATGAAACCGTAGCTGAGGAGTTCACTCATGTCCGCCCCCGTGTTCTGCGAGCACACGGTGCGGCAGTCCGTGGGCGATCAGGTCCACCGGGCAGTTATAACCGGCTAGAAGCATCTCAGCTGTGACCTCTTTCTCGTTGTGATAATGTAAGGTGCGGTTCAAGCAGCCGATGGTCTTGACGTAACTGGAGATGACATTCAAATCGTGTGAGATCAGAAGGATGGTGACCCCATGCTGATTGATTTGATGCAGTAAATCATAAATGTGAGCCCTTGCTTCAATGTCCACACTCACGGTGGGTTCATCCAACAGGAGCAGCTTGGGCTCATTTGCCAGGGCGCGGGCGATATAGACGCGCTGACGTTGACCGCCGGAGAGTTCGCTGAGTGCCCGGTCTTTGTGATCCACCAAGTCCACCCAGGCAAGGCGCTCCATGACGATGGCATCGTCTTGATCGGTGTAGGGCTTGAACAACCGGCTGCGTCCCAGGCGCCCCATCCTGACGACATCCTGTACGCAGATGGGAAAATCCGCATCAAACACAGCGAATTGAGGGACATAACCGATATGCTGCCTGCCCTCTTGGGGTGTCCCACCCATCACGCCGACAGAGCCTTTCTTGGGTGCCAGCAGCCCGAGGATGATCTTCAACAGGGTGGTCTTACCCCCACCGTTTGGTCCGATCAAGCCGATAAAATCGTCTTTCATCACCGTCAGGTTAATGTTGTCCAGCACCCTCTCGCCGTTGTAGCTGGCGGAGAGGTCCTTGATTTCAATCAGAGGGGGCATTTTTTGGGTATTTTCTGACATACGGTCCTCATTTGAATGTTGAATTATTCGGCATGAATCTAGTGAAGCTGGTCTTTACCCATGGCGGCAGCGAAAGCCTCCGCCGCTGAGGCAAGGTTCACCAGCCAGTCTTTTGCCAGCGGGTCCACCACGGCGACTTCTCCGTTGATCTCGTCCGCGACGGCTTGAGCGCCCGTAATGCTGAAACTGGGCTGCACGAAGATTACCCGGACATCTTCCTGCCGGGCTGTCTCCACGAGTTCCGCCAGCTCGCTTGCGCTGGGGTCCTGTCCGCCCACCTGCACGGAGATTTGCTCCAGGTTGTACTGGTCTGCAAAATAGTCCCACGCAGGATGAAACACCATGAAGGTGCGTTGTTCCAGGTTACTCAGGATCGTGTTGATGCGCCCCTCCAGCGCTTCAATATCCGCGATCAGGACATTGTAGTTCTCTTGAAAACTTGTTTCCTGTTCAGGTGCCAGTTCCTGAAGCGTGAAGAGGATGTTCCGGGCGATGATCTTCCCGTTTTCAGGCGAAAGCCAGACGTGCGGGTCCATCCGCGCCTCATCGGTGTGTCCCGCTTCATCTGCATGGCTGTGTTCGCTTATCATGGGGATGCGCTCGATCCCGGCGGCGCTGTCCACGATTATCATTTCCGGATTGATCTCCTCAAAGCGCGGCATCCAGCTCTCTTCATATTCAACCCCAATGCTGAAAAATACCTGAGACTCGCTGAGCATTTTCATTTGCTCCGGTTTTGGCTCATAAGTATGAGCTTCTTCACCCGGTCCGACCATCACGTTAACGGCAACCATCTCACCGCCGATCCGTTCCACGAAATAGGCTTGCGGCAGGATGCTGACGGTGATCACAAGTTGATCCTTTTCAGTTTGACGTTGTCCGGGCTCCTGACAGGCAGCCCCTAATAAGGAAAGGATCAATCCAAGGATGAGCAGCTTACCCCGTTTTATGTATTTTTTCTTGTTTGGCATGTTGCTCTATTTCTTTCTGGCATTCGGGGCAGAGCCCTGATAATTGGAGGAGGTGTCCATCCACAGTGAACCCCGTCTGGCGTTCGATTCGCTTGATGAGCTGCCCCAGGTCGCTTGTGCCGGAGAATTCAACGACTTTATCGCACTTCCGGCAGACCAGGTGATGATGATGCCCAGGGGAAGCAAGGGCATAACCGATGCACGCTTCCGGTCCGTGCACACGGCGCACCAAGGACAGCTCGGTCAGCAGCTCGAGGGTGCGGTAGACGCTGACCAACCCAATATCCTCATCCGCCTCCTGTGAGCGTTGATAGATGGTTTGCGGAGTGAGAGGGATGCTCGCTGCTTTGAGGATGGACATCACCACCTGGCGGGGATGCGTGAGACGGAGCCCTTCCTGGTTGAGTTTTTCTCGTAAGTTCATCCAATATCCTTATTGAAAATCATTTTCAATAAGGATTGTATCGGATGTCGTTATCAAAGTCAATAGAAATCAGCCTGGTAAAGATTGCGGAAGGGCTTAAAAACGAACACCCCCGGCCGGCGTATACCAGGGGTGAAGAGATATTTCAAATTAAGGATTGCTTTTTATGTATTTTAACCGAAAAAATTATATCACAATTTTTGATCCAGTGTGCGATTAGGAAGTAAATTATTTCGGATTGGATTGAAGATCATCGATCAAAGCGGTGAGATGCTCTTGAAGTTCCTGCGGGTAGCTGATGTTCATGGTTTGTGCCAGCTCTTTCGCCAGGCGGGTGAAGAGCTTAATGGTCTCATCCAGGGCGCGCCAGCTGTCAGCCGGATAAAAGCGCCCAAAAGCCGCCATCAGTGCGGTATAGGTTGCCGGGTCAACCCATTCCTGCAGGTGTTTACCCTCATATATGGTGAAGCTTACTTGCCTGCCGATCTGTGCGGCGTGCCACCCCATCATGCGCAACACTTGTTGTTTAAGCTGCCAGTCGTAATGCTTGGCGCGCCACAGCTCGCCGCGCCGCAGATATTTGGCAACCAGATGGGCGTGGAACCAGAATTGTTGTACTGTGTCGTGGAATGCCTCAGGGGTTGGCGCTTTGGGGGGCGGGTAGCCGCCGCTGGCTTTGGGTAGTTTCCTGGCGCGCTTGTCTTTATCCACCAAGACTTGATAGCCCGGCTCAAAATGAAGCGGCAAAGCGTCTTGCATGGCATCCAGCGCTGAGAGGGGCATAAAGATATATTCCACCATCATATCGCCCGCGTGAATGGCTTCCACGATCGCATGATCCCCCTCTTGCTCGCTGAAAGACAGCAGCACCGGCGCAAGCTCACTCAGCCAGTCCCGCTGATTAACGTAGGCGGTGGGGTCAGCGACGTAAATGCACAGATCAATATCAGACAGGCGGTCCGTTTTGTCCTTTTTGGCGTACGAGCCGATCAGGATCACGGCGTGGATGTCCTCACGCGTTTTCGTCCATTGCATGATGGTTTTGAGTAATTGCTGTGGGGGTTTCATAGGGATATTCCGAGGATAATGATATGCCTTATCTTACAATTTTATAGTAAGGGTGCGCAGAGACTTCCTACGCACCACTATGATCTGCAATTGTTCGGTGCTCACAAAACAGGTATGCACCCTTGTATATTAAATAATAAAGCTCCTCGACCAGGACTCGAACCTGGAACCTAACGGTTAACAGCCGCTCGCTCTGCCAATTGAGCTATCGAGGAAGGCGTATGGAATTATACGAAAAAGACACCCTGGAGTCAAGCAGTTGAACGATGGGGTTCGTTGATCTGCTTACGATTCCTGACCATTCTCTGTTTACTATTCACCATTCACGGTGGTCTCGTCGATGATCTCTTTTGCCAGCTTGTTCAACGCTTCCTTCTTTTCCTTATCCATATCTCGGCTGCTGGCGTCCCAGTAGATATCCAGAAGCTCCGTCACCCCCAGGCTGCTGGCGGCGCGCCCCTCCGGCAGGCGCACGCGGGCTTCCATCTGAGGGCGCTTGACCAGGTGAAATTCAAATGCCGGCGCTGCCAGGGCGCGCAGGGCTGCTTCGTCAATCAGGGATTCCCATTCCCGCCGGTAGGTCATCACCATGCGCACGATGGCGCCCTCCAGCTTCTCCTGCGGGGGCAGGGCGCTTTGCAATTTGGAATTGATCGCTTCTTCCGTTTCCAGAGTGACGCTGATATCAATGAAGGGTCGGATGTGCTTTAATTCATGCCATGTGACCTGTGTCTTGCCCTTCGCAACGGACGCCGTCACGAAATATTTTTTCTCCTTTGCTTCGCCGAAATCCACCCGTTCGATGGAGCCCGGATAAATGACCGGGGGGTGGGAGTCTTCATTCAGGTTCTGGGCTTTATGGATGTGCCCCAGGGCGACGTAATCCAGACGTTGATCCTTAACCAGTGCCGGCGGCAGGACCACATCCCTGCCCAGCATGACCAGCCGCTCATTGCCGTATTGTGCGCCTTCAACGGAGGCATGTGCGGTCAGGATGGTGGGCAGCGTGGGATCGGCTTCCGCCAGCCAATTTTGGATCAGCTCACTCATGCGTTTCCCCAGCGCTTCATAGACTTCTTTCGGGTCCGACCCGCTGAGTTCCTGGCTTGCCATCAACCCGGAACGCGAGGTCCAGGGAAGCGCCAGCACCTGCACAGGCAAACCTTCCAGTTCGTCGGGCGTGAGAAATTGCGGTTTGTTCAGCACCCGCACGTGGGGGACTTCCAGGGTATCGAACTCCTGAATGGCGTGGGCGCGGCCGGTTGAGGGGGAAATGTCGTGATTGCCCGTCAGCAGCAGCGTGAGGATACCCGCATGTGAAAGGCGCATGATGCGTTTGCCCCACTCGCGCTGGTAGGTCGGCGCGGGCGAACGGTCTTTGTAGGCGTCACCGGCGAAGATCACCAGGTCCACCTCTTCTTCGATTGCAGCAGCCACGATTTCATCCAGCGACTTGAGGAAATCCATGACCCGCATGGGGAGTCCCGTTTCTGGGTCATGTCTGCCGTAGTTAGCCATGTCGATATGCGCATCAGCAAAGTGCAGGAGTTTAATCATGGGTGAATTATAACATTCCGGATTGTAAAGGCGTCAGGTCGGGGGGATGGGATTAAGGGGTTTCTATTTGCTGTTGAGAGTGCATTTGAAAAGTTATGCTTGATATGTTCTATGTCTTGTTGGTCGCTTCCTGGGTGGGGTTACTGCCCTTTTGTGTGCTTTTTTCTGTGGCGGCTTTGGATTTGGCTTGTTTTATTTCCAGTCTCTTTTGATCCAGCAGGGCTAATCGGTGCGCCTGGATGCTGGTGTTAATCAGGAAATATATCGTCATTGTCGTTGCCAAAGCGCCGACGACGAGTGTATAAAGGCTTGTTTGACCGAAGATCGGCAGCGCAAAGGTTGGATTGCCGATGATGAACATCGCTGTGTTCAGAATGACTGCCAGGGCACGAATCTCTGTCGGCCCGATCTTCGCGCTGGTCATTTGAAAGACGCCCGTCACATAAGTGATCAGGTAGACCATGATAGAATCCAGCAGATAAGCGATAACGCCCAGCGCGGCGACGGTGAAATTCGCATAAGGGGAGATGCCCAAACCCAGAAAGATCAGCACAGCGCTGATGGCATCCACCCAGTGGTCGACCAGAAAGCCATAACGAGGCCGCTCGATATGCCGATGGCGCGCCAGGGTACCGTCCAGGCTGTCGCCGAACCAGTTGAGGATGAAACCCAGGCTGGCGAGCCACAGGAAGTACGGGCTAATTTGGGTGAGTCCGTAACTGACGAAGATCAGAATGGAAGCCAGGACCCCGATCCAGGTTAAGGTGTCCGGCGTGATCCAATCGGGCATATGTCTGGCGAGCCATTCTAAGGCTGGGCGTTCGAGAAAACCAAGCAAAATATCGTTTTCTCTTTTATGTTTTTCTACTTTAGACATTGTTAGCCTTTCGGTAGGTGAGGTTAAATGCCCAGGAATTGGGGCCAAACGGGATAGAACATAGCCCATTGATCGGCGTATTTTTGAATTAATTTCTCTGCTTCGCGCAATACTTTATTTGCATTGGTGAGGATCTCCGTTTCAAGGTCGTCTGCGGATTCCATCCAAATGGGCTTGGATCCTTCCAGGGTATAGGTGCCGTCCGGCTGAGAGGTTGCAGCCATGATGAAAACCGGTGCATCCGCCTCTAAAGCCATTCTGACATAGGTGACCGGTAGGTTGGTCTCATAGCCAAAGAAGGTCGGGAGGTATTTATCGGGGCGGTCATTGCTCACGGGGCGGTCAAGCCCGGTCAGGATGCTTCCGCCTTCTTTAAGCCGCTGCCTGGCTTGTCTGAATGCGCTCAGACTCATTGGGGTAACAAGGATACCCAGACTTTCCCGTAATTGATTTTGAAGTTTATAAGAAGCATTTGGACTGGGAAAGGAAAGCACCTGTACTTCCAGGTCAATCAGGGAGAGTGAGTACCCCATCAAATCGAAGTTGCTCAGATGGGGACAGACGATCACGCAGGGTTCATGGTTGCGGATGCGCTCGAAAGCCGCTTTTGCCTCCGGGCTGTAATCCACGATCTCTTGCAGTTCGTTGGGTCTGGGCAGGTAGTGAAAATAATCGAATAAGCATTTTGCCGCTGACTGAAATACCGTTTTGGGGATCTGCTTCAAATCTACTTTGCTGAGGTTTTGATGGCGAACGACCCATTGGTTCGCCCGTACCGCTTTCACCATTGCGCTGGAACGCATGCCGCCCAGGAGCGTACCGATCATGGACGCTGTCCTGACGCCGAATCGGTAGGGCAGGATTCTCCCAATAAACATCGCCAGGCGGATTACAAAGGGTTGTGCAAAGATCCCCTTAAAGGGCGATAATTTTTTACGTTTGCTCTTCAAGTTTCTGATCCTTGTATCATTTAATGATAGTAACACACCGACCTGTCAGAAGATACTTATTCTACTTCAAATTCTCACAGAAAATCAATTCTAAGAAAGTTATGCTTGGTTCTTCACCAAAACTGGGGATTCAGGTAAGGCTGATTTGATTGGGGAACAGGTGAAGGGAGGGGAGATATGTCCGAATTTTGGATATTCTTTCTGTTGACATTGGGATGTTGGTTTTCAGGTTTGATTTTTAATTTTCTGCAGCGAACAACAAAATGGTCTGGATGGATGAAAATTACGATCAGCCTAATCTATGGATTTAATCTGAGTGCCTGCCTGTCACTTTTATTGATCGCCACATTGTCCTGGCTAATCAAGCGGCAATAATCCATAAGGCTTGTTTCCGCTTGATTTAAAGGAAGCTCTATCTCATCGGCTGATTTAAGGCTGCCTCCCGAAAAAAAGTACATGTGGTATAAATGCAATCGACAGCGTTGCCTGATGTGTTGTTTTCTTTTGTAATATCACAAGGCAAGACAAACCTTCCCAAAGGTGTGATGATGAAAATTGTATGTATTGCAGCTTCGTTTGTTCCATCGAATACCGCTAACAGCATCCAGGCTGTTAAAGCTGTCCATGCCCTGGCAGCAGGGTTGGGGCATGATGTACAGCTCCTGGTACCTGGCGATGTGGATGTTGGCTGGGAGGAACTCAAGCAGCAATACGGCTTGGAGCAGCCCTTCGAGATCAGATGGATCAAAGAGAACCTCACCTTTCGGCGGTACGACTTTGCCATAAAAGCTGTTCAGGCTGCCAGCGGGCTGCGTCCTGATTTGATTTATACCTGGGTTCTCCAGGCGGGGGTGTTGGCACTCTGGCGGGGAATTCCCACCATCCTGGAGCTGCACGACCGTGTGACCGGGCGGCTGGGTCCCTGGCTTTTCCGCCGTTTTTGGCATTCAAAGACGCCGCACCGCGTATTGACGAACACCAGGGCGCTTAAAGACTCCCTTGTTTCGGAAATGGCAGTACAGCCCTCGCCAGGTGAGATTATTGTGTCCCCGAATGGCGTTGAATTGGAGCGTTATCAAAACCTTCCATCGCCGTCTGAAGCCCGCAAAGCATTAAATTTACCGGATGGGTTCACCGTAGGCTATACGGGACATTTTTATACGGGGCGCGGCGTGGCGTTGATGGCTGAGTTGGCAAAAGAACTCCCCAATATCCATTTCCTGTGGGTGGGCGGTGCGGAATCTGATGTTGCCCTTTGGAAAAATCGCCTCCAAGTTGAAGGCGTTGAAAATGTGACCTTGACGGGTTTTGTTGACAACGCCGTATTGCCCACATATCAGGCGGCTGCGGATGTCTTGTTAATGCCCTACGGCACCGCCATTGCAGGGAGTGGGGGTGGGGACACCGCGGAGATTGCCAGCCCGATGAAAATGTTTGAATATATGGCAGTCGGAAGGGCGATTATCAGCAGCGACTTGCCCGTCATCCATGAAATTCTAAATGAAGACATGGCTGTCTTCTGCCCCCCCGAAGATTTGAAGTCCTGGAAGAAAGCCCTCCTGGATTTATTAAACGATAGAAGCCGAAGGGAACGCCTGGGAAGAAACGCACGCCGCGCTGTGGAAGGATATACATGGCGCTCTCGGGCACAGCGCGCATTAAGGGAGTTTATTTAGGATCAAAAAGAGAACAGATAGAATTGAGTCAATATGGAAAAAGATTTGCGGAAGAATCTGAAAATATGGCTGGGGATTGTTCTTTTTGTCGCCGTCCTTCTGCGGATGATATTATTTTTCACTTATTCAGCGGTTTCTTACAGCGATACTGCCAGCTACCGTCGATCAGCCGAGGCTGTTTTAGGCGGATTTGAAACCTATGACGGCACGCGCACACCGGGATATCCAGCTTTTATGGCGCTTATCGGTCCGGACCGCGCCGTCTACGCTGCTCAGCTTATCCTGGGTTTGGGGATCACGCTGATGTGGTTTGTCATGGGTTGGAAAGCCAGCGGTCAGCACTTCGTTGGGGGATTGGCTGCCCTGGCGCACACCTTAAATCCCGGGCAGTTCTTCTTTGAGGCGAATTTACTCACGGAGACTTTGTCCACTTTCTGGCTGGTTTTGGCTTTGTTAGGTGCGTTTTTCTGGCTGCAAGATTCGAAATGGCGCACGATCTGGTTGGGATTGGGGATAGGGATAAGCGCCGCGTTAGCTGTCCTGGCGCGTCCCCTGTTTATTTTCATGCCGGTCTGGTTGGGGGTATTTCTGGCATTTTCCTTTAAAGAAAAGCGGCTCCGCTTTAATTGGAGACCGCTCGTCAGTGTCTTATTACCGGCGATCCTTCTGGTCGGCGGCTGGATGGGTTGGATCAAGTCCCATTACCATGTCTTCAGCCTGACGACTATGACCGGCTACCATTTGATCCAGCATACTGGTTATTATTTTGAGGATGTCCCGGATGAATATGCCGTGCTGCGGGATGTCTATCTCGAATACCGCGATGCTCGTATCGCGGAACGCGGGACGCAGGGAAATGCGATCTGGGATGCCATCCCTGCCATGCAGGAAGCGTCCGGATTGAGTTTTTATGACCTTTCCCGCACGCTGCAGAAGATATCACTTCAATTGATCCTGACCCATCCCTGGGCGTACCTGTCCAGGGTAGTGCGCGGCTGGTGGTTTTTCTGGCGCGCCCCAGTCTACTGGGATATCAACGCGGTCACCTCATCCATTTTGGCTGCCATGCTGCGGATGGGCATTCTGGGGGCGCGCGGGCTGATGTATGGCGCCAACCTGCTCTTTGTCCTCAGCAGTCTCGCCGGGTTAGTTTCAAAACGCCTTCGGAAGCTTTGGGCGTTGCTGCCCTTCCATTGGCTTCTGGCTGGCGCGGTTTGGGCGACCTCTGTCCTTTCGTCGTTGATGGATCATGGAGATAATCCGCGCTTCCTTGTGCCGCTGCAGACAGCGGCGGTGTTTTGGGTGTTATGGATCGCTTATCAAACCTGGCTGTCCATTCGGAATCAGCGCGAAAATAAAAAACAATCGGAGCAGTAATTGTTTATGGCAATGAGAAAATTCTTAAAGAAACCTTTTAGACAAATGATATTAATTGCAGGCGCAAGCCTCATCCTGGGGGCGTTCATTCAAGGGATCCTCGGTCGTGAGAATTTTTGGTCTGGATTATTCGCCAGCGCGCTGTTGTTATTTCTGGTTGGTGCAGGCTTGTGGTTTGCCTGGCGCCGTGCGGGTGGCGGCAAAGCCCTGGGTTGGATAATGCTGACAGCTTTTCTTCTTCGTTTAGCACTGGGTGTTTTTCTGTCCTGGGGATTACCCCGATTTGGTTACGATGAAAAACCACAACAGGCTGGATTTGTCTTTGATGATGCCTTTCGGCGCGACACAAGCGCCTGGGCATTGGCGCAATCCGGTGAACCCCTGATGCAGGCGTTTAGCAATGAATATGAAGCCGATCAGTACGGCGGGATGTTAGCCCTGAGCGCCTTGGTGTATCGCACGCTCAGCCCGGATTCATATCGTCCCTGGTTGATGGTGATTTTAGCAGCCGGCGCGCTGACGTTCAGCCTGCCCTTCCTAATATGTGCTGTTGCGCGCCGCTTCTCACAGCGGACTGCCTTGTGGGCGGGTTGGATTTTCGTGGTTTACCCCGAGGGAATCTTGTTGGGGGCTTCCCAGATGCGTGAGCCGTTCTACATCCTCTTCCTGACGGTGCTTTTCTGGGCGGCGGTGCAGTGGGTGGCGAGGAGAAAAATCAAGCGGTCCATCGCTGCGTTCATCCTCAGCGCGATCAGCTTCTTTTTGTTTTCCTATCGTGTCGCCCTTCCAATATTAGGTGTGATGTTTTTATGGGTCTGGGTCGAAGAATCCAGGCGGATTAGGCAACCCTGGCTGAGAGCTGTCGGCTGGGCGGCGGTGGGATTGGGTATGGCTGCCATCTTGATGGTCTTCTGGGTCTGGGTTGATTCGGTGGTCAATTGGGATACCCTGGTGACTATTCGCCGATCTGGCATGCTTCAGTTTCAGCTGGAGGGAATTCCTGAAAGCCTGCATTTGCCGCTTGTCACCCTTTATGGGTTATTCCAACCGGTTCTGCCCGCTGCGATTGCAGCACCTGCCCCCTGGATATGGCACTCGCTGGGTGTCTTCCGCGCTTTAGGCTGGTATGCGGTCATGCCACTCCTGACATATGTCTTGATTAGGATGTGGAAGAGCAGCAAACACAAAAAGCGCGAGTTGATTCTTATGGCTTGTGTGGTTTGTGCCTGGCTTCTCATCGCCTCAATGCGCGCCGGCGGGGACCAATGGGATAACCCTCGCTATCGGACAATCTTCCTACCCTGGATAGCCCTGCTCAGCGGGTGGGGGATTCAGTTTGCCCTGGAAACAAAAGATCGCTGGCTGTCGCGTATAATAGTGATTGAAGGTATTTTCCTGGTTTTTTTCACGGAATGGTATGTCAGCCGTTATTGGTCAGACATCCCCAGGTTGGATTTAACGGTGATGGTCCTTCTGATATTGATTTTAAGTTTGGCGGTGGTGGTGGGCGGAATATTGTGGGACAGAAAACATCCCAACAACGCCTTGACGGCAAAGGGGGAAAAGTTATAATTCAATTATTGAAATTATGATTAAATTGGATCAAGGCAGTGAAGAGTACCGTGACCTGGCGTTGCTGCAAGGGATTGAAGCCGACCCGGATATCTCACAGGCGAAGCTTGCAGAAGACCTTGGTGTTGCCATTGGAACAGTCAATTGGCATCTAAAACGGCTGATTGAAAAAGGCTTTGTCAAAGTCAAACGTGCCAGACGGCGTAAACTCAGATATATCATTACACCCGAAGGCATCGCCTTACGCGCCAGATTGACTGTGGATTATATTCAGCAATCCTTTCGGCTTTTCCGCAGGGTCAGGAAGCGTGCGACATCCTTGCTGGATCAGCTTCATAAACAGGGCATCAATGTTGTGCGCATCGAGGGTGATGGCGATGTAGCAGATGTTTGCCGGCTGACTTGTATGGAGCAGCACTTTTCTTTGACGGAGAACCCGGATGCTCCGGCGCTGATTGTGGATGGCGTCAAGGTTAAACTCAATTTTGCCGAAAAGGATGAATAGGTAAAGAGGTTATATGGAAAACCCTTTGGATTGGACAAATAAGAAAATCTGTGTGACGGGGGGTGCTGGTTTCCTGGGTGGATACCTAGTCAGGGAATTGCGCGAACGCAGCGTGCGGGATATTTTTATTCCCACCATCGAGAATTATGATTTGGTCGATCCGGATGCCATCCAGCGCATGCTGTCGGATTCGGATCCGGATGTGATTATCCATCTGGCTGCCCATGTGGGCGGAATTGGTGCCAACCGGGAGCATCCGGCGGAATTCTTCTATGACAACCTGATGATGGGCGTCCAGCTAATGCACCAGGCTTATGAGCGTGGTGTGGAAAAGTTTGTGGCAATTGGCACAGTTTGCGCCTATCCCAAGTTCACACCGGTTCCTTTTTCTGAGGATGATCTTTGGAAAGGTTATCCCGAGGAGACCAATGCCCCTTATGGTCTGGCGAAGAAAATGCTCCTGGTGCAGTCGCAAGCCTACCGCCAACAATACGGCTTTAACAGCATCTTCCTCCTGCCGGTCAATCTTTACGGTCCGGGGGATAATTTTGACCCGCGCAGTTCGCATGTCATCCCTGCGCTCATTCGCAAGTGTGTTGAAGCAAAAGAGGCGGGGAAGGACCATATTGTCGTCTGGGGTGATGGCTCGCCGACCCGCGAGTTTATCTATGTCGAAGATGCTGCCCGCGGTATTGCCCTGGCGACGGAACGTTATAATCAATCCGAGCCAGTCAATATCGGCTCCGGTTTTGAGATCAGCATCAAAGAACTGGTGGAGAAAATTGCAAAGATGACCGGTTTTGAAGGCGATATCGTCTGGGACACCACCAAGCCCAACGGTCAGCCCCGGCGTGCGCTGGATACCAGCCGTGCAAAAAAGTGTTTCGGGTTTGAAGCCCAGACCGATTTTGATGAGGGTTTAAAGAACACCATTGCGTGGTACCAGGACCACAGGAACTAACTAGACACCTTATGGAAACTCACAACCAGCATAACCGGCAAACGCCCGTGATCTATCTTCAGCCTTCCAAAGGATGGCTGTCGATTAACTTTAAGGAACTCTGGCG